>SMUX01393420.1_pt1 | contig 22702 bp, 17 predicted proteins | sample 2456431 | NCBI WGS metagenome assembly SMUX01 (sample SAMN11095930, study PRJNA526329) | marine sediment metagenome | biome: Marine sediment; feature: Surficial sediment; material: Deep marine sediment; isolation source: Hadal surficial sediment | place: Pacific Ocean | collected 2014-11 | depth... | reverse complement strand
GGTGACGGCTGTGGGTTGGGTTGCTGAGGTCTGTATTTTACGATAAATAGTCGCGCAAGTGACGGCTGCGTGTTGGGTGGCGAAGCTTGCGCAGCGCTTTGGCTTCGATCTGCCGAATGCGCTCACGGGTAACCTGGAAATACTGACCGACTTCTTCGAGCGTGTAGTCCTTGCCATCCTGCAGACCGAAGCGCATTTCCAGGACCTGACGCTCCCTTTCGGTAAGGACCGATAGCGCGTTCCGCACCTGTTCCTTGAGAAGCTGCTTGGCGGCTTCCTCCGCCGGCTCAGGCATGCTGTCATCCTCAATAAAATCTGCAAGCTGGCTCGAGTCTTCGGATCCAACCGGCGTCTCGAGTGACATCGGCTCCTGCGCGATGCGGATGATCTTCCGAACCTTATCAGCGCCGCGTCTCAATTTTCGCTCCATGGCAGGATCAAGGGGCTCTTCGGCCGAGTATGCACGCCGAATTGCGGCGACATCTTCGGGCTCGAGGACATCAAGTTCAAGCGCGATCTCCTCCGATGTAGGTTCCCTTCCAAGTTCCTGCACCATTCTTCGTTGTATTCGCATCAGCCGGTTGATCGTCTCAACCATGTGGACTGGGATGCGAATCGTTCGCGCCTGATCGGCGATGGCGCGGCTGATTGCCTGCCGAATCCACCACGTGGCATAGGTGCTGAATTTGTAGCCTTTCGCGGGGTCGAACTTTTCGACGGCGCGCAGCAAACCAATATTGCCCTCCTGGATGAGATCGAGAAAGGCAATGCCTCTTCCCATGTAGCGTTTGGCGACGCTGACCACCAGCCTGAGATTGGCTCGGATGAGCGCTTTCTGCGCTTCGTCCGCAAGCGCTACCAGGTCCTGATATTCTGCTTTCAGCGCACTTGGCTCTGGCAGCCAGCGCTCATAGGTTTGCTTCGTTGGAAGGCCTTTGACTTTCGCAAGCCGCGTCAGCAGCTTCGCTTGAAGCTCTCTGGGCATGGCATACAAGCCCTGCATGGCTTCGAGCCCGGTTCGTGCGACTCCTTCCCACGCAGGATCGGTGCCCCACAGGCCATTGTTCAGCCAGCCTCGAATATAGGAAGAATCCTCTCCATACCAGGTCTCCCTCAAGCGAATTGATTCTTCGAGCACAGAGGTTAGATCCGGCGCAGATTCTTTCATGCGCTTTGCGTCCTCGAGCAGGCGTTTCCAGGACGTTCGAAGGTCATCGAAGAAGGCCAGCTGCGCCTCATACAACGAGTCTTCGCCCTCCTTTTTTCCGCGCCCTTCTCGCAAACCATCCAGTCGAATCAGAGCTGCCATCCGAATCGCCAGCCAGAGTTCCTGATCTGACTTGAGCAACTTAACTCTGCCGATTTCCTTGAGGTAGAGCCGGACAGGGTCGTCGCCGCCGTCGGCCGGCATATTGAGCGGCCCCGTCTCTGGCATCTCGGCCAGCACCTTCTCGTCCTTGTCCTTCTTATCCCCGTTGAAATCAGGCTCGACATCCATCGTCTTGCCCTCAACCACGTCAACCGGATCTGGAGCTAGATCGTTGGAATTCCAGTTCTTTGACTTTGCCATAGGCTTCTACTTCCGCCCCGAAAGGGCTGCATCAAGCCGCCGTTTCTGCGTAATTAGGTGCTGAGCCTGCTGCGCCAAACCGACCATTTGCTGCGGCTCTGATTCCATCTCCTGGGCAGACTGCTGCTGAAAGCTAAGTTGCTCTAACATCCCTTCGACTCGCCGCATGCGTAGGCGTAAAAAATCGGCTGATATTGCGTCCACTACTTTCGGTCGGGCGAAGTCTACCGCTTCTGCCTTACTGGCGAAAGCAACTGCCTTATCGAGCACCGTTCCATCCAGCAAGGCCCTCCAGCGGTCCGTCGGATCCTCATCCACCTGACCCAAAGAAGATTGCACTGCATTGAAAATCACCTGAGATTCGGTTCCTGTGAAATCCTTGTCCGACAATCCTTCCAGCTCTAAAGCATGCAGCTGTCCATCAATCCAGAAGGTAAGCTCTGGATCGATCAAGAGCAATCCCAGGCAGAATACCTCTGTGGCCGATTGATCAACCTGTCGAATGTCAGGAGCTGCGGGACTCGCTTGAGCCGTCCCTGCCGATTTGGCTCGAGTCTTTCCTGTTGGGCGCCAACCCATCAGGGCCCGTTCATCCACTTTCAAGCGTCGGGCAAGCCCCTGTCGATACGCTTCTCTCTCCACCGGATCGGACACATCTTCGATGAGAGGTAGCACTCGCCGAGCGATGGCAGCCTTGTCTTTCGCATCTTGCAGGTCGCTCGATCTGATCAAAACATCCATCACATACTCAACCACCGGCGTTGCAGTTCGAAGCAAATCATTCCACGCTTCGGGATCCTCGAGCGCGACTTCATCCGGGTCTCTCTCATCCGGTAAGCTGACGATCCGAATCTCCGCATCCAGGCGGCCTTCATATCGCACGAGGCCTCTTGCATCAAAGACGGGATCGGGTTCGCGATCGAGTGCTTCCCGGGCGACGTCGAGTCCGCGCAAGGTGGCTTGATCACCGGCAGCATCGGCATCGAGCGCAAGGACAATGTTGCGGCTGAAGCGCTTTAGCGTGCGCAATTGATCCGGGGTCAGGGCGGTTCCCATGGGTGAGACGGCGTTCCCGTAGCCGGCCTGGTGCAGGGCGACCACGTCCAAATACCCTTCCACCACAACCGCTTGATCCGCGGCTCGAATGGCCTTCCGAGCCGTATCCAGACCGTACAGAATTCGTCCCTTATCGAAGATGACCGTTTGCGGTGAGTTGATAAATTTCGGTTGATCTTTCGGATTGAAAACGCGCGCACCAAAGCCTGCCATCCGACCGCGCGCGTCTCGAATTGGGAAGATGATCCTGTTGCGGAAGCGGTCGTAAGATCCTCCGCTTTCCCGCTCAACTATCAGTCCTGCCTCAAGCAGCTCCGATTGCTCATGCCCCTTATCGAGCAAGAAAGTCTGAAGCGCGTCCCACGAATCCAGGGCATATCCAATCCCGAATGTCTCCAATGTCTCCGCTGTCAGACCGCGGCCGTATAAATAATCCTGGACCTGCTGGTTGTGTTGGAGGTGATTGCGGTAGAAGGTAACCGCGGATTCGAGCAGTACACGCAGTCCCTTCTGCGCCTCGTCCTGCGCATCTTGTTGGGGGGTTCGTGGCCGGAGTTCGACTCCCGCCCGCTTTGCTAGATACTCGAGGGCCTGAGGAAAATCCCAGCCCTCCTTCTTCATAACAAACTTATACACGTCGCCGCCCTCGCTGCAGGCTCCGAAGCAGCGCCAGGTGCCCGTGTCAGGAAACACCACGAAAGCTGGCGTCCGTGTGTTGGCGTGGAAGGGGCAGAAACCGGTGTAGTTTTTTCCGGATTTCTTCAGCTGCACCGATTCGCCAATCACCTCGGCGATGTCGATCCGATCCTTAATTTCTTCTACTTCGTTCATCTGTCTTTGGCGGGTACTCGAAATGTGCGACGAAAGTCGGGCCCACTCGCGCCTATGAGGCTGCAATAATAACTACGTTTGAGTTGACCTGCAGGATCAATCGCTAGTACCTTCTTCCTTCCACCCTAAAAGCAAACTCACTTGTGACGTTGTTTACGCGCCACATCGACTTAGAAACCTTCCAGCTTAGAAAGATCCGCCACGCCCTCGGCAAGCCGTACCACACGCTGCAGCAAGCCCAGGCGGTTTTCTCGCAGTGCCTGATCCTCCGCCATGACCATGACCTCGTCAAAGAAGCGATCGATGGCCAGGATTATTGGCTCGAACGCGGAGAGAAACCCATTCACCGAACCTGGCTCTCGGTCCGCGGATTCGGCTGTTTGCAGCGCAACATAAAGCTCGCGAGTCGATGACTCCTCGAGCAATTTCTCGTCGAATGGATAAATCTGCTCAAGATCGCGGGTAATTCGAGCGCAACGAGAGTAGGCCTGCAGCGTCGTAATCCAATTTTCGCGCGAGATCCACCGCTTCAGCTCGTCGGCCGCCCTTGCCGCGCGAACAGGATCGCTTCCTTGTTCTTCCAACACCGCCACCACAATATCGTGTGCAAAGCCTTGATCCAGCAAGAGCTGCTGCTGGCGTCGGACGATAAAGTCAACGCAGTTGCTGAGCGCCTCGGCCTCTCCTTTACGATCGTAACCATCCCATGCCCAGGAAAGGGCCGTATTGAGATCGAGGCTGAGGTCCTTCCCAACCAGTATTTGCACCAGTCCAACAGCGCTTCGGCGCAGCCCAAATGGATCCCGCGTGCCTGTAGGCTGGATCCCAATTGAGAAGAGACCCATCAGAGAATCCAATCGATCCGCCAAACCCAGGGCGGTTCCAGAATCGGTAGTGGGCAATTCATCGCCCGAAGCTCGCGGGAGATAGTGTTCGAAGATGGCCTGCGCCACGCGCTCTGTCTCGCCTGATTTCTCGGCGTAGTACCTTCCCATGGATCCTTGCAGCGATGTCATGTCCACCACCATCAAGGTGGCAAGGTCCGCCTTACACAGGTGGGCCGCACGGACGGCGGACTGAGCATCCTTCTCGGAAAGGTTGAAGTGGCCGGACAGCGTGGCGGTCAGCCCTTCCAGCCGGTGAGTCCTATCCAGCATCGACCCAAGGTCAGTTTGAAAGGTCAACGTGTCGAGCTTGTCGACAAAGCTTTCAAGTGATTGCTCCAGATCCCGAGCTACAAAGTATGTGGCATCCGCAAAACGGGCTCGGATGACCTGTTCGTTTCCACTGATTACAGCCTCCGTCAAGTCGCGTCGGCCGTTCGATACCACGATGAAATTCGGAAGCAGTCGATCGTTGGACTCCATCGGGAAGTAGCGTTGGTGGTTCTTCATTACTGCGATAAGCACGTCGGACGGGAGATCTAGATAGTCCTCCTCAAACGCCCCCAACAGCGCCTGGGGTGCCTCGACCAAATTCGCAACCTCCTGAAGTAGATTGGCGTCTTGTGAAACGATGCCGGAGGCCTCGCTCGACAGCTCCTCGATCTGCTTTTGGATTTCTGATCGCCTGAGCTCCGGATCGGTGATGATCCCCTGCGATTCGAGTGTTCCTATGAATGAGTCCGCATCATGGATCTCAAGCTCCTGCTTGCCAGTGCCTCGCAGACCACGCCCGGATCGGCCGCTCTGCACGCCGGCATACTCGAAGGAGACGAGCTGCTCGCCATGTATGGCGAGCAGCCAGCGGATTGGCCGGGAGAAAGTCGTGCCTGAGCTTTCCCAGCGCATGGACTTATCAAACCGCAGTCCGGCGATCACTCGTGGGAGCGCCTCAGAAAGTACGTGCCGGGCTGGGCCAGTACCTGCGCTCACTTGCGCCACTGCGTAGATACCGCCGTCCATTTCCTGTTTTTCCAGCGCTTCGACCTCGACGCCTGAGCTGCTCGCAAAACCGGTTCCAGCTTGAGTAGGCTTGCCATCTGCGTCAAAAGCCTTGTCCCACGGCGGCCCTTTGACAAGGCGATCGCTGCCTGACTGTTGAGGCGCCAGATTCTCGACCAAGGCAATCAGGCGGCGGGGGGTACCCATGACCCGAAACGGGCCGTGCTCGAGGCGTGCCTCGGTGAGCATTGCCCCTATCGAAGTCTCGAGTTGCTCCAATGCCGACGTCAGATCTGAGTTCGGTAGCTCCTCGGTGCCTATTTCCAGCACAAATGTCGCGGGCCGATCGGGCCCAGAATCCGCATCGGCGGCTGCCGTCGTGGTTCTATCAGGGCCAGACCCCGCGTCTGTGTCTTCGGAGGGCTCCGATTCCATCCAGGGATACCCGGCTTGTTCTCGTTCCTGCAGGTAGGTTTCGGCGATCTCGCGTGAAATACGTCGCATTCTTCCGAAGTAACTGGCTCTCTCAGTCACGCCTACCGCGCCCCGCGTGTCTAACACGTTAAAGGTGTGCGAGCACTTCAACAGCTGGTCATACGCAGGCAGCGTCAGGCCGACCTCGAGGGCGCGTACTGCCTCCGCCTCATATGCCTCAAACATCTGGCGGAGCTGCTCCACATCGGCCAGCTCAAAATAGTATTGACTGTACTGCTGCTCGCCCGCCAGGTTGAGGTCCCCATAGGTTCTCCGGTCGTCCCAGTGGATATCGCCAAAGTGGGTTACTCCCTGAATGGCCATCAGGATTCGCTCCAGGCCATAGGTCAACTCGACCGAGACCGGATCCAGAATCTGGCTGCCGGCCTGCTGGAAGTAGGTAAACTGGGTAATCTCGAGGCCATCCAGCCAAACCTCCCAGCCAAGCCCCCAGGCGCCTAAGGCAGGCTGCTCCCAGTTGTCTTCCACAAATCGAATATCGTGCTGCATCCGATCGATGCCGAGCGCCTCGAGTGATCGCAGATACAGTTCCTGTGGATCGCCGGGCTCCGGCTTGAGGATCACCTGGTATTGATAGTGGAGGCCCATTCGATTTGGATTTTTTCCATAGCGGGAATCATCTGGTCGCACGGAGGGTTCGACGTACGCGACCCGCCACGGCTCTGGGCCTAGCACGCGCAAGAAAGTTGCCGGGTTCATTGTGCCGGCTCCGACCTGTAGATAGTAGGGCTCCCAAATGAGACAGCCCTGGTCGGCCCAATAACGGTTGAGTGCGAATATTGCTTCTTGAAAGGTCAGCATTGCACCATCACTTGTGTCGCGAAGGGAGTCAGCTCAAATCGGAGCGTGGGGATTCATATCCCGTTTGCCGCATTTCCCTGACCTGCCGAACAAAGGCCGGCACATGCAGGTCGCGCTCAACCAAATGACTGAGGGTTCTCTCCATCAGAGCCTCAACTTCAAGAGCCACCGAGTCACTAATTTGTGGCCTGGCCGCCTCTTCATAGCCGTGACGCTGATAGTGACGCATCACCTTTAGAGCCCCGAGTGAGAGCGGGCGGGCGTAGGGATTTTTTGGGCCGCAGTTCGGACACAGCAGGCCACCTTCATCTGCGGAGAAGAACTGATCCTGCGGCTGGGCTTCATCTAAACAGTTGACGCATCTGTGCAACTCAGGCCGATAACCGGAGAGATCCAGGAGCCGGATTTGAAAATACCGAAGCGGCGCAGCGGTCTCGTTGTCCTGGTCTAACCGCTCAAGAGTATTGGTGGTGAGATGGAAGAGGGCTTGTGACTCGGACTCCTCTACGCCAAAGCGATCCACCAGCTCGGCAACAAAGGCTGCCTGACCGAGCCGATCTAGATCCTGCCGCAATGTGGGATAGGCGTCGATCGTTTCCGCCTGCGTAATGATGTCTAGCTCGCGGCCCTTGGCGATCAACAAATTGCTGCGCGCAAGCGGCTCCAGGTGCCCGGCCTTGCGTGAGGTGGGCTTACGAACCCCCTTGGCAACCGCCCGAAGTTTGCCGTAGCCTGGTGTAAAGATGGTAAGGATACGATCGGCCTCCCCCAGGTCCTGACGGCGAAGGATGACCGAATCTGTTCGATAAAGTCGGCTCCGATTCGACACGCGCGGCATTATACCAGCGCGGCCTTTTTGAGATTCTGGAGCGATATAGGGGGGACTTACCGCCTGATTAAATCTTCGGGTCCAAAGGCGAGAGGATAGAGATCCTTGAGGTTCGCTTCCAGTCGGATTTCGCCGTCTGCGTCGGTGGCCACCACGAGTAGATCCATGCCAAATTCTGCAAGTACCTGGCGGCAGGCGCCGCATGGCTCGCCTCCATTTTCAGAGGCGATGACTATTGCGCTGAAGGCTTTCTCGCCATTGGTAACTGCGCTGAAAACAGCACTCCGTTCTGCGCAAATGCCCGATGGATATGCCGCATTCTCTACATTGACTCCCACATATATGTTGCCTGAGCGAGTAAGCAGCGCCGCGCCTACAGGGTATTCCGAATAGGGAGCGTAGGCTAGTTTGCGAGCCTCGCGGGCACGCTCAAAGAGCTCTTGCATTTTTGGATTATCAGGGTCCATTCGTCGCTCCATTCTCATTCCGCCCGTCGGACGAACTTTCCACTCGCCTCGCACGCACGCGTCGAATCCGCCTCCGCACTACCTGATCCACGACAAGCTCTAAGCCGCCCGATTCGAGCCGATCGCCCGGAGAGGGCACGCGCCCAAGTTCGCTGTAGATAAAGCCTCCCAGGGTTTCGCCTGCATCCGTAGGCAGATCTGCATTCGTGATTTGATTGACATCATCCAGATCGATGCCGCCGCTGAAGATGTACTCGCCGTCCTCCCCTTGCTCGTAGCTCGCCTCTTCGGCGAAATCATACTCGTCCCGGATTTCTCCGACGATCTCCTCGACGATATCCTCAATGGTTACAAGACCGGCGGTGCCGCCGTATTCATCCACCACGATTGCAAGATGAAAGCGGCTGTCTTGCATTTCCTCGAGCAGATCGTCGACCTTCTTGGCTTCCGGCACGAAGTATGCTTCGCGTTTGAGTTCCTCAATTGGACGTTCATAGTTCCCCGCACTCCAGGCTTCCAGAAGGTCCTTCACATAAATCAAGCCGGTCACGTTGTCGATGTTCTCATTGAAAATCGGCGCTCGAGAGTAGCCGGTCTTTAGCATAATTTCGGTTGCGTCAGGAATAGAAGTAGATTCTTCCAGCGCCTGGACATCGATGCGTGGCACCATCAATTCCCGCGCCAGTGTGTCGTCCAGTCGGAAGATGGAATAGATCATTTCTTTCTCGTCCTGCTCGATGGAGCCGCCTTCTTCGCCGGCATCCACAAGCGTCATGATCTCCTCCTCCGTCACCAGCGGATGCAAGGGGCCGTTCTGGTTGGCTGAGCCCCGCCCACCTAGCTTGAGCATTAGCCGAATAAGGGGCGACAGACTCGCTCCAAGAACAGCAAGCAGGGGACTTAGACGCAGTGCCCAGACCTCTGGGTTTCGAAGAACAAGGCTTTCAGCAAAAAACTCCAGGGCGCTCATTACGAGCCCGGTCGCGGCGAGTATCAGGGCAAAGCCCAGCAGACCGCTTGCAAAACTCAGATAAGTGCCAGCCGCCACCCCGATCGCTAGCAGTCGAATGACTCCGAGCGCAATTCTCAACGATAGGAGCAGGCTGGATGAATCTTGGGTGATGCGTGCCGCGCGAGTGCTGCCGCTTGCCCCTTCCTGCTCCAGACGTTGGAGAGTAGCCGGCCGGCTATTCACCAGAGCGCTGCGCGCGGCTGCGAATACCGTCTCGGCAATCAAAAGCAGCACCAACAGGGTAACGCCGACAATTGGATTAATCATCTGAGTCTAATTTGCGGATCACACGCGCCGGCACTCCCGCAGCAAGCATGTGATCCGGAACATCCTTGGTGACCACTGCGCCGGCCCCGGTTCGGGCGCCAACGCCGATCGTTACCGGCGCCACGAGCATCGTATCACTTCCGATAAAGGCGTCTTCATGTATCGTTGTTGCATTCTTTCGTTTGCCGTCGTAATTGCAGGTGATGGTTCCAGCGCCAATGTTGACGTTTTCACCAATTGTGGCATCCCCAAGATACGCGAAGTGGCCAACCTTTACTCCGGCTGCCAACGTGCTGTCTTTGATTTCACCAAAATTTCCGACATGAACGCCTGGCCCCAGCCTCGCCCCAGGTCGCAATCTAGCAAATGGGCCAACATCGACGCCGACCTCTAGTACGGCCATATCCACCACAGAGGCTTCAATGACACATCCATCCGCGATGGTGGAGTTCCGGAGGATCGAATTTGGGCCAATTCGGCAATCCTCGCCGATCACCGTCTGACCTCCAAGGTGCGTATTCGGAAGGATGACCGTTCCCGCGCCAACGCTGACCTCGACATCAATATAGGTTGTATTCGGGTCGATCATCCGCACCCCAGCTGCCATCAACTGGCGGTTGATTCTCCTTCTTGCACCCGCCTCTGCCTGGGCCAGGTGTTCCATGGTGTTGACGCCAATCGTTTCGTCCGGGTCGTTGACCTGAATTGCACCAATACCTTCGGTGGCCAGGCCAATCACGTCTGTCAGGTAATATTCGCCATTCGGCGAGATCGGCACATTTGCCAGCACTTTCCACAGCCACTTAGAGTCGAAGCAATAGGCTCCAACGTTCAGCTCCGTGATTGCCAATTCATCGGAGTTGGCCTGTGCCTCCTCCACAATACCGGAGACCGAACCCTTTTCATCTCGAACGATGCGGCCGAAGCCGCGTGATTGCTCGTTGATTGAGGTCAATAGCGTCACGACGCCGGAATTCGTCGATTGGGCTTCCACGAGGGATCGCAATGTGTCCGCGCTCAACAACGGCATATCGGCATTGACGACCAGAATTAGGTCGGTTTCTCCATCCAGGCGATCTGCTGCTTGCAGCACGGCGTGGCCGGTGCCCAGCGGTTCCGTCTGCTCAATCCATTTGGATGACCCTCCAGCAGCTTCGCCAATGGCGGTGCCATTCGGAGGGACGATTAGATAAGGCTCGCTGCCAGTTGCCTCCTGGCAGGCAAGAGCCGACCATCGGATCATCGGCTGGCCGGCCAGCGGCTGCAGCAGCTTTGGCATGGACGACTTCATGCGCGTGCCATGTCCGGCAGCCAAGATGATGGATTCAGATCGCATTAAAGCGATCGCTCATTTCGGGCGGAAGTGAATTGTGAGATCTGCGGGGGGTCTTCTGACACTCTTGGTCTGGGGTCTATGTGGTTTCAAATCAAACAATCTTCAGGCTGGGGAGCGTGGAATCGAACCACGATTTTTCGCTCCAAAGGCGAACGTCATGCCGTTAGACCACTCCCCAAGAAACAGGGGCACATTGTAACATCCCAAGAATCTTGGCCTGCCTGTCCTGCGTTGTAGGGCTTGTCCTGCATTGCAGGGCTTGTCGCGTGTTGTAGGGCCTGTCGTCCGCCGCAGCGACACTAAGCACGTGCAGGCAGGATATTCTTCAACCAGGTGAATGGCTAGTCTTCAGCTTTTTCTTGGAGCAGACCCCGTTTCTGCGCCTCGTCAAAGGTGAGCATACTCTCATCGATCGGACCTGTGCCGTCCGAACTCTTGTTGGCCTCGTCCCAATAATCCTCGGCCCCCTTCTTGCTCACCGAACTGGCGGCAGACTCGAGCTCCGACTCCTTCACTTCCTTCTTGGGGACATCCCCATTCTGCTCGGTATTCTTCATTTCATCTTTGTCGCCCGAGCGCGGAGTTGAAGTTGTCACTTTAGCCTCCCCTACGCTATAAAGGCCACTTACCAGATCCGTGGCCGCCTTACGACTGTATTGGAGAACGGCACCAATCTGTTTGGCGCCTTTCTTAGACTCAAACACTATAACAAGCGCATGATCTGAGCCCACGCTGGCCAGGTAGAAATCGTAACTCTCGCCATCGAAATACATAAAGTTAGCCGGTACCTCTTTTTGGAGCACACTACTGATCTCCACTCCGGCCGCAAAGGCAGTCATCAACGCTGGCAGCGCCATTCTTAGATCAACCACATCAATCTCACCAGCCTCGACGATGATTTCTCCCCTATTGTCCAACAAGAAGGTAGCTTCTGCATTTAATTCGCTCTGCATTGCCATCAACCATTGGGCTATGAATTCGCGCTCTTCTTCGGCCGCATGCGCACCGCCCTTCCCTTTAAGCTCAAGGGCTCGGCTTACGGCTTCCAAAAAATGGCTTGTGCGGAGTGGCTTGGTCAGAAATGCAATCACGCCCAGTTCTTCGGCTCGATCGCGGGCTTCAACGGAGGGATTCCCGGTCACGATGATGGCACGTGAGTCTGGGCTCTGCTTCCTGACTTTTTCCAGCAGTTCAAGGCCCGAAATACCAGGCAGGTTTAGATCGGTGACCATTAGATCCACGCCACCTCTGGAGAGCTCCAACAGCGCTTCCTCGCCGGAAGGAGTGTCAACGATCGTGAAGCTTTGGCCCGATAGTTGAAGGTTTGAGCGCAGGGTGTTGCTTACCCTATGGTCGTTGTCAACAATAATGATTCGGGGGGCGGACATGCCCGGATTCTAGCATAGCGGCCTTTTCGGGCAATTGCCCCGCTTTTCCCACTCGAGAAACGGAGAAATCGGGCGGTTAGCGTGACCGTAGCCTGGGATTGATCACTTCCTCCAGGCTACGACCGACCAGGTAGAAGGCGCTACAGAACAGCATGATAGCCAGCGCGGGAGGGATGAGAACGTGCAAGTTTTCCCCATAAGAGAAGCTGCTGATATCGTCCTGCGCAGTCCAAATCATTGATCCCCAGCTCAGGCGAAATTCAGTTCGGCCCAAGTACGAAAGCAGCGCCTCGATCATCACCGCTCCGGTTGCGATGAACATCATGTTTACCATGATCACAGCCACCAGGTTCGGGAGCACATGGACGCGCAGGATGCGCCAGTTGCCGCCCCCCGACACTCGCCCTGATTCGACATAGCTGCTCGATTTCACAGATGAGGCGTGCGATTTCATGATGAGTGCAAACGAACCGAGTCCCGCAAAAACTCCGAAGAGCAAACCCACATAGAGCCAGCTCAGCTCAAATAGGAACCCGATGACGAGCAGCACAATCGCGGGAGGCAGAAGAATGAATGCGTCTGACAGCGTCATGAGCACTGAATCGACCCGGCCTCCGTAGAATGCGGCGGCGGTGCCAACGGTCGTTCCGATCAAGGTGCCCACCACAGCCGCAACGATCCCCACACCAAAGGATGTTCTGGAAGCAACCGCCAAGCGACTCAGCACATCTCGTCCTGCGCCGTCGGTTCCCAGCGGATGTCTTAAGGATGGTTTGGAGGGATGAGGAAAAACTTCCGGATCGTAGCCGAGGACCGGATCATAAATGTCGGCCTCCCAGACGGTCGCCATCAGCAGCGGTTGTAACAGGGCCAACAGTCCAAAGAAGAGAATAATGGCAATTCCAATCACTCCAACCGGCTTTCTGAAAAGCTGCAGCCACTCTCGACGCCAGGCAGTAATTCGTCGCCCGAAATGACGAAGCCTCAGGCGCAGCAGACCTCTCATGCCCGGCCGGTAGGCGACTTGAGGGTTGATCAATCCTTTTTCGCTCATGGGTTACGCCGCCTCCGAGGGGCTCGCGATCTCATCATTGTGAGATGTCCCCAGGTCTCTGAGCCTTGGATCGAGCCGGGCGGTGATCAGATCCAGAATCACATGCGCGAGCAATATTCCGATCCCAACAATCGAGAGAATTCCCATCAGTACCGGGAGGTCATTATCGTTGGCGGCTTGCACCAGACGCTGCCCCATGCCGTCCCAACCAAAGTACTGCTCGATTGCGAATGCACCGATGATCACAAACGGGATGTACACAACGAAACGGGTCAACACCGGCAGCATCGCCACCCGTGCCACGTGTCGATCGCGTATCTCCGAGTCCTTGAGACCGGTGGCGCGCGCCAGGGGGATATGATCTGCTTCTTTAGTTTCTTGCATGGTGGTGCGCATGATCAACATCGTCTCACCGAAGGAGAGCAGGATTAGCGTCATCATCGGGAGCGCAACATGCCTGAGCAAATCGAGCGCCAGCGGGGCTAGGCCTGAAGCAACCCAGGGACCCATCGCCAGGATGACTATCAATGCTCCGCCGATCACGCGTACTGATGTCCGATACCAGAGGCCGCGTGTCAGCCGAAATAGTATAAATAATGCCAGGATGATGATTGTCGCGGTCAGCATCACTCTGACAATCAATTGGTTGAGGGTCAGGTCAACTCCCAGCCAGAGAATCGGATTGATCAATTTTTCAGGCGGAAACCAACGCAAGTTGACCGCAAACACGCTGATTGCAAGAAACGCAAGCCAGGGTGGGAAAGACGTATAGAAAGCAGCTCCACCGAGGCTGCCCCCCGTATCGATCCATTTGCGCCGCTGCCATGCGGCGCGTTTTCCAAGCCAGAGTCCCAAAAGAAAGCCGATAATTACGGAGGGTAAGAAGAGCAAGAGTGTTCTGGGCAGCTTTGTGGCGAGGATCTCCGTTACCTTAACTCCGGATTCGGCAGTCGATTCACCGAGATCGCCACGCACAAAGTTGCCCATCCAAGCGATGAACTGCTGGACCACAGTGAGGTTTGGAGGCCGAATTGCCGACAATCCTTCTTCGTACGAGACCGCTCCCCGAGCAGCAGATCCTTCGAGGGGAGTGCCATCCGTCGCCAACCCAGCCTCTTCCATCAAGGCTTCACCCGCAACAATTCCCAAAACAGACGGATCGACTTCGCTCGCCGCTTCTTGCAGCATCGTGGGATTCTCCAGGACCGCGGCTTCTTTGACCATTGCGGCATCGTCCAGCAGGCCGAGCTCTTCCAGAAATGCGGCATCCTTCATGAGTTCGGCATCAACTTCGGGAGGAGCCGCCGAGGAAGCTGGGGGCGGTGCCACGGGCTCTTCCCCTTGGGCGATTTCGGCCGCTACAGTCGTGTCTGTTTGTGATGGAGGGGCATCCTCCATAGCTTCCGCTCGAATCGCGTATGCATCGTCGAGCATCCCGATCGCCTCGAGGAAGTCCGCATTCGCAAGCATCTCTTCGTTCGCGGCAGGTGCAGCTGCGGGCGCCGGAGCGGCAGCTGAAGCGCTTGCAGGCTCATCGCTACTTGCCGTTTCTTGAGGCTGGCTCGCGGAGACCTGCTCCAGCATCTGAGCCTGGGTCATACCTGCTGTGTTGTCTGGAAGCGCTTGAATTGTTGCAAAGAGGATGATTTGGAATAGAACCAGGCTAACCAGCGCCCTGAAAAGGCGTCGGCCAGTGAAACTGGCCATTCCCTTAGGTATCACTGATGAGCGATTTGCCACTTTTTTCGACCGAGTCTGCGGGCCTTAATCAAGCCCGCGAACGGCAACTGATTTTTTTTTAAATGTGGGTTGGTGTCGCTAGTCAGCAGCTGATTTTGCAGCCAGACTATGCTCAGACCAGAATTCTCCCTCAAACTCGTTGACAACGTAGCAGCCGAGGAAGTGCTTGTCGTCATTGCGATCGTGCAGCGGTGGGTGCGGGTTATCCAGGCACACCTGTTCGGCGATCATGCATCGCGGGTGAAATCGGCAGCGGGAGATGGGGTTAATTGGTTTGCTGATTCCGCCCTTGATGAGTACTTCCGGTCGCCGATAGTTGGGATCTGGAACTGGTACAGCTGAAATCAGAGCCCGCGTGTAGGGGTGCTGGGGATTCTGGAGTACTTCCTCCGTCTCGCCGATCTCAACGATCTTACCCAGGTACATAACGGCGATCCTATCGCACATGTACCGGGCAACAGCCAGGTCATGTGTGATGTACAGGTAGGTAACCTCCAGGCGCTCGGCCAGCTCCTGCATGAGGTGCATCACTCCCGTGCGCACGGAGACATCCAGCATAGATGTGGGTTCATCGGCCACCACAAAATCGGGTTCAATGATCAGGGCGCGTGCGATCGCCACTCGCTGGCGCTGCCCGCCAGAAAGCTCGTGGGGGTAGCGGAAGATGAAACTCGAGGCGGGCGTCAATCCGACTGTTTCGAGCAGATCCGCCACTCGCGCCTCACGCTCTGGAATTGAGCCAATCCCCTGGACATCCAGCGGCTCCGCCACGGTATCGTAGATAGTCAATCGTGGGTTCATTGACTCATAAGGGTCTTGAAAGATCATCTGGACCCGGCGACGGAACGCCTTTAGCTCTTTTCCTTTGAGCGTGGCCACATCAACAGTTTCTGATCCAGTGTGAAAGAGGATATTGCCCTCCGTCGGTTCGATCAATCGGACCAGCAGCTTGCCGGTCGTGGTCTTTCCGCAGCCCGATTCCCCGACCAAGCCCACGCTTTCGCCTCTCTTAATCGATAGGTTTAGCCCGCTGACCGCGTGAATATAGTCGTTTGAGCGGCGGAAAACCCCTCCGCCTACTTGATAGAGCTTGGACAGATCCTTGATCTCAACCAGAACGTCGTTCTCAGACATCAGGCCTCTCCTCCAGGGTGCCAACAAGCCACCCAGTGCTCAGGGGCATGCTCTTTGAACTCCGGTTCTTCGGTTCGACAGATCTCGGTGGCAAATGGGCACCGGGGATGGAATCGACAAGCCGGCGGCGGGTCCAGAAGATTCGGCGGTTCCCCAGGGATGGTGACGAGTTCTGTCTTCTCACCAATAATGCTGGGGAATGAAGACATCAATCCCATGGTGTATGGGTGAAGTGGTTGATGAAAAATGTCAATAGAAGAAGCCAACTCAGCCATCCTACCGGCGTACATTACGCCGACCCGCTCGGCCACTTCCGCAATCACAGCGATATCATGCGAGATGTAGATCATGGCCATGTCAAGCTGCTCTTGAACTTCCTTGATTTTCTTGAGCAGCTGATCCTGTACGATCACATCCAGAGCAGTAGTCGGCTCGTCGGCGATGATCACGTCGGGGTTACACGAGAGTGCCATGGCGATCACCGCGCGCTGTCGCATCCCGCCGCTGTATTGATGGGGGTACTCCGTTTTGATCTTGGGATCCAGTCCGACCAGCTCATAGAGTTGATCGACCCGCGCGGACATTTCACTATCGGAGAGATGCGGCATGTGCTGCTGCATGGCTTCAATGATCTGGTCCTCAACGGTGTACACCGGGTTGAGCGAATTCATGGCCGCTTGAAACACCATCGAGATGTCTCGCCAGCGATAAACGCGCACTTCGTCCTCCGACAACGGCACCAAATCCGTTCCATTGAGCCGGATTTCACCCTCGATAATTTCTGCGTTTTCTGGAAGCAGTTTGAGCAGCGAAATCGCGATGGATGTTTTTCCGCAGCCCGATTCTCCGACCAAACCCAGAGACCCACCCCGCGGAAGCGATAGGCTCACCCCATCCACAGCATATACGGGGCCCCTGCGGGTCTGGTAATGCATGGTCAGGTTGTTAACTTCAAGGACATTGTCTGCTGTCGCCAAGTTTCCTACTCTCCTCTACAAGAAAACGGCGCCCCTTGAGGCCTTCGCTTAGGGTCGCCCAATAGTGCATTGCTATCCGCTTATCTTTGCCTAAGTCGCGGATTGACTACCTCGTCCATTGCTCGCCCGACCAAGTAAAACGCAGAGCAGAGGAGTGTAATAGATAAGGCGGCAGGGAAGAGCAGCCACCAGGTGTCGAATCTGAGAATATAGCCGAGCACCTGAGTAGTGTTGATCATCAATCCCCAGCTCATCTCGATCTCGGTAAGCCCAAGAAACGATAGGATGGCTTCCGCGAAAATGGCGGTGGTTACTACAAACATCATGTAGAGCAGTGCGATTGGCAGGAGATTTGGGACCATATGGCGCGTGATGATGTGGGCGTGCCCGCCGCCAGCAACCCTGGCGGCCTCAATAAATGGTTTCACCTTGACCGAAAGAGCCTGAGACTTGATGACGATAGTAGTAGCCCCAAAGCCGGAAAGAATCCCAAGAAATACGGCGAGCTGAAGCATACCGAAGTCCGCAATAATGGCACTGAGAACAATAAGAATAGGAATGGCGGGCACCATGATTACTAGATCAGCGAGGCGCATCAGGACAGAATCGAGCCAACCCCCGAAGTAAGCCGCCAGTGCACCGACCGTCGTAGCGATCAGCAGCGCCATGCCAGCAGCCATGATCCCCAACCCAAACTCAAAGCGTGCACTGTACATGAGCTGACTCAGTACATCCCGGCCAAGTGGATCGGTGCCGAGCAAGTGCCGGGCGGAAGGCGCAGATGGATGGTATGGAATATCCAGATCAATCCCCACCACCGGATCGTAGACATTCTTGCTCCACACTGTCGCCATCAGGATCGGGTGTGCGACAGAAAGCAATCCAAAGAATAAAATGATTGCCAGTCCGATCAAACCAATTGGGGTCTGGGTAAATTCAGCCCAGTTGGTCTTGAAACCGCCCCAAAATAGGCGCAATCTGATCTGCCACCGAGGACCAAGTGCATCCCTGTATGCGATTGGCTCTGAATCAACGGATTCCAAGGTTTTATCCATCATAGAAAACGGCCTATTAGCTATACCGGATTCTCGGGTCCAAGAATGCGTAACCTACGTCGACCACCAAGTGGCTTACCAAGACCATGATACCCACAAGCGTCAGCGCCCCGAGCGCGACCGGAATGTCTGCCACCAGGGCCGAGTTCAGAAGAGTCTGCCCCAATCCCGGCCACGAGAAAATGGCTTCCGTGATGACCCCACCGCTGACCGCAAATCCAATCGCGAAGACGAGCCCCGTCCACACCGGGAGAAGCGCCGTGCGAGCAGCATGTTTATCTCGGATCACTTTGGCCGGCAGCCCCTTGGCGCGTGCCGTAAGGATATAGTCCTCCTTCAGGGTCTCGAGCATACTCGTTCGCGTCAGCAACATATACCCCCCATAGGAAATGAGTGTCACGGTCATCACCGGTAGGATGGTGTGGCTCACGATGTCCCAGGCATAGAATCCCAAGCCATTCGTGGCCCAATACAATAGGAGACCAATCATGGGCACGATGAAGCTCAAGATCCTGATCAGCGGGCGGTACTGCCTCGTTGCCCGATTCGAGAGCAGAAAACCTACCAGCATGAAGAACACTGTAATACTGACAGTGAAGATTAAGGAAATGAAGACAGCATTGGCGGAGACGTCCGTACCCAGCCACTTGATCGGGTCAAGGAATTTTCCCGTGGGCAAAATATCCAATTGGATGGCAAACAGCCAGATCATCATAAGTCCGAACCAAGGCGTAAATACCGTGTAGAGTGTTACCCCTATCACGGTCGATGAATGCTCAATCCAGCCTCCTCTCTTCCAGGCCAGGATCTTTCCAGTGACGAAACCCGCCCAGCCTGCCACAACGGAGGCGGTCACAAACAGCACCAAAGTCCGTGGCAGCCGTTCCAAAAGGATTTCCGCCACCGGGCGTGGGTACTGACTGAAGGAAACCCCCAGGTTGCCCTGATAGAAGTTTGCTATGTAAGAAATAAATCGTTCGACCGGAGGCTTGTCCAGACCCAGCTCGGCGCGCAGTCTTTGGCGTTCGATTGGGGGAATATCGGGGTTATTTGCGAGCAGATCGGCGATGTCCCCTGGCTGCGCATCAATAATGAAATAAGTCGCGGCTTGAAACAGGAGGAAGGTTAAGGCCATCTGAGCAACTCGTTTTGCCAAATATCCCCACATTGCCAATCTCCTTCGTAAAAGTCAACCTTGGTCGCCGGTACCGCTATTTAGATCTAGATTGCTCGAGCCTGCAGTTGGAGTAAAGGGGGGCGGACATTCCGCCCGCCCCCCATTTTCAGCAATTAACCGTGTACCAGTTGATCCATAGAAATTACTGAGAGGTCAGGATCTGTGCTTCGCCCTGAAGGCTCTCGTAGTCCTGGATCCCACCCAACACCTCAGTGTATGGGAGGTTGACTCTGATGTTGATCAGATCAATCGCTTGTCGGTAGAACAAGGGCACGTATGGCCGCAGTTCTGCCAGGGTGTCCTGTAGTGCAAACGCCTGTGTCTGGGCCTTCGAGATGTCCGTCTCCAGCAAGAATTCGTCGCAGGTTGCGTCGAAATCTGCATCGTTCAGACCGGGTGTGTTGTACCCCACGAGCTGTCCGCCCTCGACCACGCCCCACTGGCTGTGGAAAAAGTCACACAGATAGTCAGGATAGATCGTCAGGCCCCAGCCCAAGATGTACATGTCGAAGTCGGCGGTGGTAAACACCGGCCCCAGGATCGTATTGAAACCCGTCAGCTCTGACTCGACCGGCATGCCCAGTTCTCGCATCCACTCCGAGATCCACTGGTTGAAGCTGGCTCGCTGCGGATCGTAGGCGGGTCCGGGCCCGAGGATGGTGGTCTCAGGCATGAGCTGCCCGTTGGGCATTCGTAGTCCTTCACCGGGATCCACGTCATCGGTGTCCGCATTCCATGCGGGTTCCGTGGTCCAGGTCCAGCCGGCTTCCGAGAGAATCCGCACGGCTTCATTCACGCGCTCTTCGCGGCTCAGTCCGATCTGGGGAGTATCGACATCGGAATTCCACCAGAACACGTTGCCGTTTGGCACGACTGTATAGGCTGGAATGACACTGCCTTGCAAGATCTTGTCGGCCACGAACTCCTTGTCGATGATCATGTCCACGGCCTGACGAAACTCTGGGAGACCGTAGGGGTCCTTGCGCATGTTGAAGGCCAGATAAAACACGCCGTTGTCCGGGTTGGTGTATGAAACGACACCTTCACCACGCTCGGCCGACTCGCGCAGTCCGCGGGCCAGGCTCAGGGGGTTAAGCACGTAGTCGATCTCACCATCCTGTAGTGCCAGGAATGCCGCGTCCTGCGATCCGTAGATCGAGAAAACGACCTGCGGGGCGTAGGGGCCCTGCACTAACTCAAGCGTGACTTCGCCGGTAGCATCACCGTACAACTGTGTAATCTCTCCATCTGGCGTCTCAAGCACGTAGGTCCCGTCATCGTACTGGGTTACCTTGGAGCCTGAGAAGTACGCATTTGGATTCATGGTGCGCTCTACAAATGCACCCGGCTCCAGCTTATCGGTGGTGTAGCCGCCGCCAGCCGGAGAACCGGAGGCATCGGCATCATACAGGGTCGCTCGAGCGTTCTGGAACGACTCAGCGTAAGTGTCGCACGCGGTCTGATCGGCGTCCGCCAGATCTTCTGCCTGGCAGTCCACATCGGCGGGCGATTCCACGCCCTCGATGAAGGCCATCGCTTCGGCAACTACCGGGCTCCAGAAGGCCTCAGGGAGGATCGGGCCCTGTGCGGCGCCGAACTGCCACTTGGCCAGACCTGGGCTATCGTTGAAGTAGAACTTCACTGTTGTGTCGTCCACTGCTTCGACATGGTCAATCAGATCGGGCGGATAGATGGCCGGCCAGTTGCCGGTCAGCTGCAGATCAAGCGAAGTATTCGCTGTGAATGCGACGTCATTGGCTGTGATTAGCGTGCCATCACTCCATTCAGCATCGTCCTTCATCTCGATCGTGATGGTCCAGAAGTCGCCTTCCTGAACAGGATCAGGGGGCAGGTCCAACGCTAGCGCGGGAACAAAGTCCAAGCGCTGGTCAGACAGGCCATAGAGGGTCGGCGCTGTGTCGTTGATGATGAACGAGGTCCAGACAGAGTTATCTGGGCCAAGGTAGCGCCAGTAGTTGGTGGTCAGCGGATCTTCGAAGATGCCGATGCGATAGACTTCGCAGCAGGTACCTTCGCCGATTGTCGCTACTTCCTCACCACCCGCTGCCTGGGCTGCCGCCAACTCTGCTTCGAGCTCAGCAACCATGTCAGAGCCCTCGGCCTTAGCAGCATCGAGCTCAGCCCTTAGCGCATCGATTTCGGCCTGCGCGCCAGAATCGTCAGCCGTGGTCGTACATGCGACCGCGACGAGCGCAAAGGCGCTCAGCAGACCAAAGGCGAGTAATTTCTTGTTGTTACGCCACATACTTTTTCTCCTCCAAAATAATCGTTTCGGATTACGGTCTATATTGCTCAGTCCACAGAGATATCGCTCAGAAGGGCGACCTCCTTTCCGCGCACCAATCCAGGCACGCCATACACTAGAGTTAAGCCACAATTTCGCTTTTTAATTCGATTGGGGATGGCGTTTTAGCGAGCACTGCCCGCCTGTGGCTCTCTTCTCCTCCAAGATGCCGGATTATACCCCAACGACTTGATGGCTCTCTGATCAGCAGATTATGTAAAGATGAAACCTAGATTAGCCTGCCACATATTGGTCCGCACGCTATCTTTACCATGCGAAGCGTAGATTCGATCCAGATATTAGATGAGAATACTTGACCTCACAGACAGAGCGACGTCTCTCGCGCAGCTGCCTGGCAACCGAAGCCGAAATCCAATCCGGCCTCAGTTTTCTACTCCAGGATTCGGTGCTAGCGATGCCTGCCGAGTTCACCAGCCGAGCTTTCCCACCTGCGGGCCCCCGCATTCCTACGTACGCGTCCTTCATTACTCTATCGATACTGACGTCTAAATAATTCTGATCAAGTTGTTTCATAACCTACCCTTGGAATGGGCATCTCTTCAAGCCCAAAATGCTTCTTTAAAGCTCGCCTGCCGTAATGCAAGCGAGATTTCACAGTGCCGCCGGGAAGTTCCAGAATTTCGGCGATTTCATTGATGGTCAGATCATTGAGGTAATAGAGAACCACAACCACCCGCTTCTCCGGGGATATGGATTGAAGTGCTTTGCGGACTTCGAGCCAGGCTTCGTTTCGTTCAACCTGTTGGGGCGGCGTTACCTGAGATTCCCTGGATACGTTATCGGCCATGTCCCGCAATGCCTGCCTCCACCGCCCGCGCTGTTTGATCCACGTGTACGACATATTGGCGGTCATTCGATAGAGCCAGGGTTCAAGGGGGCGATCGGGGTCGATTCGGTGTCTGAATCGAAACAAACGCAAGAAAGTGTCGTGCAGAAGATCTGCGGCAGCTTCCTTGTCGCCTGTGATGGCTAGCGCGGTTCTGTAGACGAGGTTGCGGTGTCGATCGTATAGTCCGCCCAATGCACCTAAATCCCCCCGCTGGAGCTGGAGAATCAGTTCAGGATCAGCGGAATACGTCACACCCGCCTCCGGGCGCATTTCGCGTGTATCACTTAATAATTTATACCAGTAAGGCCTCGTTTGGGTTCAAGGGGAAATCGTGCATGGCCGAATTTGTTCCAAATTCCATAAGCCGCTGTACTCCGTGGGATCAACCTGAAGTCCGCAGATCTCGGCCCTGTGGGCAATCAGCCTGGGCCGCATATAGAGAGGAATGGATGGCAAACTCTCAACAAGAATTTGT
>SMUX01006360.1_pt1 | contig 22758 bp, 22 predicted proteins | sample 2456431 | NCBI WGS metagenome assembly SMUX01 (sample SAMN11095930, study PRJNA526329) | marine sediment metagenome | biome: Marine sediment; feature: Surficial sediment; material: Deep marine sediment; isolation source: Hadal surficial sediment | place: Pacific Ocean | collected 2014-11 | depth... | reverse complement strand
TACTGCATTAACTTTCCTCAATAAAGGTTCAAATGAACCAATTTCAGCAAGCGTTACAAGATTTAGTGACTATAAACTAAGTGTACCAAGTTTCGTAATTTGGCAGATAACCAAAGTTCTACTTTTTGGCGCATTCTTTGCCAATGTAATGTTTGGTTTTGCAACTATGTACATGATAGATGGTAATAGTTTAGGAATAGAAAATCTACCAACATTATTTTCATTGCCATTTGTTACACCCCCAACTGATCCTTCATACGCATTTGACAACGTTGTTCCAATGATTCCAGCTTTGATTATTTTGGTTCCAGCCATCCTTGGCGTTATAGGATTACGGTTAGTTCTTTACGTAGGTCTTCATTCAATTATCAAAGTTATTACATCTTATATTCAAGATACTGCTGAAGGAAAGCCTAGGTTTCTAAATTATATATCAACGTTAGAAGCAATTATTGGAATTGGAATTCTTTGGGTAGGATTCAACATGTTCTTTACAGATCAAATTGATTATAACACAAGATATGCCATAGGTGGAACCCTGGCAATTGGATTTATTTTAATTACTTTTTCATTTTTTGATAAAATCCGTTCTAAAGTTTTGACACACCCTATTAAGAGAGATGTCTACATTCGTGTATTAACAATTATTGCGATTGCAATAGTCATTGGGTCTTTTATGGCTGTAAATAACAGTATTGCAGATGCAAGGAAACTAGAATATCTAGGTCCTTATACTGCTCAACAAATCGGGGTAAACAGATACTTGGGTGAGTTAGATAAAATCCAGGAGAACATACATGATGTCAAATTACAAGCAGTTTCTCCAAATAATATCAATAATTACATTTCACAAAACTCCGATGTACTAGATGTTATACGAGTTTGGGATTGGACAGCCGCATTTGCAAAATTAAAACCAGAAATTGGTTTAATTCCCTATGTTGATTTTGAAGACAATGATATTTTGAGATTTAATAATACTCTATATTGGACTGCTTCAATGAAACCAATTTTACCTGAATCTGTAGCTGTAGAAAATAGATGGTATAACGAACATCTTGTTTATACTCATGTTCCAAATGGATTTCTCACACTTGAAGCAACAGATGGTAAGATAGTTGATAGTAGTGAGTTCTTTAAACAAAGGACCATCTATTATGGTGAAGGTGGTTTACTTGAAGAAACATGGTCAGGATATCCTACAAACAGAGGTGAAGTAAGTGCAGAATTAAACAACGCATTTTATGATGGACTAGGAGGATTAACTATCTCACCACCATTAAGTTACATATTTGAGCCCAACTTTCTTTTGTCTTTTCCAACAGAACCAGTGCACATAATGCGATACAAAGACATAGAAGAACGGATGGAAATTCTTTTTCCATATTTCTTATACAATCTGTTTGGAAAAGAATTAGATTCTTTACCAGTAACTGATGGGGAACGAACTTATTGGTTAGTTCCTCTCATAGTTGGTTTTGATACAAGAGATGTACCATGGTCTATTGGTAATCCATATCTAAGATTGGTAGGTTATGCGTTGATTGATACCTATGATGGAAGTATTGTGTTATTGAAAACAGGAGACGATTTCTTTACTGAAATGTTCATATCTCAGTATCAAACTCATTTTAGAGAAATGCCAGATTGGCTTGAAGAACAAATTCGATATCCCGTAGAGCTATTTAATTGGAAAACCGAAATGTACAATATTTACCATATCACTAACGTTGAAACATTTATCCAAGCGAATGAATTCTATGAAATTCCTCGTGGTTTGGATACATACTTTATTGAAGCAAAACCACCTGGTTTTGAAAAAACTGAATTCATTGGTTTGTTATCACTTGAACTAAAAGGCTCACAAGGAAGGAACTTGGCTGGATTTATGATAGTGGAAAACGACTTGTCTAATCTAGGAAAAATACAATTTTATAAAATTCCCTTGAATTCTACAACTAAATTAATTGGACCTACTGCAGTTCGTGAAGCACTTGATAGAGATCCAGATTTTGCTCAACTAAAGACACTCTTACGTAATCCTAGAATTGGAGATACTATTCTATATCAAGTAGGAGAACAAGATACTTACTTTATTCCAGTATATACTGCTGGTGCTGGAGGAGTTGTTGCACAATTAGGAACGATTGCAGCTATTGGTGCAGCTTTCACTGGTGAATATTATGTTGGACTTGGGGATACTCAAGAAGAAGCATTTGAAGCATATCTACAAAAACTTTCAGGAAATTATGATCCATTATCTCTTTCTATAAATGGCGTAGAATTTGAATTAGATAGAACCGCTAGAGTAGAAGTAATAAAATCCATTTTCCAAGAGGCTAATCTTGAAATTCTATTACCATCTTCAATTCAAATTCCATTATCCTTTAAAGAAGGTGAAATTGTTTTCTATACACAAGCTGATCAAGAAGAAACTAAGAATCTTATTTCTGAATTTATTGATGATTTTGTCAAACCCCGAAGTGACAGGATATTATTGTGGGAAGACGATGATGTCCTCAATTTTGGAACAATTGTGATTGTAAAAAACATTCCAGAGATGCACTACATCACAATTGAGGTAGGCAAATAATTGCTCAGTTGTAGTTTACCTAACTTCAAGATACCTTTAGACGATTAATAGGTTTCATACCTTTAAGTTCCTTTTTTTGGTTTACTGGGATACTAATTCTGCTTCTTCCCATAAATAAGCAAATTCATGCAAAAATTTTGAATCAGTCTTTAATTCAAGATAAATTAGTGCTAGAAATAAAAAATATAGATTGAGTTTTTTTTCTTTTTTGTCTTCATTGGTTTTAACAATTTCTACAAGGATTAGATTTCACCTTTACTTATCTCAGGAACAAATTTTCGATGAATATCTGAAATGTTACCCAAAAAAAGATCCTCTTGTTTTGTTAGTTTAGATTCCTCAACTTTTAAGGACGATAATAAATTCATAAACCATGTAATTTTGTCTGGGCTATATCCTTGACGAGAAAGTGATATTGCTAATTCTAAAATTTTTTCATCCAAATGCCCGGCACCCAAAATAATATGTTATTATTTCTTTTAAACATGATCTAAAACTTCACAACTTTTGATCGCTGTTATTATGTGCTTTATTATGAACAAACACAAAACTATGTAATAAAAATCCGTCAAAAAATGGGATGTGAATACTCATTGCTAGTCCGGTACCCACCGTCATTGTGGTGTGTGTTCTCATCCCAAAATTTTTCTTGAAAAATTTTAGTTTTTTTAAAAAAATATAAACCAAAAATTAGATATAATATCTCAAAGCAATTTAGAGAAATTATATCTCGTCTTCTGATTTTACTAAACTCACAATTAAAAAGAACTAACTAACAATACCAAACTATGTTGCTAGTTGTAGATAATGGCTCTGTTTACACAAAAAATTTAACTGAATTTCTTTCAAAAAGAAAGATAGAATATTCCAGTTATCCATATTTTGAATTAGATTTCTCAAAAATACATGAATTTAATTCCTTTATTCTTTCTGGCAGACGCAAAAATAGTAAAGAAATGAATGCATTAAATTCAAGAATAATTACTCATGCAATTTCCGTAAAAAAACCACTTTTAGGTATATGCTATGGTGCTGAAATTTTAACCCTTACACTAGGTGGAACAATTAGAAAGACATCTAAACCTTGCATAGGTGAGCAGGAAATAATAATTCAAAAGGAAAATCCTCTTTGTAGTGGAAAAATCATTGTATTTGAAAGTCATAATTATGAAATTTCAAGATTAAATGATAAATTAACTGGAATTGCAAAATCAGAAAACTGTTTGTATGAAATTGTCCAATATGAGAATAGTAATATTTTTGGCACTCAATTTCATCCCGAAATGAGTAATAATGGTCAACTTCTCATTGAGAGTTTTGCATTACTTTAGAGAGAATTTTATTTCCCGTTAATTATTTCAATTAATTCATTTATCTTTGAAACTAATTCTGGATAAGATGGGGAAACAATTTCTCCTTTTTCATTGACTTTAATTTCAAGTTTCTTAATCATTTCTTTACATCAAATTTTGTTTTCAATATTTTAACTTTAATATAGCTGCGGAGTGCGAGATTTGAACCCGCGACCTTCAGCTTGGGAAGCTGACGTCCCACCAGGCTGGACTAACTCCGCGCAAATCGAGTTTAGAGATTAGTGTTATATAGTTTGACGAGTAAACAAAATAATGGATGCACGTTGTCCTAAATGTGAAAAAAAAGCAGTGTTAGATGATGAAATGAAACGAGTGATATGTCCACATTGTAATTTTGAAGCAGTCTACGATGATTATCTAGAAATAATGAAAGACAACGCTGTGAATATGGCTGCGGATTATATACCAGATAGACCAGGATTTTAATTACCAGAAAGTTCCCTTATCAGAACAATCAAGATGTGCACCGCAATTTACACAGAACATATGACAAGATTGCATAGAAATCATATTTTTTTCACATCTAGGGCACTTGATTGATTCTTGCATAAAATTATTCTATATTTACTTTGTTTAAAGAATTTTAACAAAAAATATGCACAAAGATTCATTAGTAGTTCAATTTTTTTTGGAATACATGGCTAATTTCAAATTAACAATATCTGATAAAAATGGCAAGTCTATTACAAAAGAGCTAAAGGATAAAGACGCTAATCCATTTGTGGGATTAAAAGTTAGTAACGAAGTAGATGCTGGAATTGTTGGTCTTGGAGGTAAAATAAAAATTACTGGCGGAAGTGACAAATCTGGAGTACCTATGAGATCTGACCTTCATGGTGGTTCCAGAAAATATATTCTATTATCAAAGGGAGTTGGTTTACAAGATGCTGAGAAAGGAGAACGAGTCCGTAAACTTATTCGAGGAAATACCATCTCAGAAGAAATCTATCAGATTAATTGTAGATATGATGGAGAATTAAAAATTGATGAGCCTTCTGAGAAAGATGTTTTAGAAGAACCAAAGAAGGATGATTCAGCCAAAGAAGTAAAGAAAGAACCAAAGAAGGATGATTCAGCCAAAGAAGTAAAGAAAGAACCAAAGAAGGATGATTCAGCCAAAGAAGTAAAGAAAGAACCAAAGAAGGCATAACTTAACATAAGCCAATTTTAAAATCTGGATATTGCATTGGAAAGAAACACTTCCTGATTGGTACGTAAAAAAATATGGTTACCAACCATGTGTAAACATAGGAACTGCAGGACATGTGGATCATGGCAAAACTACACTTGTCCAATCTTTTACTGGCGTCTGGACAAGTGTTCATAGTCAGGAATTAAGGAGAGGAATTACCATCCGAGTTGGATATTCTGATGCAGCGTTTTACAAATGTAAAAACTGTGAACCCCCACTTGGATATTCTACAAGACCAAAATGTCCTAATTGTGGGAAAGAAAGTGAACTTTCAAGGGTTGTAAGCTTTGTTGATAGTCCTGGTCATGAAAGCTTGATGGCAAACATGCTTTCAGGATCAGCTTTGATGGATGGAGCAATGTTAGTGATTGCATCAAATGAAAAAGTTCCAAAGCCTCAAACAAAAGAACATCTTCTTGCTCTAGATACATTAAACATTAAACAAATTGTTTTGGTACAAAATAAAATAGATTTAGTATCTTACAAAGAAGCTATGTCAAATTATGCTGAAATTACAAAATTTGTTAAAGGAACACAAGCTTCTAAATCTCCAATAATACCAATATCGGCGCAATCAGGTCTCAATATTGATGCATTGATTGGAGCCATTGAGGAAACAATAGAGACTCCTTCTCGTGACGAATCCAAAAATCCTATAATGCATGTTCTAAGATCCTTTGATGTGAACAAACCAGGTTCTAAAATAAAGGATATCAAGGGAGGTGTAATTGGAGGAAGTCTTACACAAGGTGCATTCAAAGTAGGTGAAGAAATAGAAATTAAACCTGGAATAATGAATGAGAAAAAAAAATCCTACGAATCAATTACTACAGAAATTGTTTCCTTAGGAACTGGTGCAGGTTTAGTAGATACTGTAAAACCAGGTGGTCTTATAGCCATAGGTACAAAACTAGATCCTTCTATGACAAGAAGTGATTCTTTCATAGGTTCTGTTATCGGAAAACCAAATTCCCTTCCAGAAATTTCATTTGATGCAAAATTCCAAGTACGTTTATTTGATTTAGCTGTGGGAACAACAGATGACATTAAAGTTTTACCAATACAAGTTGGAGAATCTTTAAGAGTAAATATCGGTACTGCACCAGTACTTTCTAAGGTAATGAAAGTAAAATCAGATAATATAGACATTCAATTTAGAAGACCAGTATGTCTTTTTGAGGGAAGTAATGTTGCACTAAGCAGGAGAATAGCAGACCGATGGAGATTAATTGGAGCAGGTGTAGTTGGTTGAAGTCATTTGTGATACAAGTTTCTTAATGCTCTTAGCCACTAAAAGAATAAAAAATTACTTTAATTTAGAAACAGAAATTGGTACTATAAAATTTGTTGTTCCAGAAATTGTAATAAAAGAACTTCATAAACTAAAAAATGATCCAAAGAAAAAACAAAACGTTTTGGCAACTTTAGATTTCATCAAGGATTTTAAAATTATTTCAATGGTTGGTGAATATGCTGATAGTGCTATAATTAACCATGTAAGAAAACATGGAGGAATCGTAGGAACACTAGACAAAGAATTGAAACTTAAAATTAAGAAAATAGGCGGTTCGATCATTTCTTTATCTAATGATAGAATAATTCTAGAATCCCAGTAAAATTTATCTTGAACAAAAAGTAAAACCAAGAAAATGGGAAATTTAGAACTTCAAAGTCCAGCATTTTCTAACGGAGGAGAAATTCCAAGAAACTATGGCTATAAAAATGGAAATCAAAGTCCTCCTCTTAAGATAAGTGGAATTCCTTCAGGAACACAATCTTTGGCTCTTGTCATGGATGATCCAGATGCACAAGCTGCTGTTGGAAAAGTATGGGTACACTGGGTTATTTGGAATATTATTCCAAATACAACAGAAATTCAAGAAGGAAATGTACCATCAGAATCTTTAGATGGAAAAAATGATTTTGGAGAATTAGGTTATGGAGGACCTGCTCCACCAGACAAGAAACATACTTACATTTTTAAATTATATGCTTTAGATACAAAATTAGATTTAGCAAAAGGTGCCACAAAATCACAAGTAGAAGAATCCATGCAAGGCCATATTCTTGAAGAAACAAATCTTAATGGTACTTATGAACCATAATTGAAACTATTCTTTATTTAGAGATTATAGGAAAAATACATTTTTTATTTAGGGTCAAGTTGATAATAAAAAAATTTTTTTACAAAAGTGAACCCATATTTTGACAAAAGAGTAATAAGCCTTTCAAATTCCACTCTTCATAAATGGTTTCAAATCTACACTTGTTTACTGTTGGAGATTTTGAATTTAGAATGCAACATCTTTTAATAATTGGAATTCTTGCAGTTGCATTTTCAATTTCATTTATGGTTCGATCACAAGCTGCAGATTACGGTTTTGAGCTAAACGAATTTGATCCATTTTTTAATTATAGAGCAACTCAATTTCTAGTAGACAACGGTTTTTCTGCTTATTTTGATTGGCATGATGACATGAGTTGGCATCCAAAGGGAAGAGATGTATCAGCGTCCTCTCAAGTTATGCTTCATATTACTGCAGCAACTCTCTATCCAATATTTGGTATGGGCTTGGACGTTTACGATTTTACTATTATATTCCCTGTTGTCTTTGGTTCATTAACCGTAATTGTAGTTTTTGCTTTAGTAAGAGTGATTGGGGGAACTACCGCAGGACTTTTTGCTGCATTATTTTTTTCCATTTCAGTCCCTGTCATAGTTAGGGGAACCATTGGTTGGTTCAAGTCCGAACCACTAGGCCTTTTTTATGGTTTGCTTGGGCTATACTTGTTTCTTAGTGGAATAAAATCTAAGAATCATAAAATTGCATTTGCAAAAATAGTTGGTGCAGGCATTATCTTGAGTTTTGGTCTAGGATCATGGGGAGGAATTCAATTTTTCATTATTCCCTTGGGTTTCTTTTTCTTGGCTTTACCAATTTTACGAACAGATCGTAATTTCCTTATTTGGGCAATTCCTGTTTTTACTGCATCTTTACTTCTTACTACTCTATTATTTGAACGACCAAGTACAGATTTTATAATCAGTTTGGGAGGTTTTGCTTTGATTGGACCTACTGCATTTCTTGTTGTTTGCATATTAATTCAAAAAATTAGTAAAGAAGAAAAAAGAATTCGTAATGGACTTGCACTTTTAACAGGGACTGTAATTGCAGGAATTGCTATAATCTCTAGTGGTTATTTAAATGCAGGAAGTTTTCGTTACCAAAATGCAATTAATCCTTTCCTTACAACAACTAGTCCATTAGTTGACTCAGTTGCAGAGCACGCAACTACAACAACTTCTCAATCATTCTATTTTATTTCTATTCTCATGATATTTGCAGGCATTGGTATTTGGTTAATTTTTAGAGCAAAGAGTTCAATGAAAGATGCTTCCTCAAAAATTGATAGTGACATGATTACATTTGCCCTTATAATTGGTATAATTGGAGTTTACATTAGCTCAGCTTTTGTGCGGTTAGAATTATTTGCATCAATTTCAGTAATTATTTTAGCTTCTATAGGTTTATCAGTAATTACAACTGAGATTTTTACAAAAAAAATTATTGGACAAAAAAAATTTTCTCATTCAGCAAGATCAATTACTAAGATTAGTTACATTGTGGTAATAGTAGCGTTACTTATTATTCCTGCATCACTACCAGGTCAAGCTAGTTGGGTTACTGGAATCAAAGCCCCCCCTACTATTCTAAATGGAGGTACTACATTCAATATTGCAACAGATGACTGGCCTGCTGCAATGGAGTGGTTAAAAAATAATACTCCTGAGGATGCTGTGGTTGCGGCTTGGTGGGACTATGGCTATTGGATAACAACTCTTAGTAATAGAATTTCATTAGCTGATAATGCAACAATTGATCCTATACAGATAGAAAATATTGCAAAGATGTTTTTGAGTTCACCTGACCAATCTTGGCAAATGCTTCAAGAATTAGATGCAGATTATGTGCTAGTATATGTTGCTGCCCAAAGAATTACTAACCCTGAACAAGATGATATCTATTATCTTCTTTCAGGCGGTGGTGATGAAAGTAAAAAGCAATGGTTTATGCGGATTGCTGGAGAACCAGTTTCAAAATATGTACATCCAGATGGTACAAGCGGGACAGACTTTTTTTGGCAAAATACGATGTTAGGAAAAATGTTTCCTTTTACTCCAGTAGCGTATGCAAACTTTGCTACACAATCACAATCAGAAACTTACCAACCTGGGTTTACGCCTATTTACACTCAAGATGTAAAGTTTCCTTCTGATGGTGACGGTCCGTTAAGGCTTGCATATGCATCGCCAACTTTTTACAGACAAAATGCTGGTATAATAAGTGGTGTCATAATTTATGAAATCAACAAAGATTATGAACCAACTAAAGAGCAAACTATAGAACCAGCTTCTTTGTCTCCAAATGCTGAAGTTGCTGTTTTAACAACCGGGTTTGGTGATATCACTATCCAATTTAAGGAAGATATAGCACCTAACACAGTTGAGAATTTCAAAACTTTAGCTCGTTCTGGATATTATGACGGGACAATTTTTCATAGAATTGTTCCTGACTTTGTTATACAAGGTGGAGATCCAAATACAATTTCAGAAACACGTGATACTTGGGGAAAGGGTGGACCAGGATATTCAATTGATGCTGAGCTCACTGATTTAAAGCACGTTAAGTATATTGTTTCAATGGCTAGAGGTTCAGACATTAACAGTGCTGGTTCTCAATTTTATATTGTACTTGGGGATGCACCGTGGCTTGATGGCAAGTATACCATATTTGGTGAAGTAATTTCAGGACATGATGTAGTTGATAAGATTGCTGCCCTACAAACAAACTCACAAGATCAACCACTTGATCCATTAGAGGCAAAAATGGATAAAGTCATTATTACTACACTTAATTAAATTAGCAACTAAAAGTTTAGTAAAATTTACTATTGATAACTTTCTTCTAGTCGATACTTCATGTACTTGTCATCAGGTGAGAATTTAGCTGGATGGGCAGTTTTTGTTTTTTCTTTACATTGAGGACAATCTTCTTTTAAGGTATATCTTTTGCAAACTGAACATGCTCTAAGCTGAAAACGCAATTTATCCTACCCGAGTTTTTTTAGAATTTTCTCTAGTAAATTTGAATGTGCCTTTTTGTTTTAATATTGCTCCCTCGATTTCTGAAATAATTGGCTTTAATTTTTTTTCCGCAGACTTAAAATCTTGTGAGGTAATTCCTAATCTGTATTTGGGAGCCCCAAGATAGGTCATTTCAACATTAGTTTCATGATCTTTCTTTGTAGAATCAAGAAGGATTTTTTTTATTATTTCTACACCGTTTGATTTGTTACAAGTAAGTTCCAATACCCCTCGAATTTGTACTGAGGGTAACTTAATTTTTAAGCTTACTTCTTCAACTGCAGAAAGAATTTTTTTCGAAAGTTTCAGATCATTTAAAACATTAATTCCTTTTCTTGCGACATCAAGAAATGCATCATAAATTGAATCATATTTAGAAAAAAGATCTTCTTCAAACTTATCGATTTCTGTTTCTGAAAGTTTTGCAGATTCTTTAATGCTTTGTAGTAGAGTTTTACCTTTCTCAAAGTGTTTAACTTCTAAGAGCTTTTTCTTTTTTTGATCTTTTGAAATCTGTTTAAGTGATAAATCAATTTCAGATCTTCCAGAAATTACTTTTTTTACTAAAAGTACTTTTTTTTCTCCTTGTTTGATGTATCTACCAATAGTTCTAACCCAACCTGGAGCTATCTCAGATATATGTAAAAATCCTTGAGCATTGTTATATTCGTCTAGAGTTACGTATGCACCATGATCTGATACTTTAGTTATGGTAGCTATTACAATTTCTCCTGGTTCTGGGAGCTCCTGAATTTCAGTCGTCATAAGCTAAAATTTTTTTGAAGTGTAATTTATTGTTGCTGGTTAGAAATCAATTCCTTTCTTTGCTTTTATTCCTGATTTGAAGGGATGTTTAATTTCCTTCATTTCAGTTACCAAGTCAGCACAATCGATAATCTCTTTTTTTGCATGATTGCCAGTTAAAACCAAGTTAAGGTTGGATGGTTTTGATTTGATCAAGTCAAGAACTTCATTTACATCTATCAAATCAAGATTAATTGCATAGTTTATTTCATCAAGAATTACAATATTATAGTTTCCAGATAGAATTTTTTCCTTACTAAATCGAATTGCTTCCATTGCTATTTTTTTATGTTCTTCACGAGAACTTTTATCATCTAATATTCCCACAAAACCTTTTCCAGCAGCTACTAGCTCAAATTCTGGCTCTAATCTTTTTGAGGAATCCATTTCGCCATAATGCCAGGAGCCTTTGATAAATTGAATCATACAAACTTTATGATTATATCCAACAGCTCTTAAAGTCATGCCTAGAGCAGCGGTTGTTTTTCCTTTACCACCACCTGTATAGACTATAACCAAACCCTCTTTTCCCATAATTTGTTTCTCGCTCGCATCCATTTAAATAAAAATCTAGTTTAATGATGCAATTGAATATTCAAAGATTAATTTTAGCAGGTGTAACAAGCAATGTTGGTAAAACTTCAATCACGAGTGCCATAATTTTTGGGATGAAAAAAAAGGGTTACACAGTTCAACCCTTCAAAGTTGGACCCGATTACATAGATCCTAGCTATCTTTCAGCAATTTCTGGAAATAGTTCAAGGAATTTAGATGTCTGGTTAATGGGAAAAAATGAACTTATCAAGAGTTTTGTAAAAAATTCTCAGTCTGATATCTCAATTGTTGAAGGAGTAATGGGATATTACGATGGATTTTCTGGAGACTCTAATTATTCTAGTACTCATCACGTAGCATCTCTTCTTAAATCTCCAGCAATTTTAGTACTAGATGCCAGTAAAACCGCACGCTCTATTGCAGCAACTGCTTTAGGATTTACAAAATTTCACAAAAATTCAAGAATATCTGGCTTTATTCTAAATAAAATTGGGAGCAAAAAACATGAAGAGCTTTGTAAACAAGCACTTTCTCAATTAAAAATACCAATTTTAGGTTCAATTCCAAAAAATTCTGAACTTTCCCTTGATTCAAGACATCTAGGTTTGATTCCAGTTGTTGAACAAGGCAATCTAAAAGGAAAAATCAAAAAAATTGCAAGCACAATTTCTAATTTTCTTGATATAGAAAAAATAATTCAGATCAGCAAAAAGACTTCTTCTCTTCCCAAAATCACAGAAAAACCATCAAAAAAATCAAAAACTACCATTGTAGTAGCTCTTGACAACTCTTTCAATTTTTACTATCAAGATAATTTGGATGCATTAAGACGTGAAGGTGCAAAGATAAAATTTTTCAGTCCGATCTCTGATTCCAAAATACCACAATGTGATGGTTTGTACATTGGTGGGGGATTTCCTGAAGTTCTTTCTAGCTCTTTAGAAAAAAATACCAAAATGCGCAAGCTGATTAAAAAATTAGCCGAGAACAACATGCCAATTTATGCAGAATGTGGTGGTCTCATGTATTTGACAAAATCCATTCGTAATGGAAAAAAACATCAGATGGTTGGATTAGTTGATGCTGAGACCAATATGACAAAAAAAATGATACTAAATTACACTGAGGGATACATATGTAAAACGTGTATAATTTCAAAAGGTTCTAACAAACTTCGTGGACACGAATTCCATTTTTCTGAAGTTGATTCTCTGCCAAAAGACACTAAATTTGCCTATAAGCTGAACATTGGAAAAGGAATCAAAGGCCAAAAAGATGGAGTAGTAGTGTATAATACTCTGGCATCATATGGGCATCTTTATTTTGATAGTTCGAATTATGCTAGAGATCTAGTTTCAAACTGTGTAAGTTTTTCAAGAAGATGATTTTTCTCTTAACAATTTGAAAAGTGCATTTACAATTGAAGATGCACAAGGACTACCTCCCTTACGACCATGATTTGTAATAAAAGGTGCATTCAAAGTCGCAAGCTCTTCTTTTGATTCAGAAGCTGAAACAAATCCAACAGGAATTCCAATAATTAGAGCGGGATTTACAACTTTTTCTTTTACCATTGAAATTGCCTCTAAAAGTGCAGTAGGAGCATTCCCAATTACTACAATTCCTCCTTCCATTTGTGAAGCTGCCATTCTCATAGAGGTTTGCGCCCGAGTTTTGTTGTATTTTCTAGCTTCATTTACAATATCAGGATGAGAAATATTACAAATTACATTGACACCAAAATCTTTTAGGTTTTGTTTGTTTAAACCACCCAAGACTCCATTAACATCTACAATAATATTACAACCATTCTTCAGTGCATTAATGCCATTTTGAATTGCATCTTGGTGAAAAATTATCTTGTTATCTCTTGCAAAATCAAAATCTGCAGTAGCATGTATTACGCGTCTGACAATTGGCCATTCAAGCTCATTATAGTCATGAGTTCCAATCTCTCCATCAATAATCTCCATGCTTTTATCTTCTATTGATTGTCCTTTTTCAGTTTGCATCTTCAACTTCTCTTGCCCTTTCAATTATCAAATCAATCATTTTCTCATCTGTACCAATATGTTCAGTAATTAACACATTTTTTAAATTAGATTTTTCAATTGCTGGATTGAGATCTTCGTAGATATCTCTTTTTACATGTGCACCTTTGTGCAAAAAATAAAACACTACAACTAACACTTTGGGATTATTTTTTTGAGAATCATCAATTCCTTGTTGAATGTTTGGTTCTTCAATCTCTAAAAAACAATGACTTACATTTCTATACGTTGAAGTCAATCCCTCAACTACATATTTGATAGAAAGATGTGCATTAGGATCTTTGCTACCATGACCTATTATCAATACATCAACATCATTTTTTTGAAGAGAAATTTCATTTTTTGAAAGAGCAGAAGTTACTCTATTATCAACAAGCTCAACCATTGTTTTATGCATAGACATTGGCTTTGAAACCTTGAATTTTACGTCAGTATTTGCTTGAAACTTTATGGCATCATTAACTGCTGCTTTGACTTTTTTGCCAGGATAAAGAAAGTAGGGAACAATAGTAAGGGTGTCAAGGCCAACATTAAGACATTTTTTCATTCCTTCTTCAATAAAGGGAGGTATAACTTCTAAAAAACAATAATTTAAAAAATCGTATTTACCTTTTTCCTTAACTTTATCACAAATGAATTCAAGCTCTTCTTTTACTTCATTTTCTCTACTACCTCTATCAATAAGTAATAATCCACGCTTCAATTTGGAATCCTCGCAATAGCTAGAGTCAGATTAGGTGGAAATTTCTGTTTTTCTACAATTAATTTTCCTCCTGAGCTTTTAAGTGCTGAAGCTTCAGAAACACTTGCAGTTCCTTCAAATGCTTGAACGGTTTTTGATGGATTGGGAGTTTGAATTGTAGTCAACTCCTCTTTTTCAAAATATTCTAAAGGAACATCCATTTCTTTTGCAAAATCAATAAGACCAACTATATCCTGTTTTTTCTTAATTGAAACAAATTTTGCAATTGACCTTGCAGAAAGATTGTATTTTTCCAAGCTTGACTTGATTCCTTCACTAATTTTTTCTTTTGTTGTATCCCAGTGTAAACCAATTCCTACAACAAGACTAGGTGGTCTATAAACAACTGAATTTCTTTGAATTTCTTCATCAATTTTCTTATCAGAAATTATAAGAAATCCCTTTGAATGAGAATTCTTTAATTCTTCTATTGTAGAATAAATTGTAACATTTTTTGGTAATTTTTTACTCAACCAATCTTTTGATCCTGCATCTTGATAAACACCAATTTTCTCTTCATTTACCATAAACGCACTAATCTTTGTAACATTAGAGTCATCATCAATTTTCCAACCAAGCTCTCTTCCTAAAAGATCAACTGCAATAGTTTTGTTAACATCTGCTGCTGTCGTTATAACTGGTGTAGCGTTCAATTTTTCTGCAATTTCTTCCGAAAGTTTGTTGGCGCCACCAAGGTGACCAGATAACACACTAATTACAAATGTAGTTTTATCATCAATTACAATAACTGCAGGATCAGTTTTTTTGTCTTTCATGTATGGTGAAATGAGTCTAATTACTGCACCAAGAGAAAATAAACAAATTAAAGCATCGTTTGTTTTGAAAAGTTCTGCTATTTTATCACCACTAGCTTCAGAATACCAATTAATTTTTGAATTTTCATCTGAAAATTTTATAGGTGAATAAATTTGCCAAGATGGAAATAATTCCTTTAATGTTAATCCAATTTTTATTCCATTTTTGGTAATTGCAAGTACTGATACTCTTTCCACGCCTAAAATTTACTCCAGTTTAATAAAATTCCTTACCTATTTTGGATGTTTGCCTATGACCTTTCCATCAAAATCAAATAAAATTACTTCGATAGGAACTTTTTTTTCTGAATGATTCCTCATTTGGTTATAGACTTGGGAACATACTAGATCAAAAAATCCTTCTATCTTATTCTCATTGATTATTTCCTGAACATGTCTTGCACTATTAGCTTCTTTTACTAGGTTAACCACATTCTCACTAGCTTTACATTGCTTTGCTAATTCTGAAAGAAAGTTTGTATCAACTTTTGATCCTTTTACATGAGTTTGTTTTACTCCAGCTGCCATTTTTGCAAATTTTCCAATGAATCCTGCAACATATGCTTTTTTGATTTCTTTTTTTGCACATTGCTGAATAGTATAACCTGCAAAATCACCCATCTGAACAAAACTATGTTCAGGTAAATCAACTATTTTTTTTGCAAATTCCTCACTTCGTCCACCAGTTGTTAGAACCACAACATCATTGCCCATTGCAATACTTACATCGAGATTTTGTCTTACTGATGCTGCAAAGGAGGCCGTTGAATAAGGAATTACAATGCCACTTGTTCCAAGAATAGATATTCCCCCTACGATACCAAGTCTAGGATTATCAGTTTTTTTTGCTAACTCTTTTCCATTAGGAACTAAGATTATAATTTTAATTCCATGTTTATCTAAAATATTTTTAGCTACTTCAATAACATTTTCACTTATCATTTTTTTTGGAGTGGGATTGATTGCTGGTTGATTTATTTCTAATCCTAAACCAGGTTTTGTTACAATTCCAACACCTTCTCCTCCACCAATTTCAATTTTATTTACATCTGAAGTTAAAGACAAGTCAACAATGATTTCTGCATTGTGTGTTACATCAGGATCATCTCCTCCATCTTTAATCACTGAACATTTGGCCGACGTTTTGGAAAATTCACAACTTTGAATTTTAATTGATATAGAATTTCCTTTGGGAAGAGTGACATCAACAGAATCCATTTTTTTCTGATTAATTATTGCTAGAATTGCAGCTTTTGATGATGCAGTAGCGGCAGTTCCAGTCGTAAAACCAGTTCTTAGTTTTTCTTTTAATTGTAGTTCTTCCACATTGAATTTCATCTTTTTTGTGTATTAACTCTTATCGCTATGGAAAAATGTGAAAAAAGCGCTTTAACTTCCTCAAGATTTCATATACAATTATGATATCTTAAAATTTAATACAATAGAAATTTCATAATGGTTCAACAAAATAATTTGAGAGTGGCTATTACTGGTGCAAACGGTTTTGTTGCAAAAAATGTAAGAAATTACCTCCATAAATCTGGATTAAATCTAATAAGCATTTCAAGAAAAAATTTCAAAACTTATCTAGGTGAAAGAAAAATTATTTTATCAAATTTTGAACAAAAAAATATTTTATCCAAAGTTAAAAACTGTAATGCATTAATTCATTTGATTGGTACAGGAAGACAAACAACAGATTCTACTTTTGAAAATGTAAATGTAAATCAAACAAAAAGAATAATAAAAATATGTAAAAAGGCTAAAATTAAAAAAATTATTTACATTAGTGGACTAGGTGTAACTAGTAAATCAACTTCAGCTTATTTTATTTCAAAATATAATGCAGAACAAGAAATTATTAAATCTGGTTTAGATTATACAATACTTAGAGCATCATACATTATTGGAAAAAATGATCCTTTAACAAATAACCTTAATCAACAGATCAAAAATGGAACTATAATTGTTCCAGGCTCAGGAAAATATCATCTTCAACCGATATTTGTTTTGGATGTTGCAAAAATAATACTAAAAGCAATTATTTCAAGAAAATTTTCAAAAAAAATTTTGGAACTTGTTGGTCCAGAAACTATAAGCTTTAAAGATTATGTTAGAATATTTAAAAATAAAAATACAGTTAAAATAAAAAATATTGATCTTGAAAAAGCATACTACGATGCTTTACACAATCCAAAAAGTTTCTTTGGCATCGATGATCTAAATATTATGGTGGGAGATTTTACAGGTAATCATAATAAATTGAAGAAAATTTCTGGATTTAATTTTAAAACATTCAGAGAAGTTTTACAATCCAGCAGCTTGACGTAATAAATCGGCTTTGTCAGTTTTTTCCCATCTAAATTCAGGTTCATTTCTTCCAAAATGACCATAACTAGCAGTTTTTCTATAGATGGGTTTTTTCAAATCAAGATGAGAAATAATCGCTGATGGTCTCATATCAAAATGCTTCCTAACAATATTTTCAATATCTTCTTCTGGAATTTTTCCAGTTTCAAATGTGTTAATCATGAGAGAAACAGGTTCAGCTACACCAATTGCATATGCAACCTGAACTTCACATTTTTTTGCTATTCCTGCAGCAACTATGTTTTTAGCAATATATCTACACATGTAGCAGGCTGATCTATCAACCTTTGATGGATCTTTACCTGAAAAAGCTCCGCCACCATGTCGGCCTTGACCACCATATGTATCTACTATTATTTTTCTACCTGTAAGGCCTGTATCAGCATGAGGTCCACCAATTTCAAACTTACCGGTAGGATTAACATGAATAGTAATGTCTTCATTCCATAGATTACCACAAACTGGTTTGATTACTTTCTCAGTCATAGCCTTTGTAATTTCATCATTTGAAACGTCAGGGGAATGCTGCGTTGAAATTACAATAGTTTCAATTTTTTTTGGTAAACCGTCTTCATACTGAACAGAAACTTGTGATTTTCCATCAGGTCTGAGCCAGGGTAATTCTTTTGATTTTCTAACATCAGCAAGTTTTTTTGTTAATTTGTGAGCAAGGATTATTGGCATAGGCATAAGTTCTTCAGTTTCATCACTTGCATAACCAAACATCAAACCTTGATCTCCTGCACCTTGTTGTTTGTCTTCAGTTGCAGTAACACCTTGGCTTATGTGAGGACTTTGAGCATGTAATCTAAGCATGATTTCACAAGAATTTGCGTCAAACTCTAATTCTGGTTTGTCATAACCAATTTCTCGAATAATTTTTCTAACTAATTCTTCCTGCGCAGTTTTATCAAATTTTGCTTTAGATGTTACTTCTCCAGCTACTGCAACAAATCCTGTGGTTGCCATAGTTTCAACAGCTACTCTGGAATCAGGATCTTGTTTAAGATACTCATCTAAAATAGCATCAGAAATTTGATCACAAACCTTGTCTGGGTGACCTTCAGTTACAGATTCTGAAGTAAAAAGAAAGGCTCTCGCCATTTTTAACCCTTATTTTACTAGAGTTCATTCTCTAGTTTGATAAACAAAACATTATTGCCTCTCACAATAACTCTACCATAGTTTGCAATTACTTTATCATCTTTGATTTCTTCGGCATCTGTCATTATCAAATTCATATAAGAATCTACATTATCCATCTTGCCTTTGTATTCAACTTCATTCTTTAGTCTTACAATTACATTTTTCTTAGTACTTTTCTGAAGGATTGTTAGTGGTCTCTTCGCAGTTGATTGTGACAACGATTATTCAATTTACAGACGTTTTTATCCAGCATAAAAGCCTTGCCTATTAGAATTTCTGAATGAAATGGCTTTAATTTTTGTTTTATTTATCATAATAACAATTGATTAGCACTGGTATCAAAAAATTAGATCAAATTCTTGATGGTGGGATTAAAAATGGAATTATTACAGATATTTTTGGAGCCCGTGGTACAGGAAAAACACATTTGGCCATGCAAATCTCCATTAATTCTTTACAAAATGGTGGAACCGTATTGTTTCTTGATACTACAGGAGAATTTAGACCAGAAAGAATGCTTGAAATTATCAAAACTCGTCACTTAGAACCATCTTTACTTGAAAATGTCAAAGTAGGACGAGTAACCAACACAGGAGAACAAATTCAATATCTATCAAAAATTAAAGAAATGGATAATTTTTCATTGATCATTATTGATAATATTACTGATTTATTTTCATTTGAATATTCCAAAGAGCTACAAGTGTTAGAAAAAAATATTTTGTTTATGAGGTATATGCATGATTTGTCATTAATTGCAATTCAAAAAAGAATACCGATTGTAATTACTAATATGATTAGAAAGATCGATAAAACTGAAAAAGAAAATCTTTATAATTCGATTAGCCTTTTCACCCATTTGAAAATTAATTTAATTAAAAAAGATGCCAAATATTTTGGAGAAATAATGCCATCCTTTCAGGAAAAAAGACTATTTTCATACCTAATTACAGAAGAAGGTCTAGTGGATGCATCTTAATCTATTTAACCTTGAAAAAATTGAAACAATGTTATGGCAGGAATTTTAGATTCTATACCTTTTGATTCTATACCTATCATCACAGTTGTGCTACTTGCTCTTGGGTTTGTTGGCGTAATGGTTTATGAGCGTACAAGAACACGACAAAATGAAGAAACAACTCATTGATCCAAAACTAACAACAAAGTTCCATTCACTCGGATTTAAAAAATTAACTGACATTCAGAAGAAAGCTATTCCAATAATTTTTCAAAAAAAAGATTGTATTGTAATAGCACCAACTGGTTCAGGAAAAACAGAATGTTCCATAATTCCAATTTTTTCTCACTTAAAAAAATCTAAAAAAGAAGGTAAAGTAAAGGCACTTTATCTTACTCCTCTACGAGCACTAAACAGAGATGTATTTAGAAGGATTATTCGATATGCTGAAAATGATGGACTAACAATACAGATTAGACATGGTGATACGCCACAAAATATTAGGAAAAAAATTACAAATTCACCTCCTGATATTCTAATTACTACCCCCGAAACTCTTGTAATACTTTTGACGCAGAGAAAAATGTTAGATGCTCTTTCAGAATTAGAATGGATAGTAATTGACGAAGTTCATGAACTATTGGGCAATGAGCGAGGTTCACAATTATCCCTTAGTTTGGAACGGCTACAAATTAATTCTAGGAAAGAAATTACACGTATAGGTCTATCTGCAACCATTGGAAATGCTAAAGAATCTGGAAAATTTGTTGTTGGAACAAAAAGGAAGTGTAATATTATTCGTGATGATTCTATTAGAAAATATGATGTTGATGTCAAATACATTAATGGTACAATTTCTGATGTAGCTGCTTTTATTGTTGAACACGTAACTAAACTAAATCTTAATTCTCCAATCCTATTATTTACAAATACTCGTGGAGAGTCAGAATTTCTTGCTTCAATTTTAAAGGAAAAATCAAATATTAACATAGAACTTCATCATGGTTCATTATCACGAGAAGTAAGAGAAGAAACTGAATTTCAGCTTAGAGAGGGCAAATCTGGAATAGTCGTATGCACATCATCTCTGGAGCTAGGCCTAGATATAGGATCAATTGAATTAGTAATTCAATACGGATCACCTAGACAAGTTTCAAAACTCATTCAAAGAATTGGACGAAGTAAACATAGCAGAAGCTCATCAGCAAAAGGAATAATCGTTACTAACAATTCAGATGATGAGTTTGAAGCAAAAGCAATACTTGAAAGAATAAAAGAAGGTTCAATAGAAGAACAAAAAATCCATGATGGTTCTCTTGATGTTCTTGCTCATCATCTAGTAGGTTTGACAATACAATTAGGAATTGTAAGTGTAAAGTATGCATTTGAAATTGTAAAGAAGGCTTATTCTTTTAGAAATTTGACCCTAGATGTTTTTTGTGATGTCTTAGAACTTTTGGATGCAAATTATCTCCTCTTTTTTAATCGAGAGAAAATGAATTTTGGAAAGAAAGGACGTACCTATAGATATTACTTTGAAAACCTCTCTACAATTCCTGATATTTTAAAATTCAAAGTATTTGATACTGTTGGAAAGAAAATAATCGGAACACTAGACCAGAGATTTGTGGGAGATTTTGGAGATTCTGGTAATGTTTTTGTTTTAAGAGGATTGCAGTGGAGAATTCTTAACGTAGATGAAAAGTCGTTTAAGGTTAATGTTGAACCATTTCGTACTGGTAGAGTAACTGTTCCTTATTGGGAAGGAGAAAACATTCCAGTTGATTATAGAACAGCTATGAAAGTTGGTAGTTTAAGAACCAAGGCAAAACAAGGATCTATTTCAATAATGAATAAAACTATTTCAAATCTAAAACTTGATTCTATTCCTAATGAAAAAACCATAGTTATTGAATCTTCTAAGAGTCAAGGTATGGTAGTATTACATGCATGTTTTGGAACAAAAATTAATGCAACATTATCAACACTGCTTTCTTCCATGCTTTCTGCAAAACTAGGATTTTTGGTGGAGTCAAGATCAGACGCATATAGAATAGTTTTATCTTCAAATGCAAGAATTTCTGAAAAACAATTAACTGATGTTTTAACAGACCAGTATGAACTGTATTCTATTGTAACGGCATCTCTCACTGGAACCCATAATGTTAATTGGAGAACGTGGTGTGTAGCAAAAAAATTTGGTGTAGTAGGTAGAGGATCAATTTATGAAAGAAAAGCTGCTCGGTTTATTTATGAGCGCTATTCTAAAACTCCTCTTGTTAAAGAAGCGTTACGTGAACTATTTCATGATAAATATGATCTAAAAAATACAGAAATTCTTTTAAAAAAAATTCGCGATGACAACATTAAAGTACATTGGTTCGAAGTTGATAAATTCTCAAAACTTGCAGAACCAATTTTAGATCACACTACAAAATATTATTCTTCCCCAGCAAATATTGATAAAGGGATCTTGGATTTGGTAAAAACGCGTTTATTAAAAACAAAACATCGCCTGATCTGTGCAAGATGTGGAAAATGGGAACGAGTTATATTAACAAATGAGGTAAAAGACCTTCTTTTATGCCCATATTGTAAAGGAAGACAAATCACTTCAACTTTCTATTCTGATTATGATTTACAAAAAATAATTCAAAAAAAGCATCAAGGGAAAAAAATTTCAAATGAAGAAAATCACCGTTTCAATCGTGCTTGGAAAGTTTCTTCTTTACTTGAAAATTTTGGAAAAACAGCATTAATTGTTTTATCAGGATATGGAGTTGGTGCAGATACTGCTGCAAGAATTCTTAGAAATATGGTAAATGATGAAGTTCTCTATAAGCAAATTTACGAAGCTGAAAGGCAATATGTAATGACAAGAGGATTTTGGGATTCCTAGTTTTTCTTGTTGATTGTAGTAAATGGTGTTAAAAATAACTCAACTCGTCCTTCAAGTCCTGATCTTGCAGTAAGACCTGTTGCTGAGATGATTTCACCTATAGAAAAATTATCT
>SMUX01174059.1_pt1 | contig 23150 bp, 20 predicted proteins | sample 2456431 | NCBI WGS metagenome assembly SMUX01 (sample SAMN11095930, study PRJNA526329) | marine sediment metagenome | biome: Marine sediment; feature: Surficial sediment; material: Deep marine sediment; isolation source: Hadal surficial sediment | place: Pacific Ocean | collected 2014-11 | depth... | reverse complement strand
CGGGCCACTTCACGCGGATTGAGGATCCCGAATTCTTCTGCAATATCCGCAACGCCGGCGTCATCCCCTACCAAAAGCACCTCTACGCTCGATCCCAGCTGCAGCCATGAGCGGATCGCGTTGCGCTGGATCAAAGCAATGTGCTCATCCGCGAATGACTTTGGACAGGTGAACAGAGCGACGATGGGCATCAGTCGATCCTGCGCGCATTTTCTGGGGCCGCGCGCTCGTCCACCTCCCGAAAATTCTTGTGTTTCACCATTGCGTTGATCCGCGCCAGGTCGGGCTCGCTCTCCATCAGGGCGACTACTTCTCGCCATGAAAAATCGTCCCGTCCGTCGAAGCGTGCATATACCTCCCGGATCATCTCGAGATCCTCGGGATAGTCCACCGCCCAGCGGAAGCTTCCGTAGTCGCGATCGTTATCTACATGCAGGATACGAAATCGCCCCGGCTCATCGTAGAAATAGGGCATGACGTGTTCGCGTTGATACGGTTGTTCGGCCTCCTTCCAAGCGAGCTCGAGAGCCTGTGCCGTGCACACTTCGGTGTCCAATCCGATCGGATAGGTGCGATGCTCCGGAAAGCGATTGGCGGCAAAGTCGACCTGCGGATCCGCGGAAAGGAAGGCCTCCACAATCGTATCGATGACCTCGGCATCGATCAGGGGACAATCGGCTGTGATCCTCACGATAACCTCGGCGCCAAAACTGCGGGCGGCGTTTCGGTACCGATCGAGCACATCGGTGGGATGCCCTTGAAAGCAGTCATACGCTCTTAGGGCGCATAATTCCACGATACTGACGTCGGCTTCATCATAGGAGGTGGCCACCACGATATGATCCAGCGTAGCGGCCCTGCTGGCCCGTTCCACGACTCGAACCAGCATTGGGGACCCCGCGATGTCCAACATGACCTTCGCCGGCAGTCGCTCCGAACTCATCCGTGCTTGAACGATGCCCACGATCTTGGGGCGCGAGGTTGCGGTCACTTCCCAGGTGCCTCCGAGGTGGCAAGCTCGTACGCCTCCAACAGTCGCTCGGAATTGCGCCGCCAATCGGCCCGCTTCACTGCGACCTCCCGGCCAGCCTTACCCATTTGATCCAACTCTACCGGATCGCTGGCCAAGCGAACGATCGTCTCGGCCAGTGCATTGTCGCCCCCGGTGGGAAAGAGCCAGCCATTACGACCGGGCACAACCCATTCGCGGTTGCCGGGGATGTCGCTTACCAGAGCTGGAATTCCACAAGACATGGCCTCCAATAGGGACACAGACGAACCGTCCACCGCGGATGCACTAAGGTACAGATGAGCTGCCCGGTAGTATTTCGGCAAGTCCACATAGTCCACTTGCCCAGCGAAATGCACCTTATCCTTCAGACCCGATTCGAGAACCATCGAACGAAGCTTCGATTCCATTGAGCCCTGGCCCAGAACCAACAATCTCAAGCTGGGAACTCGGCGAGAGGCGATGGTGAAAGCCTGAACCACGGCTTCAACACCGTAATCCCTCTCGAAGGCTCTCGTTGAGAGCAACACGAAATCGTGGTCCCAGCCAAGCTGGTTCCGCAACTCTCCGCCATCGCCAGGCGAGAAATGGCTTAGGTCCGCTCCCCAAGGAAAGACCACGATCCGATCCTCTGGCATCCCCAGTCCAATTGCTGCGCTGCGGACCGCCTGACAATCGCCCACGAGAACTCGACTGCGCCGCAAGGTGTAGGCAGCCATCCGGCGTCCAATCCCTTGCCGCGCGCGCATCAGCAGATCCGATCCCCATGACATGCTAACCAGCGGATGGAAGCCCAGCACGGCGGTCATAAATGCGCTCTGTTGCACCGGGCCTGCATGGACCAGGTCCGGTTTGAGATTGCCCAATACATTGCGCAGGTCGATCAACAGCCTCGGGTAGTCCATCAGCGCCGTTGGTCGGCCCCCTCCCTTCCAATCGATTCGATTAATCCCGGAAGGAAGGGATCGCTTCTCCACAACCGGTCCGGCCTCGAGCCGAAGGTAATGCACGTCATGCTCCGAGTTTGCCAGGGCCTCCAGAAACCTATGGTCGTGGGAGGTATAGTCGCGCGAGAAGTACAGGATCCGCACTAATTCCTGAACATCTTCCAATCGAGTGCTTCGTGGGCCGGGACGTCAACCAATGCCGTAGACCCAACCACATCCTCGATTTCATGCGGCTCAATCGCACCCGCCGGAGCTGGCCTGAGAACTGTGATCATCTCTCGCGTGAGCGTTGAGCCCGTTTCGATCTTCTGGGCGGCTCTCAGACAACGGCGCTGGATTACGACGGTTTCAGTCTCATTGCTGGCGACCTTTTTATCCGGCGAGCCAAGGGCACGCTCCAATTCGCGAGTCCGATCCACCATTTCCCTCCATGCGTCCGGGTCCATCGAGAAGGGGTGATCGGGGCCCTCGCGGCTTGTGTCGTCAGTGAAATGCTTTTCAATGACCCTGGCTCCAAGCGCGACCGCTCCCAAGACCGTTGCATGCCCTGATGTGTGATCTGAGAGGCCCAGCACGACCTGCGGGTAGAGCTCCGCATAAGTCTTGAGAACGTTCAGATGGATGTGATCGAAGTTCTCAGGGCTGGCGGTGTAGTTGGTGTTGCATTGCATTAACACCAGCTCAGAATTGAGCTCCAAGATCGCGTCCACGGCGCGCCGAACCTCTTCCAGCGTCGACGCGCCGGTGCCAAGAAGTACCGGCTTCCCCTTCGATGCGATCAGACGAATGATCTCGATCCATGTGATGTCCCCCGAACCGATCTTTATCGCCGGAAAAAACGCTTCCAGCTCATTCACAGCTTCGAAGTCGTACGGAGAAGAGAAATAGTGAATCTCCACCTTGTCGGCTTCCTCACTGAGCTCAGGCACCCACTCAAATGGGATGGAGGCCCCCTGGTAGACCTTAAATACCGACTTCCTCCAACTGGATTGATGCGAGAGCGGACCTCCCAAACTGCGAAAGCCATGATCGCTCACGATCTCTGAAGCCCGAAAATTCTGAAATTTCGCCGCATCGGCCCCTGCCTGCGCGGCCAGTCGGATTAGCTTCTTGGCCCGTTCGAGGTCGCCATCGTGGTTGGCAGAAATTTCGGCGATGAAATATGTGGGCTCGTCGCCTCCTACGGAGCGCTCGCCAATCGTAGTCTTCTTCATTGCTTATCCATCTATTCTCATGGGAGTCTTGGTCAGGCCTAACCAACCATCGGATCTTATTCTCGCCTAGGCAGGTCCCAGCCGCAGGTCTGCTGGAATGGCCTGAGCCGTCGGCGGACTTAGCATGGCCTTCAAATGCTCCGGGTAGTTGACCGCGCGCTGGCTCTTGAAGCGGCCCAACCCCTCCTCCAGGCCTGGGAGCCTGATCCCCAAGGTCTTCTCGATCTTTTCTCCGCTCAAGCATAGGCGAAGTGGCCGAGGTGCCGCCAAGCCAGCAACCCCGACGCTGACACTTCGAATCACATCCGGTTTGAGGGTGAATGTCTTCGCGAGCTTGACGCCGAATTCGTATTTGCTCACGCATTCCCCGCCCACAACGTGATAGTGTCCACGCAGATTTTCTCCCAACATCTGGAGTAGTAGGTCGGCCAGATCGGTGGCCAAGATCGGCGCAATTGAGATATCGGCGAATCCGTAGCATGGATTGCCGCTCTCAAGGTTCGCGAGGAACCACTCGGCCAGGCTATCCTTGGGCTGAGCGCTCCAGCCGTACAAGTTTGTGCGGACCACCAGCGCGTCGGGGTCCGCCTTCAAAACAGCTTGCTCTCCCTCCAGCTTGCTGCGGCCATAGACATTGATTGGATTCGGTGCATCCCTCTCCGTATAATCGCCTCGCTTTCCATCGAAAACTGCGTCGGTCGAGATCTGAACGAACCGAGCCCCGATGGCATGGGCCGCTTCGGCGACTAGGCGGGCCATGTCCCGGTTGAGGCGGAAGGCCCTTTCGGGGTCGCGCTCGCAATCGTCCACATTGGTAGCCGCGGCGCAATGCACAACCCAATCCGGCTCGCTGCTGCCCACGATTCGAGCAGCTTCACCAGGGCGGCTGAGGTCGCCCCCCACCCGCTCTACTCCTTTAAGATGCAGCATGTTTCGATGGTAAAGGGCGGTCACGCGATGCTGTTCCCGGGCTTGCATTAGTAAGTTGCCACCCAGCAGTCCGCTTGCGCCAGTGATTAGAAGGTGGGCCATTTATGCTCGGGCCTCCCGCGTCCTGGCTGCCGCTTCGAAAGGCTCGGCGATCTCTAGGATTTCATCCGCCGTCAGCCATCGCTCGTTCTGATCACTGGAAAAACGGAAGCCCTCGGGGAGCTGTTTACCCCGCTCCCTCCAGCTATGCCCGAACCACAACGCTCCAGCGGGTTCCACCACGTACATGTCTTCAAGCTCGACGCTATGGCGCGCCTCGTCTTCTGAAATGAGCACCTCGTGAAGTTTCTCGCCAGGGCGAATGCCAATGATTTCGAACTCGGCCTGCGGAGCGACCGTTCGAGCCAAATCCACCACGCGAAGACTGGGGATCTTGGGAACAAACACCTCTCCACCTTGCATCTGCTCTATGCAGCGGATCGTAAACCGCACCCCTTGTTCCACAGTCAGCCAGAAGCGCGTCATTCGGTCATCCGTGATGGTAACCACCCCGCTCTCCCTCTGACGGATGAACACGGCCAACACGCTTCCGCGGCTTCCGATCACATTGCCATACCGAACGCACGCGAAGCGTGTGCTGACACCTCCGGCATATGCGTTGGACTGTACAAAGAGCTTCTCAGCCGCCAGCTTGGTGGCTCCGTAAAGGTTGATTGGATTGACCGCCTTGTCCGTACTCAGCGCCATCACCCGCTCGACGCCCATATCCAGAGCGGCCTCAATCACGTTTCGTCCGCCCATAATATTGGTCAGGATGGCCTCGATCGGGTTGTACTCGCACGCGAGGACCTGCTTAAGGGCGGCTGCATGAACCACGAGGTCCACTCCGTCCATCGCCCTCCGAAGCCGCATGTGATCACGGACATCCCCGATGAAGTAGCGCAGGTTGGGATGGTCCATTCCAGCCTCTCGCATTTCATGCTGCTTGAGCTCATCACGGCTGAAGACGATGAGTTTGCCAGGCTGGTAGTCGTCCAGCATGATCTCGACGAACTTCCGGCCGAAGGTGCCGGTGCCCCCGGTCACCAGAACCACTATGTCCGACCAATTCATCTAAGCCACCCCCTCCACGTTTGTTGCTTCTTGTGCCGGCCTGTGGAACAGGATCATGGGATGCTGCCCCAGCCGGCCGAATGTGCGAGGGGCGCGCTCTTCCAGCCAAAACAAGAGCCGCAGCCAAGTCGATCCGAGCAACCTGCGATGAATAAAGGCTCGCAGAAAGCTGCTCCCAACCGATCTCCAAACCCGCACTTCCAACCCCGGAAGAAAAGCCAATTCCCGCTTCACCCAAGCGTGGCCTCTCTGATGCGTATAGGTCCCGGGGACCCTGAGCAATTCCTTCGTTTCGATGCCTTCCCCGGAGACAGGCACGACCGAGACATGTTCGATGCCCCACAATCGGCGGTAGGCTCGCATTAGCCAGAAGGCGAAGGCGATGGGGGCGCGAGAGATCCTCATCAGCGGCGATCGCTTTCCCCAACTTGATACAACTACGGTGCGACCGCCTGGCTCGAGCACTCGGTACAACTCTTCGAATGCGCTCCGCTGCTGGTTTGCCGGCAGATGATGAACTGTGTGGAGAGAGACCGCTCCCATGAAGATCTCCGGCCGGAACGGCAACCGGGCGATGTCGCCAACGACAAAAAGGCCATGCTCGCCAACCCGCTCGCGCGCGCCTCTCAGAGCGCGCCTCGAGAGATCCAAGCAGACGCGGAAGCGGTACCCGCGCGAGTATTCCAGATACTCGGGATATTGAATTGGGCCCGAGCCCGCATCCAAGAGATATTCGCCCTCCAATGGAAGGTGGCGGTTTACACGCATGTGGCAGTGGTGGACATACTCGCGAGAGACAGGCCTTAGATCCTCGTAGCGCGCGTTCTGATATACTCCGGCGCTGATCTCCTGCCAGCCGACGGAGTCATAAAATTCACGGACTTGCCGCTGGACATCCACTTCCGAGTTCAACAGCACTCCCTCAAATCCGGACGCCATCTCCCAGGCTCAGTTCAGGCTGATGGGATGACCTACGAGAGCCCGGACCGTCCTTGTGTAGGGCATGGCTCCTCCATCCTTGACTAGGTCCTCGAACGGACGCTTTGCCATGTCTTCCCAGAAGCGAACCAGGTGCCAAGGAAATGAAAACGGAAACTCAAAGAAGAATCGGTAGGCGTACCGCCAGGCCAACTCAACCTGACCTTCTCCTAGGCGAAGCCTCTCGGGATCTGCCAACAGTTGGTCCAAGGTCTCTAAATAGTCGCGTCGATCTTCCGGATCGTAGGTGAAACCCTTGCCTCGATAATGGGCTTGGCCCGCGACGATTACTGGGATGCCCTTCATCGCCATCTCCAAACCTACGGTGGTCGTATACACCAGGCCAACATCGGCCAACTCGATCAGGTCATACGTGCTAATATCGGATTCGGGAGGGACGGCTCGCACCTGATCTGGCAGCTCCGGATAGGCGGCACGCAGGATGTCCATCGATGGATGCCCCGCGCCCAGCAGCTCCCCAGGATGTACTCGCACCACTAGCTGCACGTCCGGGCGCGCCCCCAGGTGCTTCACCGTGAGCGAGAGCCAATCCGCCATCCCGCGAGTAAAGACTTCCCTTCCTAGTGCCAGGCTATCCCCGACCACATTGGTGCACAGGAGCACCAGCGGCCGAGAGTCGTCCAACTCTAGCTCACGGCGAACCTTCCCGGCTCCTTTGGTGCTTCTGGCCTGCCACCGGCGGGCGAAGTTGGACCACTCTGTCGCCCCTTCCCGGGCGGCGTTCAGCGTCCGAACCGCCTCAGTCTCAGCCTCAGTAAGGGGTAAATCTGCTCTTGCCTGCCAGAGCCCACTCGTGTCAAGGCGCATGACTTCATCATCCTGCGCGAGCCACATGCGTTGGCGCTGCTCCCCGAACTCGTACGTGACGACAGGTACTTCAAGATGACGCGCCGCCCGATATACGGCCCCAAATTCCAGGATGCTGCCGTTTGGGATGATGACCACCTGGTAGTCTTCGCGTCCCAGCAGCTCCACTGCGGCAGCCGCAGCGGCCTGATTGCGGGTCAGGCGCAATCGGTAAAGTGCTTCGTCGGCGCCACCATTGCCGATCTCGATTTCCTCCCGCTGAAGGGTGTATTGCACGTCAATTCTGCTGAGCAACTTCAGCTCACGCAGCAACTCGGCGGGAAGCGATTTTGGGGACGTGGTAGACAGGTCGTGTAATCGTAGGAGCGACCCTGCCTGGCCAAGAACACGCAACATATAGGCCCGCTGCCTGCGTAAATCGAAGGGTTGTACTTGGCCCGTCCAGCGCCGGTAGGGCAGAAATGCCAAGCCCGTCTCGTGTCCCATCGCGGCCAACAAAAGGCTCAAAGCGCAAGCGTATTCCACCCACCATTGCAGATACCCCATCACCAATACCCGCCGCGCCTCATTGAGTGATGCCAAACTTCGGGCTCTCGAGGCCGCTGCCACCCAGCCCGGGAGCGCATCCTCCAACCTTTCCAGCGCGAACCCATGGGGTGGCACCCGGTCGATTGCTATCCAGCGCTGGTAGAGCTCGGCTGTCAGCGGAAGCTGGCCCAGGGCCCGTTTTGCCATGCTGCGGGCGGTGTCACGGTTCACCCGACGGCCTCCACGATCTCCCAGTTCAGGGCCGGCCGGAAGGCGCCGTTGCGCGGCTCCGGCCATTGGCTCCCCGGCGCCCCGGTGCCATCGACCCTGAAAGACAAGCCGTGCTCCTCGGTGAAGTAGGACTGAATTCCAAACGAGCTGGCATTGACACCCAGGACGAAACGTCCTTCGTTGAGTAGGTTGGCAGGAAACTGACAGCGGCTCAAGCTGCGGCCCGCAACCCGGACACTGTGCCGCTCGAATGCGCTAGCTTCATCGGTGTCGAAGGATGTCAGCAGAGGCTCCCCCCTACTCGTGGCCAGGTACAGTCCTACTCGCAAGCCAGCGATGTCTTCAGAGAGCTCATACTCAAACTCAACGCTAAATGGCTCCGTGGAGACCACCTGATCCACCACCCGTCCATCTTGATCCAAGACCCGTAGGGCGATAGGGCGGAAAGGACTGGTGGGCTGTGGAAGCTCCTCCGCGCCCCAGACCCGCTCGCCTTCCTGCCCGAGTTTAGCGGTCAAGTAGTGATCCACCGTCTCAGCGCTTCCCGCCCGCAGCAGGAGCTTCCCCTGGTCCAACAGGATTGTCTCCTCCGTCAGACGCAGGATGGCAGACATATTGTGACTTACGAAGAGCACCGTTCGACCCTCGCGAGCCACATCGTCCATCTTGCCCAAGCACTTGCGTTGAAATTCGGCATCCCCGACTGCCAGGACTTCATCCACAATTAGGATCTCAGGTTCAAGGTGGGCTGCTACCGCGAAGGCCAGCCTTAGATACATCCCGCTCGAGTATCGCTTCACAGGCGTTTCGATGAACCGTTCAACTTCTGCAAACGAGACGATCTCATCGAATTTGCGATTGATTTCGGCTCGCTTCATGCCTAAGATGGCACCGTTGAGGTAAATGTTTTCCCTCCCGGTGAGTTCCGGGTGGAATCCGGTGCCAACCTCTAACAACGATCCAACCTTTCCCCGAATCTCGGCTTGGCCTTCTGTAGGCACGGTGACCTGGGACAGCAGCTTGAGGAGCGTGCTCTTTCCGGCGCCGTTCCGGCCGATAATCCCCAGCACCTGACCTCGCTCCACCTCAAAGGAGATGTGTCGGAGAGCCCAGATGTACTCCGCGCCGGAGGCACGATTGCCCTTACCCCTGCGAAATGGGGCCTTCCCTGCCCGGGCCAGCATCTCCCTCAGGGTGTGATAACCGCCCGTCAGCTGACCGATGCGATATCTCTTCCCCAAATCCTCAACACGGATGGCAATTTCTGTCATGGCTCAAATCACGTCCGCAAAGGTCCGCTCCATCCGGCGAAAGTAGAGGAAGCCGCTGATCAGAAGCGTCAAGGCGACCGCGGCTGAGATTGCCAGGAAGCCCGACGGAGGAGCACCCACTCCCAGCATGGCCCAACGAAAACCCTGGACCACTCCCGCCATTGGATTGAGCGCATAGAGCAGTTGCCAGCCGCCTTCCGGTATCAAGGTGCTAGAGTAGACTACCGGGGAAGCATAGAGCCAGGCCAACAGTATGAAGGGTGTGATATATCCGACGTCCCGATAGCGCACGTTCAAAGCCGACGTCCACAGCCCCACCCCAACAGCCGTCGCGAGCGCCAAGAGCAGGAACAACGGGAGTGCCCATGCTGACCTCGTAGGGGCCATGCCATAAAATGCCATGATGCCTAAGAGCACCAGAAAGGCCAACCCAAAATCTAAGAGACCGGCAAGCACTGAAGACAGGGGTATGGCCACGCGTGGGAAATACACCTTGGTTATTAGGCTACTGCCCGCCACAAGGCTGCCGCTGGCCTTGGTGACCCCCTCCTGAAACAGCATCCAGGGAAGCAGCCCCGCGAAGTAGAAGACCGGCCCCGGGGCTCCGTCGGTAGGGATTCCCGCGAGCCGGCTGAAGATAATGTAGAAAACGAGCATGCTGACAAGCGGCTTCAAGATCGCCCATCCCGCGCCCAGAACGCTCTGCTTATAACGCACCTTGATATCGCGCCATGTGAGAAAGAAGATGAGCTCTCTGTACTGCCACAATTCGAGCAGATCCTTCCGGGACCAGCCTTTGTAAGGTCGGATCAGGGTAACATCCAGCTCCTGAGCAGCTGGAAGGCTCTGGGCTTCACTCACCGCGGTCTCCTTCACCAAGGGCTTCCGCACGGCTCTCTCGATACCAGTCGATCGTTCGCCGCAGGCCTTCTGCGAACGTGGTTTTGGCACGAAATCCAAACAGTTGCTCTGCTTTCGATGTGTCGAGTGCCCGACGAGGCTGACCGTTAGGACTGCTGGTATCCCAGACCAATCGGCCTTTGAAGCCGACAAGTTCCGCGATCTTCTCGGCCAAATCCATAATGCTGATCTCCTGACCCGAGCCCAGATTGACCGGATCAGCTCCGTCGTACCGCTCAGCCCCCATCAAGATTCCTTCGGCTGCGTCCTCCACGTACAGAAACTCCCGTGTGGGACTGCCGTCGCCCCAAACCACGACCTCTTGGCGGTTGGATTCTCTGGCCTCTAGGCATTTGCGGACCAGGGCCGGAATGACATGGGAGGTCTCGAGGTTGAAATTGTCGCCCGGCCCGAACAGATTGACCGGTATTAGGTAGATCGTGTTGAAACCGTATTGCTGCCTATAGGCTTGGGATTGAACCAGGAGGGCCTTCTTGGCCAGGCCATATGGCGCGTTGGTCTCCTCTGGGTACCCCTCCCACAGATTCTCCTCTTTGAACGGCACGGGCGTGAATTTGGGATAGGAACACACCGTCCCGATCGCAACGAACTTATCAACCTGGGCGCTCCAAGCCTCATGCAGCAGCAAAGTTCCCATCATTTGATTATCGAAAAAGAATTCGGCCGGTTTTGAACGGTTTGCACCGATGCCGCCCGCCTTGGCAGCCAAGTGAACCACGATGTCAGGCTTCGAATCGGCCAAGACGCGCCGCACGTCGTCCCGCCTCACTAGGTCGTAATCCACCTTCCGCGGAACGAAAATTTTGCCTGCACCGTGTTTCCTGAGCTGCCCGACGAGGTGGGAACCTAGAAAGCCGCCCCCCCCTGTGACCAGCACTCGGCGCCTGCTCCAAAACTCTACAGCCGACCCGGCTTCCGTCACGCGAGGCTCCTATCAGGCCCGGCGCAGGTGCAATCGGGTTTCGTTTCTCTCATCCTAGATCTCGTTACTCTCGCGCCGGCGGTCGGAGCGAAATCTCCAAACCGTCGATTTCAAGAATCGGTACATCCGCATTCCTACCGTCCTCTGTAACTGAAAACCCCTGCTCGAGACAGGTCAGCCGGCAGACGTCGGCAATGTCCCCCTCGCCTACGATGTGAACGGAGGCATAGCCCTCGCGCCGAGCCGCAGCGAGGGCCCCAATGGCCTTCCTGCGCGTCTGACGGTAGAGCGCCATGGAGTTCTCCACGTGGGCCACTGCCAGCTTGGCTCGCAAGGAGATCCCCTCCGAAGTAATCAAATAGCGAAGCTTGCGTCGTTCCGCTTTCTTGACCTTCACATATCCCCTGGCGATCAGTCGCTTGAGATGCCAGTTCACGGTGCCAACCGCCACACCTAGACGAGTGGCAAGGCTCGCCTGCGTAATATCGGGATCGCCCTCGATTTCCTTTAGTAAGTTGAGATCTCGAACCCTATCGGTGCCTTCGCTCATTGCCTTCCCATTCAAAATTCAGCCGCTGAATTATACCGTTGATAATCGAATGGTCAAATCGCCCAGCGTCGCCGCTCCAGTAGCTTAGCCGCCTGGGGCCTCCGGAGGCCATTCCGGGCAGTCCCTCCCAGCTGCCCGCGGCTTCAGGACCTGAACCTCAGCTTCGGAGCTCGTGAAAACCGGTTCGTAGTAGCAGAGTACCGGATAGGAGACCTCCCGAACCCATGCGTCATTCTCCTCCCCGAAGGCACGCGTGCGACCCTGGAACTGGATCTTAAGTGGGTCACTCACGATCAGATCAAACTGTTGGTTCTGCAGCGCGCCGTGAAACCCGTCCAGGTAGCTGCGGGTTCCAGACATGGCCATCTCCATCAAGAAGACCTTTTCGTAGCCTGGGATGAGCTCCAGCTCTCCCAGAGTTTCAAAGGTAACAAGATGGCGCTCGGAAATGAACAAGACTTGAGCCCCCGGTCCTCCAACCGATTCCAACTCCGCACTCAACTCGGAGAGAACGCGCTGACCGAGCTGGGGATCCGGTGGAGAGTTCATGATGGGTGTGCTGAGCACAAACAGGGCCGGTACCGCCAGGGCCAGAGCATCCAATCCCCAGGCGGAGCGACTGAATTCTCTTCCTTCGTCGCCGACAATGGAAGCTCGATCGAAGTAGGCGTAGGTCCCAACTATCAGGAGCACGATTAGATAGGCGTCCAGATTATGGAGATTGCTTCCACCGCCAATCTTCACGCTTACTAGAATTCCTCCCACCAGCAATGTCCCCAGAATCGCACCGATAGACAGCCAGCGCACAGGATGCACTCGGGCCCACCTCCCTTTCAGGCGGCGACGTAAGACGATAAATGCGGGGGCAGAGAGAAACGCTGTGGCAAGCAGGATCCCAGGCAGGAAGGTAGGGTTGGGAAGCAGCCTGTACCAGAGCAGATCTGAAGCGAAGCTTGAGCCGAATTGCTCGGGCTCGTTGCCCGACAAGAATATGTAGCCAGCGTTGGCCAGCAGCGCGGTCAGGCTACCGATACCGACCCATGCAATCGGCCGCGACAGGTAGCTAAAGAGCTGCCCTTCTCTAGGACGCTCCTCCAGAAAGTACAGGGTGGCGGCGAGGATTCCGGGTACGGGGATCCAATTGATCCGGCTGATCCCCGCCCAAGCGGAGGCGAGAATCACCACCCCCAGCGATCGCCACGGTCGACGTCCGTCGAAACCCCAAAGGACCAGGAGAACGCTCACCAAGAGGTGGTAGAGAACTGGCCCTTGGTAAAAAAACAAAAACCCCCACAAGATCACCAGCCCTCGGGTAGACCGCTTCTCCAACGCCAGGCGGCGTGTCATCAGCGCCGATGCAGCCAACGTTAGGCTCAATCCCAGAAGAACCTGCCACAAGCGGTGCACCCATAGTGGGGCATTCGAAAGCAGGAAAGGCACTGCCTGGAGCAGGTACCGGCTTGGATGCAGAACGCTCAATGAAGTCTGAAATCCGTAGATCCGATTCGAGGCAAATAAAGATGCGTAGTAGTATCGGCTGGTTTCCGACCAGCTCAGCGCGAGCGGGTACGTCGAGAGGCTTGGCAGGAAACCCGCCAGCTTATAAAGGCTTGCTGCAACCACTACGGTCACCGCAAGCCGGGCACCAAACGACCACTCTGGCAGTGCGCCCTGCAATATGACGGCACCCAGCAATGCGATCAGCCAGTACACAAGAATACGCGCTGCAAAGAGTTCTAGGGAGAGTGCAGATGAACTGGAGCTCACAAGCGGCAGCGCGAGGAGCAGGATGCCCCAGAGCCACCAGGAGGCCCTTCCCAGGGTTGCAGCGCTTTGTGAAAAACGAGTGCGAATCCTCCCCCACCCAGTGGGAGCAACAAAGGTAGTTGCGATCAGTATCCCCAGAGCCAGCATCAACGATAGAGTTACGGCCTGCGAACTCAAATCGCCGGCGCGCCGCGCCAAGTAGGCCAGCTGCAACATCGCAGCCACTACAATGCCCAAGGTGATTGCACGATAGCGACCCCGCTCCAGCTGAGCTCTGAGATCAAACAAACCGAGCACTATCTCGAAGCTCGCATGCTGAACGGCGCAGCAATACGAGATTGGACATGGGATGAGATAGGGTCTCGCGCTCTGGGAGGGGAGGTGGCGCGGAGACAACCGTAAGCCGCTTCTTCAGGCCGTGACGTCATCAGGTTCGGCAGGGACTTGGGCTTTTCCGCGCGCGAGAATCCCGGACAGGCTTAGGGCGCCCGGCAGGCTTGCAAGCAGATCGGCGGTGCGAATCAGCAAAGCTACGGTCAGCGCGCTGCTAACGGTGACCCCGGCCAATTCCGAAAACACGAGCCCAGCCGATACCTCCTGGATACCGATCCCATTGATAGAGATGGGGAAGAGCGTAATGAAATACACGATGCTCCATAATCCCGCAATCTGCCAGTAGGTAATCTCTTCTCCCAGTGCGGCGAACAGAATCCAGATGGATGTGAACCTGATCAACATGTGTACCCAGGCGAACCCCAGTGCAGTCAGAAGCGCCTTCGGTCTCGCCACCCAGGGTCGCAACGCCTGAACCACCTTTCGAGAGGCACGAACAACCGTCTCGCGCAGCCTTCTGCCGCCATGAGCAATTGCCACCGAGAATGCGAACTGGCGGAGCGGTTGGATTCCGCCGAGGACCAGCACTCCCGACCGTGCAAGCACCTGCGCCGCTCCTAAGGGAAGCAGCATCGACATGCCGAGCGCCCCGATGACGCGGTCAATTGCGATGGAGCTGACATAGTCTGCGCGGCCGGATTCAAGGTCAACCACACCACCCAGCCGAACAATGTCCCCCCCCACGCTCGTAGGCAAGAAGTTCGAGGCGAAAAACCCAGCGTAGGCAATGCGCAAGATGCGTGAGAACTGAATGGCAAGTCGCGCCCCGCGTATCAGGGCCCACCATCTCCCGGTGACCGCCATCCTCGATAGGGTGGCCAATCCAAGGACAAGCAGGAAGGTCCCCAGGGAAATCTGTCGTACAGAGTGGAGGATTTCTTGCCAACCCTGCTGGCTGAGCACGTAAACTAGCAGTCCGAGCCCCACAACAGTGCCCAGCAGTCGCAGGAGACCCGTACGTTCTGTCAACCGGTCGAGCAGCCTCACTTTGCCTGATCGCGGAAGTTAATGGTCTGCCGAATCGAGTAGGTTGGCTTTGCCTGCGATTCGTGGTAGGTGCGGACGAGAAGCTCCGCAATGAACCCCATAAGTATCGACTGGAATCCCAGGATCAACAGCATCGTGCTGGTCTGGAATAGAGGGGACGTAAGCACCTCTATCCCCAGCAGCAGCCGACGAGCCGTCAGGAATAAAAGCACGCCCAGGCTGGGTACGATGAGCATCAGGCCTGCGCCACCGAACAGGTAGATCGGTTTCACGGCATAGCTGATGAGGAATTTCACCGTGAAAAGGTCTAGAATGACCTTCAAAGTTCGGCCCAGTCCATACTTGGTCTTGCCCGCCCTTCGAGGATGGTGCCGCACCGGCAATTCCGCGATCTTCGCCCCCACGGAGCTAGCTAAGGCCGGAATGAACCGGTGCATTTCCCCATAGAGCCGAAAGCCTTCGAAGACCTCCCGACGATAGGCCTTCAACGTGCAGCCATAGTCATGCAAACGAACGCCAGTCACTCGGGAGATTAGCCAGTTGGCGATCATGGAGGGTAGCCTGCGCTTGAGGAACGAGTCTTGGCGATCCACTCGCCATCCGGATACTACATCGTAGCCCTCCTCGAGTTTGTCAATCAGCATCGGGATATCGGCGGGGTCGTTTTGGAGATCTGCATCAAGCATGACTATGATTTCCCCGGCGGCGTGATCGATACCTGCCGCGATTGCCGCGGTTTGTCCAAAATTGCGGCGAAGCTCTATTACCCTCGTATGCTGTGGCTCGGCCTCAGCCATCTCTGCAAGCTTCGCCGTACTGCCATCCGTCGAGCCGTCGTCTACGAGAATCATCTCGTAGTCGAGGCCGGACAAGGCCTTTCGGACCTCCTCTGCAAGCGGGGTCAGGTTCTCGACTTCATCGAAAACTGGAATGAGGATCGAAAGCCTCACTGCTGACTCCGGAATATGCGGATTACAGCGTCAGTACGGCATGGAACCGTAGGCGGCGTTGATTCTAGCTCCTCGAGCTGGGAGGCCGCTACCGCATCCGCGAGCCATCCGCTGTACCTGCTCTGTTCGATCAAGACATAGTCCGCATCTGCTAGCCATCGAGAGGCCAGCTCTCGATTCCAGAATCCAAACCTTGTCAGGTCCGACGGGTCGCCTCCGATCCTAAAACTGTAGTCCTGGTTGAGCTGAGCTGGGAAGACCTTCGCCGCAGGCAGGTAGAGTAGCGGAACCGGTGTGAGACCGCCCGCCCAGTAGATCGAGGAACCGGCAGGTATTGTTTTCGCCAGGTGGGTACCTACTTGCTCATAGGAACGGATCACGTCCCCCCCGCAATTGTAATTAATGAAGTTATTGCCAAAGGCAACCGTCAGCCACAGCAACCAGATTGAGACTAGAACAGTGAGGCTCGGTATGGGCCAGTAAGGCAGCTTCGCTCTACCGCGCTGAAACAATAGAACTGCGAAGAGCGCGATCAAGATCGACAGCGTGAGAACAGTCCAGGCCAACAAGGCGATGTTCAGAGCGAGGGCTAACTGGGAGTATGAGGTTCCGAACTTGTTGGCCAATAGCACGGAAATGTCAACCGACCCCGGGAGTATTCGGAGCTCCTTGACCCTCAGAACTTGAGTCGACAATGTGTCCGCAGCGAGATGCCCATACTGATGTTGCGCAAGGAACACCGAGACGGCCAACAGTACCAGCAAGACTGTCAGCTTTCTACTACGCGATTGCTGCGGAAGCAGCCGTGCGATGACCAACACCAGAAGAACCACCCCAAGCGGGGCAAAAAATGCGAGATACATCTGGAAGCAGTAGACGCAGTAGTTCAAGCCTAACGATGCCGCGCCGTGTACCAGCAAGAGGACCAGAAGGAGCGCGACAAGGAAGATTGTCGTGCGTTGATAAGGGGTGTTCGCGCCCCTTCGGGGCCACGCCAGCCAGGCCGCCAGCAATCCCATGAGCGGGATCATATGCCGCTGCAGACCGCTCGTCAGGCTGTCCAGCCGTCCCTCAAGTCCAATCGAGGGGTCCCAAAATCGAATTGCACCCGGCGCTTCCCGCCATGTATCGAGGAATGGCGTCGGCCCAGCCGGTAACCAATATGCCCAGAGTTTCAGTATGCCTGGCCAGAAGAGAGCATGTCCAACTGCAATGACACCCAATCCCACCCCCGCGGCGAGCAATGCTCGGCGCCGGTCATAGTTCCAGCCGACAAAGAGAACGAGCAGCGGCAGGAGCACGATCAAATTGATCCGGGTCAGCGCAACAATCCCCGCAAGTCCTGCCCCGGCGGCTAGTTGCCAGGTTGGCCGATGCTCTCCGATCACAAGTACGAGCACCCACATCAGCATTGCAGCGATCAATACTTGAGAGATTGCCTGGCTGTACATTTTTACCAGGCCAGGACTCAGCGCGATGATCCACAGGGCGGCTGCTGCCAGCCATCTCCCACCTATTCTTCTTGCGACTATCCAGAGGCCGAGAAGCATTAAGAGACCCAGCGCGATGGCGAAGTACCGGCCGGTCCGAATCCCTGGCCCAAAGGCCAGCTGCACCCATCCAGGGATCAGAAACGATAGGGGCATGTGATTCGTCCAGGGACCGTAGTCCTGAAAGGGCCGGTAGATTCCGCTGGAATACAGGAGACCTTTATAGAGATACAACCCTTCGTCTATTACTGACGCCTGGCCATGTGCATGGACCCACGAATGCAGAGCATATGCACTCGCGCCAAGAATAGCGAGGAGTTCAGCGAACAAAGGGATTTCCTTCAATCTCGACAATTGGTCTTGCTCCTCAGTAAGCAAGATTCTCCGGCTTGGAGGCGATTGCCTGACACCAGGGACGATTGGCGCGTGCTCTCCAATTGATGTCGTGTAGGAAGGTCCCGCGGATTGAACGTTGGGCCGTGCCGTGAATGTCTGGTACGGATGAGAAGTCTATCGAAAGGCGGTACCGGCCCAAATCACTCAGACAATACTCGATATGGCTTGGAAGTCAGTTCACTCGAGGTTAAGAGGACTCGCTAGTCGACCCCGTTTCCCGCCTTATTAAGGACAGCTGTAACCGACGTTTCCCACCGGTGCCAGTTATCAAATCGATTTTGTAAAATCTCCAAGCCCTCACCGACCGGCTCAAGGCCCACTGCCTCCATGTCGGCGTCCACCATGATTCGCACCAAATCCTCATAGGTAACCTTGGGCTCCCATCCTAGCAGTCGTTTCGCCTTTCTGGAATCGGCCTGCAGGATTTCCACCTCCGTCGGACGGAAATAGCGAGCATCGATCTCGACGTATTGTTGCCAATCCATGTCTGCGTAGGAGAATGCCTCCTCCACAAACTGCTGAATGGTGGGGGCAACACCTGTGCCTATTGCATAGTCATCGGGACGCTCCTGCTGCAACATCGCCCACATGACCTCAACGTATTCCGGCGTGTAGCCATAGTCTCGTCGGGCGTCTAGATTGCCCAGATAGACCTTATCCTGCAAGCCAGCCTTGATCCGGGCGATGGCTCGCGTGACTTTGCGGGAAAGGAATGTCGCGCCCCTGCGCGGGCTCTCATGGTTAAACAGGATGCCGTTTACAATGAACAACCCGTAGCCCTCTCGATAGTTGGCCGCCATCCAGTAGGCATACACTTTGGCGATCGCGTAGGGGCTTCTTGGTCGGAAGGGAGTGTCCTCGTTCTGCGGAGGGGGCGCATCCCCGAACATTTCGCTGGAAGACGCCTGATAAAAGCGAGTCTGAATGCCACTTCGCCTCACTGCATCAAGGATTCGGGTCGTGCCAATTCCGGTCACTTCGCCCGTGTACTCTGGCATGTCAAAGCTTACCTTGACGTGAGACTGAGCACCCATGTGGTAAATCTCATCCGGCTGCACGTTGTAGATCAGGTATGTGAGTTGTTCCCCATTAGAGAGATCACCGTAATGCATGAACAGGCGTGCCCCAGGCTCATGCGGATCCTGGTAGATATGGTCGATTCGCCCCGTATTGAAAGTGCTGGATTTACGAATAAGGCCGTGAATTTCGTAGCCTTTTGCCAGGAGGAACTCTGCCAAATATGAACCGTCTTGGCCTGTAATTCCAGTTATTAGCGCTTTGAGCACATACATCTCCTCAAATCGAATCGGGGAGTCGATCAATATTCAAAGGATGAATTATAACTAAGGCTGACCGGCCGTCAAGTCACCCCTTCGTTTCCGGTCCATAAGCAAGGCTCCGACCAAAAACAGGATGGCAAACGCGAGGTAGCCGGCCGAAGTCGCGTAAAGGGACAGTCTGGGAAAGCCCTGGTAACGCCCAGCATACCAACTCAGGAAGGATAAAGTCCCCGCACCTACCAGGATTGCAATCCTTTTCAGCCACGGACTTGCACTACCTCGTGCGTGGACCCAGGTCCAGCCGGCGATTGAAACTTGAGCTGCAAGGAAAACGGCCCGCGCCCGCGGGTTGTCCCACTGGTCGCCAGCCAGGCGGAAAGAAGCCGCCAGTGCCGTAACCCAAACGACGACCGACAAATAGAACTGAAGGCTCCGCCAACCCTTCGCTCTGAAGGCTGCAAAAGGAGCGTAGAGCAAGAATGGAAGCAGCACAAACCAGCCTAGAGACCGCCAGATCCCAATGACGCTTGACAACGCCGCCCCGGTAGTGTCCATCAAAGTAGCGGGCAAGAATGGCTGGACGAGGCCATTTCCGGTGGCCATTGGTAGGTGCGCCCACTCTGGCGTTTGATCAAAAAGCTTCTGGACCCATCCCGAAGACTGCTCCAACTTGGCCAGCTCGTAACGAGCACCCGTCGTTACCCACCAGTCGAGTAGATCCATTAGGCTCCCCTGCGGCGCCTGCCCAATCTGGCTCCAGGCCCCTACTGTAAGCGCGAGCGTCAATAGTCCGACGACCGAAAGCAGCACCATTAGCCGGAAGCCGCCGATACGCTTAGCATACCCCTCCCAAATCCAAGCCACGATGAGTACGAATGCGAATATGAGAGTGTATGGAGGCGATATCAATGCACTCAAGGCTAAGAAGATCGCCACCGCTACTAGGCCATCGCGCAATCTACCGGCTCGAACAAGGGCATAACCATAAAGCGCTGCGGCAAAGAATGCGATTAGGAAGGGCTCGCGCATATGTGAGGCACCCAGCAGAACCGCCTCTGGATAAAGCGCCATCCCCCAGGCGGCCAGCGAGGCCGAGCGGGAGCCGAACGCCGTTGTAGTGAAGCCCCATGTAAAGAGAACTGCCAAGCCTCCAGTTATTGCGCCGAGGCTCCCCACCAGCATCGGGCGATGGATCGTAGGGCTGAGCGTACGGTAGACGAGACCGCTGATGAATAACAGTCCACCGTATTGATCGGTTTCGACCCGTTCTGTGAATGCCGCCGTTAGTGGGGTACTCGACCGAGCAAGGTTCCAAGATGCGAGATCTCGACGAAAAGCGTCAAGGTAGAAGTAGCCTGCTTGGTGGGACTTGGAATCTGGGTAGCCCAGACTCGGCAAGCCCCGGCTAAGTGCGAGCCCCAAGAACAATCGAAGCACTACTGCCGCAATCACGGCCGCCACCAAGGCCCGTGGTGCTCCTAGCCAACGCCATACGGCCCAGAGGGCAAGCGCGCCGAAAAGTGCCAAGATCAAGTAGGCTGGCACGCTGGTTACGGACCGGTCCACAGGATCGAGTAATGCCAGCACCAGGCCACCAACCAAGCCGCCTCCAAGCCATGGAAGCGATGAACTTAGCGAGCTTTTCAACCGGATCTGATCGTCTTTCGCCACTCCCACATCCAACACCCTACGACATAGAAAACAAACGTTTGTAAGGGTATCAGAAAGCGCGGGTTGTCTCCATGATCGACCAACGTCTGGACAACCGACGCGATCCAGACCAGCCCTCCGGTCACCAAGATATATCGATCCAATCCGAGCTGGCCTCTCATATGCCGGGTCACGACAACCAGAACGCTTCCTGCCAGAAATGCCGCGTTGGCGATCAACGTGATGAGACGCCCCACCGAAACCCAGGCCGCAAACAACCCACCGACCCATTCCGGGCGAACCGCCGCTCGGTCCCAAAACACCGGCGCTTTCCAAAAATCAACCCACCCCTGAGCTACATTGGCCAGGTACAGATTTGGATGCTGCAGAATGAGCTGAACCGAAAGCCGCTGCAGCTCCGCCGATAAAGCGAAGAAGCTCAATCCAGAGACGGCACTCATTTCCGGGATGGCATCCCAGATGGCATTCGTCTGCGTCCCGCGTTCTGCAATCTGGGCGTCTCGATACTCGAGGTAGGTATCCCGAAGCGGGGCCACTTCATCTGGCAGGAACTCGAAGTACTCGCCGGTGTGCTGCACCAGGTGGTATCCCCCCATCGTGGTAGGCGCGAGCATGTCATAGGTGATGTACATCCAGGTCAGCCAGGCGCCAAGCAACAGAAGCGGTGCAAAGGAGTAGCTAACGGCGAGCCGAAGGCTCTGCCCCTTGGGTCCGAACCAGACGAAGATGAGCAGCCATACCGGAAGCAAGAAAAACAGCGGGCGTACCAACGCAGCGAATGAGGCACTGACCCCCATCGCTAGCGCAAACGCATAGGTCCACCGCCGAGATGCAGCCCTATCCACTCCCACCAGCAAGGCCAGACTTAGAACGAGAAAGAAGGTTGAGAGGGTCTCGCTGAGCAAATTCGCTTCGAAAAGGACCGGGCCGGGGATGAAGTTGTAGAGCAGGCCCACTGAGGCTCCGAACGCCGGGCTTCGAGCGGCCCGCCAGGCAAACATGAAGAGCAACATCGAGATGCCCCAGCCGAGCGCCATCTGCGCAATCCAGATCAGTTCGGGATCACGCCCCAGCAGCGCAAGAAAGGCAGGGTAGCCTGGGACGCGGCTCGCGTCATATCCAGAAAGGCCCGCCTCCTTTAGGGCCGTGGCGAGCCGCATGTAGGAAGGGGTATCCCCGTACGATACGGGCGCGTACGACAGCCAGAATCCGATGCGCAGCACGAGCCCTACGGCACCAACCAAGAACCCCCATCTAAATTCGGGGCGAGCAAACAGACCTAGTGGTGCTTGCGGCGATTGTTGTCCATGCATAAGTTCGTCTGAAAGAATTTGAGGACCGCGATCATGTGAAATAATGCCGCTTGACATAATTGCGCGATCATCGTTTGAGAAATGGTCGTGATTGAAGGATGTTGGACAATCGATGCTCGCGCACTCGCCTGCGAAAGCCCGGCAGCGGAACCGATTCGGTTCCTTTTGTGCCCAACCCCGATCAGGTTCATATATCCAACGCCAGTCCCTCCAACGCTCGCTCGGCTCTTGCCTTCCAACTGTACTGGGGGGCATCCTCCCTTGCATGCGCGGCCAGCCAGCCGCGCTGGCCCGGGTCAAACATCAACGTCCTTAAAGCACCGATCCAGGCCGCCGCGTCGCCCGCGGGCAGGAGTATAGAGTTGCTATCGTTCAGGATCTCGCGTATTACCGGCAAATCGCTGGCGATTATGGCGCGGCCTGCCGCCAGGTATTCGAAAACCTTCATGGGGCTGGCGTAGGCGGCCGTGTCGCCTCCGCTGCTCACCTGGATTTGCTGCTCATAAGGCATCAACAACACATCACAACTCGCCTGCACCATGGGCAATTCCTCGTTCGGCAGAAATCCCAGCAGCTGCACGTTTTCAAGCCCCAGCTCCTCTATTCGAGCACGCCAGCGGTCCACCGCCTCCTGCTCGCCTCCGACCCACAGGAAGTTGACTTCTGGATAACTCGACGCTAACTCCAGCATCAGGTCCAATCCGCGGCCTCTGTACAGGTGACCGGTGTAGCCCGCGGTCAGCTGTTCCGGTAGATCCAGCAGTTGCCTGGCCTGCTCCGGATCCGGAAGGTTGCGGTAGCGCTCGAGGTCCACTCCATTGGGCGCCACAACAGTTGAGGGCGGATCCAGCAGTCCATCATGGAACTCGCGCACCCAGTCCAGGAGCGCCTTTGTCGTTATTACCACCCGTCGCGCGCCGCCACCCAGTAGAAATCTGCGGAAGAGAATGGGGCCCATGCGGCCCTGCGGCCGGTCGTGCAGTTCCAATAGAGTAGGCAGCCCCATTCTGGAAGCCAAAGCCGCCGCCTGGTACGGCCAGACATAATAGAGGTCGGCTCTCCAACGCCGCGCGGCTCGGACCGCGCGGAGCGAATACCACCAGCCTCGGGGCCAAGGGAGGTCCGCAATCCACTTCATCGTGAACTGCTTCCCCACCCCGTAATGTTTGGCGATAACGTTCCACTCCATGCCGGGGTCGCTTCCAAGCGTCCAAAGACGCACGTTATGGCCGAGGTCAGCGAGCGACGAGCAGACTTTCATGAGCTGAATCGAATTGGCAGTCTTCGAAGGGATTTGAGAAGTGGAAATGCAGGCGATTCGCAAAACGCCTATCCCGCGGCTGGAAGCGGCGCCGCCTCCGCACGTTGGCGTAACACTCGGACCGTCTTCCAGACCAGCACCCCGCCCGTGAACAGGAAAAATCCGCTTAATGTAGCCGCCATCCCGGGTGCGCCGTAGCG
>SMUX01144726.1_pt1 | contig 23189 bp, 19 predicted proteins | sample 2456431 | NCBI WGS metagenome assembly SMUX01 (sample SAMN11095930, study PRJNA526329) | marine sediment metagenome | biome: Marine sediment; feature: Surficial sediment; material: Deep marine sediment; isolation source: Hadal surficial sediment | place: Pacific Ocean | collected 2014-11 | depth... | reverse complement strand
TATGATCTGCTTCTGAAAAAGGTATGTGCCGTCCGAGAAGCGTTCTTGAGAATAGAGATAGCTGGTGCTCAGGACCATGGTGACCCCAATCGCCAGAAGGACAGCCACAGCAAACAAGAGCCAGCGATCTGCCCCCGTGTCGTATTTCATAGGCCCTGAACCAGGGACTTAAAGACCCTGCCCCTTTCCCCATAATCCCGGAACATGTCAAAGCTCGCGCAGGCAGGGGACAGAAGAACCACATCCCCTGCCAGCGCGCTCCGATGAGCCTCTTGAACCGCGGCCTCAAGACTTTCCACCACAACGGTTTCTGCGAGGTGGCCCAAGGCCTTATGGATGATCTCCTTCGCCGCGCCAAAAAGGATGAGTTTTTTAACCTTCGCCCTCACCTCATCCTCCAGGATCCCGAAATCCCCTCCCTTATGAATGCCTCCCGCGATAAGAATAATCGGGACCGAAAAGCTGGCCAGAACTTTTGAAACCGCACCAGCATTGGTACCCTTGGAGTCGTTAAAATATCTAATGCCGTCCTTCTCCCGCACGAATTCCAGCCGGTGTTCTATACCGGGAAACCTTTCTATGGCCCGCTGAATAGTCTCCTTTGGGACATGGATCGACTTTGCCACGGCTACTGCTGCCATGAGATTCTCCACGTTGTGAACTCCTTGAATCCTGACTCGAGACAGAGGAAATCGTTCCTCGACACCCTTGTCTCTCCAAAATATCTCGCCCTTCGTGGCAAATACCCCTTGACCCACCTCAGCCCAGCCAAAAGAGACTACCCGAGCGCGAACTCGCTCTTGAAGCGACCACACCACAGGATCATCTCGATTGAGGACTGCAACGTCCTCTTTTCCCTGAGCGTCAAAGATTCTCCCCTTAGCTTCACAGTAAGAGGCAAAGTCCGTATATCGGTCTAGGTGGTCTTCGGTCAGGTTCAGCAGGGCGGCAATCCTGGGGCGGAACTGCTCCACCCACTCAAGCTGAAAACTGCTCACTTCCACGACACCCCAATCCCAATGTCCGGAAACAAATCCGATAAGCGGAGCCCCAATATTTCCTCCGACAAATGCACTGATCCCTGCCTCCTTGAGAATCTCGCCAATCAGCGTGGTGGTCGTACTCTTTCCGTTGGTCCCTGTGATGGCCACCAGAGGGACACGGAGAAAGCGCGAGGCCAGCTCGACCTCACTGATGATCTCAATCCCCCTCCTGCTTGCCTGCAGGAGGAGGGGGTTCTGCGCCGGAACCCCCGGGCTGGGGACCAGGGTATCCACCCCATCCAACCAGTCTACTTCCTCCCCCCCCAAAAGGAGTCGGAGGGGAAGCCCGAGAAGGGATTCGACCTCCCCTCGAAGCTCTTGTTTCCCCCTACAGTCGCTAACCAGAACCTCGGCACCCTGACGAACAAGAAACCGAGCCGTTTCGGATCCCGTGCGGGCAAGTCCGATCACCATCACCTTCTTCCCTTTCAGATTCATCAAAGACCTTTTTCTTCATCGCAGTTTCAGAGTGCTCAGCGCCACCAACGAGCAAATAACCGAGATAATCCAGAACCGAACGATGATCTGTGGCTCGAGCCATCCCTTCAGCTCGTAGTGGTGATGGATCGGCGCCATGAGGAAAACCCTCTTCCCCCTGAATTTGTAAGAAACGACCTGAAAGATCACCGAGAGGGCCTCAAGAACAAAGACACCCCCCACGACGACCAGAAGGATCTCATTTTTGCTGATGACCGCCACCATGCCCAGAGTTGCACCGAGGGCAAGGGAACCCACATCTCCCATAAACATCTGGGCAGGATAGGTATTGAACCAGAGAAAGCCGAGGCCAGAGGCGACCATCGCCACACAGAGGATCATCAGTTCTCCCACCTGCGCGACATAAGGGATCTGAAGGTACTCCGCAAATTTCAAATGACCTGTTACATAGGCAATGATGGCGTAGGTCGCCGCAGCTGTCATCACGGGCCCGATGGCAAGACCGTCCAAACCATCGGTCAGGTTCACAGCGTTAGAGGTGCCCACGATCACCAGCACGGCAAGCGGGATGAACCAGAGGCCAAGGTCCGGATGGACGTTTTTAAAAAATGGGACTCCAAGGATGGAGCTGAAAGAGGGTTGCGTGTAAAGGACGGAGGCTGCTACGACGGCCACGGCGATCTGAAACAGAAGCTTGGTCTTAACCGAGAGCCCCCTGCTGCTTTTTCGTCTGAGCTTCAAGATATCGTCACAAAAGCCGATCACACCGAATCCCAGCATCACAAAGAGGGTAAGCGTGATGTACAGGTTTCTAATATCGGCAAGGAGGAAGGTAGAGATGAAGAGGGCAAGGATGATCAGCGTCCCCCCCATGGTTGGGGTCCCGGCCTTGGCTGCATGGGTAGAGGGTCCATCCTCCCGGATCGGTTGTCCTATCTGCATCTTCGTCAGGTAGCGGATCAGGTAGGGCCCGATGAGAAAAGAGACCAAGAGGGCCATCAGGCCCGCCAGGGCTGCACGAAAGGTGATGTAGCGGAAGACATTGAAGATAGGATAAGAAGTATGAAGGGGATAGAGCAAATAGTATAGCAAGGGTCACTCTCCCATCTTCTTAAAGGACGCCAAAACCTTTTCCATGCCAAGTCCACGCGAGCCTTTGAATAGAAGCCAGTCCCCTCTCTTCATCCGCTCGTGAAGCCGGCCCGCAAGATCCCGATGGCCTCTCCCAATCGTCACCTGCCCCTCTTCCATCCCCTCAAGCAGCGCCCCCTCCTTGACATGAAAAGCATGCTGGCCCAGCAGATAGAGTCGGTCGATGCGATAACGTGCCACCCTTTTCCCCAACTCCCGGTGACTCTTTACGCCCTCCGCTCCCAGCTCCAGCATGTCCCCAAGGATCACCACCCGTTCTCCTTTGCCTTGAAACTCGGCCAGAGTTTTTAGGGCCGCCTCCATAGAGGCCGGATTGGCATTGTAGGCATCGTTAATGATTCCGATGCCCCTCCACTTCTCGATGACCATTCGCATCGGAACCGGTCTCACGGACTCCAAGCCCCTTCTCATGGCCTCCAGATCCACGCCGAGCCCATACGCCATCGCTGCCGCCCCAAGCGCATTAGTGAGGTTGTGTTCTCCTCTGAGCCTGAGCCGGATGCGCCGCCGACCACCCCCTGCCCAAAGCGTAAACTCAATCCCTTTCTCGCCAAGGGCCCTGCGGTTCTCTCCCCTCACCTCCCCATTGTTTCCATACGTGATCTTCTCTCCCTTGAAAGACATCCCCAGCCGGCGCGTCCATGGATCGTTCAGGTTCACGATGACAGTGCCCTTCGCGCTCATCCGTCGAAAGAGTTCCCCTTTTTCCCGGGCCACCCCCGCAATGGTGCGCAGACCGGTCAGATGGGTCGCTGACACGGACGTTATGAGGCCGATATCGGGATCGGCAATCTCCGTGAGACGGCGAATCTCTCCCGGAATATTCGTCCCCAGCTCCAGCACCGCTACTCTCTCTTTCCCCTGCAGGCGCAAAAGTGTCAGAGGTAGCCCCACCAGGTTATTGTAGTTTCTTTCCGTCTTTAAAACCGTCCCGCAGAGCGGCCTCCCATGAATTGAGGCACGTCCGAGAATAGCTGCTACCATCTCCCTCGTAGTGGTCTTTCCGTTGGAACCCGTTATCGCCAGAACCTTTGGAGACACTTTCTGGCGACGGTAATGGGCCAACTCCCCTAAGGCGCGTAGCGTGTCCTGCACCTGGATCACCGTCGTTTCTTTGAGCAGGCGGCGGGCGCCTGCCCTCTTGCGGACAACGAGACACCTCGCACCACGGCAAACCGCATCGGCCACGAAGGCGTGCCCGTCAAGCCGGTTCCCCTCCAGGGCGACAAAGACCGAACCCTTCGCTGCCTTGCGGGAATCGGTGACCACCTCACGGAAGAATGCCTCTCTGCCTTGCCGAATCATTTTTCCGCCAGTTGCCACGAGGATCTCTTCTCTGGTCCATCCCATGAAAAAATAGCTAAGTTATAACCATCAGCTTTCAGCTATACCTGACTGCTGACTGCTGATGGCCAGTTCAAGAGCTTGCACTCAGCTCCAACTCCTCCTGAACCACCTCCCGGTCGTCGAAATGGATCCGTCTGGACCCCACGATCTGGGTGTCCTCGTGTCCCTTGCCTGCAACGAGGAGAAGGTCGCCGGCGCGTGCCAGGCGAAGGGCCAGACGAATAGAGGCACGTCGATCCGGTTCCACATAGTATCCCTTTTCTCCACCTCCGTTTTGAGATTTGAAATTTGAGATTTGAAATTTTTTCTTGCCGGTTTTTCGGACTCCCTCTTCGATCTCCTCTATGATCCTGACAGGCTCCTCTGTGCGAGGGTTATCGGAAGTAAGAACCACGAGATCGGTGAGTCTAGCTGCGATCTCCCCCATGAGTATTCTCTTCCCACGATCTCGATCTCCACCGCAGCCAAAAAGCGCAATCAACCTGCCTCGGGTGAGAGGACGCAGGGCATGGAGCACCCTTTCCAAGGCATCAGGGGTATGGGCGTAGTCCACCAAAACAGTGATCCCTAGTCCGTTCCTGATCCTCTCCAATCTCCCCGGAACCGAATCCAGTCGGGCAATGCCTTCTGAGATCTGACTCGTTGGCATTCCCAAGGCGACCCCAACTCCAACGGCTCCTAATATATTCTCCAGATTCGCCTCTCCAATAAGTCGCGTGGAAAAGTCGAAGGCCTGATCTCTAACTTGAATCTTCCCCCGGACACCATCCAGATCGCTTTCGAACTCCCGTATATGAACATCCCACTCACGGCCAAGGCCATAACTCACCACCTCAAGATTGCTCTGGCGCACTTTCTTGAGTAGCTGCTCACCCCAGGGACCAACTCCATGGATCACCGCGAATTTCCTCGCCTTCGGACTCTCAAGCAAATAATCCAAAAAAAGTCTGGCCTTGGTAAGAAAATAGTGTTCCATATCTCCGTGAAAATCGAGATGATCGCGCGAGAGATTGGTAAACAGAGCCCCATCAAACTCTATCCCCCTAACCCGCTCCATCTCCAGGGCATGAGATGAAACCTCCATTCCCAAGGACTGAACCCCAGCCTGCGCCATCTCCGCCAGAAAGGCCTGAAGGTCTACGGACTCTGGCGTCGTGTTAGGGGCCGGGAAGAACCGATTCTGATAGCGGTAGTTGATAGTGCCGATCACCCCACAGGACAACCCAGCAGCCATAAAAATGGACTCCAGGAGATAGGTAGACGTAGTCTTACCGTTCGTCCCAGTAACTCCAACCAGAACCATGCGGCGGCTGGGATGATCGAAAAATGAAGCTGCCCACTTTCCCATAGCGCGCCTTACATTCCTCACCCGAACACAGGCTACATCCTGGGACACCGCAACTCTGTGCTCCACAACCACTGCCGAAGCGCCCCGCTCCACGGCCTGGGCAACGAAATCATGACCATCAGAGCACAACCCGCGGACGGCAAAGAACACATACCCTCTTTTTACCTTCCTCGAATCGTAGCTAAGCCCATCCACAGGCTTGTCCAAGGGCCCTTGCGTCTCTTCGACATCAACTGTCTCTAGCAGATCCTTGAGCTCCATCCCGATTAACCCTGTAGGGTAAGAGTCAGGGGGCTGCCTTTTCTCCATCCCGAACCTGCGGCTGGCGACTGTCTCACGACATAGCCAAACCCTCGGATCTCCACTTGAAGTTTCAGGGTCTGCGCCTTGGTGATGGCTTCGCGCATGCTCAACCCGAGAAAATTCGGGATCTTAAAACCACCCCCCACCCTTCTCACTCCTTTCCCGCTTTTTACCTTTACCCGGACGAGGTCTCCTCCCGTAACTCCTGGTAAGGGTTCCAGCCCTTCTGGTACGGCTCCAAGATGGCGCAAAGCGCTACGGGCGATGCTACGAAAGACTGGGGCTGCAGTCAGGCCACCGTAAGCCTCTTTCTTCGGCTCGTCCAATAGGACTAGCAGTACCAGCCGGGGATCATCCGCAGGGACAAAGCCGACAAAGGAAACGACTTTCTTGTTCGCCGCATATCCTCCGTTGATAAGATCCGCTTTCTGTGCCGTCCCCGTCTTGCCGGCAACCTGAAATCCTTCCACCCCCGCCCTTACCCCCGTCCCCCCGTCACGCACAACCTCTTTTAGAATGGAGGTCAATACGCGCGCAGTCTTCTCTGAGATTACGCGACGCACGACATGTGGCTGATTGGTCATAAGGACCTCCCCCTTGGGTCCCACCACCCGCTGCACCACATAAGGTCGCATGAGAATTCCCCCGTTAGCGATTGCAGCGAAGGCCATAACCAACTGGATCGGAGTCACGGCGATGCCCTGTCCGAAGGAGTGAGCGGCCAGGTCCATGCGGGACCATCGTGCAGCGGGTCGAACCAACCCCCTTACCTCCCCCGGCAGGTCAATTCCCGTGGGCCGGCCAAAGCCGAATCTCTGAATATATTTGAAGTACCTTTTTCTTTTCAGCTTTTCTGCTACCTTGGTAACGCCGATATTGCTGGAGTATTTGATAATCTTGGTGAAGGGGAGCCATCCGTATCGTTTGTTGTCGTGGATCACTCTTCCCCCGTAGGCATACCTGCCAAACTCACAAAAAAAGAGATCCTCCTTACCCACCACTCCTTCCTCCAGAGCAGCAGCCGCCAGAATGGCCTTGAAAGTGGATCCGGGCTCGTAATTGTCTGTAACCGCCCGATTCCGCCACCGGTGAGAGGGGAGACGGGCAAACCTGTTGGGATTAAAGAAAGGATAGTTTGCCAGAGCCAGGATTTCACCCGTGAACGGTTCCACCATCACAGCGACCCCTGTCTTTGCACGCGATTCGATCACTGCAGCCTCCAACTGCTTTTCCACCAAATGCTGGATAGAGGTGTTCAGGGTCATGTGGACATCGGCACCTGGCGGGATATTCAGCTCCTCGACACCTTGTGCCATTACCCTTCGACCGAACGCATCACGCTCGATGACCGAGGAGCCGGACTCACCGCGGATATAGGCATCGTAATAACGCTCTATTCCCTCAAGTCCCTGGGAATCGCTGCCCACGAAACCGATGAGCTGTCCTGCAAGCCGCCCCTGCGGATAGTACCGCTTGGGTTCATAGTACATCCCCACCCCCTTGATGCGCAGGGCCCGGACCCCTTTGGCCTCCTTAGGAGTAACCTGCCGTTTCAGCCAGACAAATGACTTGCCCTTGCTGAGACGTCGCCGCACCTTCACTAAACTCATCGTCAAGGCCCGAGCTAGTCTGGGGGCGACAATATCCGGCTCTTTAAGACGCTGGGGTCTTACATACACAGACTGGGCCTCCAGGCTAATGGCCAGGGGCTCTCCGGATCGATCTAGAATGGAACCCCTCTTCGGGAGGATAATCCACTCCTGGAGATGCTGCCTCTCTCCAAGCCGCCTTAGTTTATCACCCTGAAAGATCTGGAGCTGAAAGGCACGCAGACCGACGGCCAAAAACAATATCGCAAAAATGGCCGCCGTAAGTGTCAGTCGAAACCTTGTCGCTTTGAGACTTCGTCTCATGGGAGGACCACTACCTGACCTTTCTCTGGTTCCCTGAGCCCCAGGCGAAGTCGGGCCATCTCCTCTAGATGTTCAGGCGATGTCAGGGTCGCGAGTTCTAATTTGAGCTCGCCGTTCTCCTGTTTGAGTTTTTTCTCCAGCTTGCTCGTCGTGGAGAGAACATAGCCGAGACGAACCGCCTGGAGACGCAACCAAACCTGAAACAGCGCCAGACTGACTAAGCACAAACAAAGGATAATCATGGCGGAATAACTATTGAGCGCCCGTTGCTTACCACCAGCCACCCGCTGTCTCCTGAGGAGACTCATTCCCCACATCCTCTTGTTCAAGGCAGCGGCCACGCCTGGGCTCCTCAGACTCGCTCGGCGGCTCGCAGCTTGGCAGAGCGGGCACGGGGATTATCATGGATCTCGTCACGGGATGGAAAAAGGGGTTTAGGAGTAAGAACACTGGCCTTCTGCCTCCAGCCACAGCGACACAGGGGTATTTTGGGAGGACAGAGACAGCTCCTGCTCCATTTCCAGAAGGCCTTCTTGACAATCCGGTCCTCCAGAGAATGAAATGAGATGACGACTATCCGGCCTTTTGACAGGAGTAACTCGTAGGCATTCTCCAGAAAGAGGGTCAAATTTTCCATCTCCCGGTTCACTGCAATTCTCAACGCCTGAAACGTCTTAGTAGCAGGGTGAATTCTGGACCTCCGCACAACCGATCGGGTCTTGCCTCTCCTCACCACGCCCGCCACGATCTCCGCCAGTTGCCGAGTGGTCTCAATCACCTTTTTCCTGCGCTCCGCATTAATGGACATTGCAATACGGCGGGCCCAGGGCTCTTCACCGTACTCCCTAAAAATACGTTCGAGCTCAAACACAGGAAAGGTATTTACTACACAGTGAGCATCCAAGGTCTGACGGCGATCCATGCGCATATCTAGCCTGGCCTCTGTCTTGAAACTGAACCCGCGCCCCGGAGATTCGATCTGGTGAGAGGAGAGTCCAAGGTCAAGGAGGATCCCGTTCACCTTACCCCATCCGATCTCTTCCAATATCTCTCCCGCCATTGAAAAATTCGCCCATCGAGCCACCAGGCGGGTTTCAAAACGCTCCAGCCTGCGCTGAGCAGCTGCGACGGCTTCTCCATCACAGTCTAGTCCTAGAACCTGTCCATCTGGACCGCTTCTCTCCAAAAGCTGCTCCGCATGACCCCCCCCACCCAGAGTCCCATCGAGATACCTCCTGCCCGCTTCAGGTTTGAGGAGATCCAGAACCTGCTGCACCAAGACCGGTACGTGCGCATAATCCATCATCCGCCTGTTTAGTGATAGGTTCCACTCCCCTCCCAATCCTCGGCAAAACTCTCGATCGCCTCCTCCAGCGAGGTGTATTCCTCGAAAAACTGATCCATCCCGACCACCATAAAAATCTTCCTGAGATAATAGCTCATACCCACAAGCTTCAAATCTCCGTTGAGAGTTCTTAAGATCCTCAGTCGCTCGAGGAGCACGCCAATGCTCAGGTAATTGATGTGATCCACGGCCTTAAGGTTCAAGACAACTTTCGTCTGCTCCTTCTCAATCAAGGAGCTGATGACGTCCTTGATGCGTATCATCTCCCTAAAATCAATATCTCCGTTGATATCGATCACAGATATATCCTGGATTACCTTTCGTTCCAGCATACCGTCCCTCCTTTGAATCGCCGTCCTCTGACTTCACGGCGGGCCTCAATGGCTATTTGTCTAGAGCCCTAAGTCACCAAGAAAATCGGGGTCCTGCATCAGCTTTTCCTCAGCCTCGGTAAAGATCTTCTTCCAGGCCTCCTTGTCACAGAGACGAAATTTTTCCAGGGCTGCTACCAAAACGACATCTCGCTTGAGATCCGCGTATTGGCGCAGCAGCGGCGGGATAAGGACGCGGCCCTGTTGATCAACAGCACACTCACAAGCGGCGGCCAAATAGTAATTCTGAAACATCACCATGCGCCGATCGAACCTTGGCTTCTTCTTGACCTCTTCCTCGAAGCGAAGCCACTCATCAAAAGGATAGACGTCCAGGCAACGCATAGAATCAATGACGAAGTTGGTAATGACGAGACGCTCGTCTCCCTTGCCCAAAAGGATCTCACGAAATCTGGAGGGGATGCTCAGGCGTCCCTTGGAATCTATCGTATGTTCGTACCTGCCACGGAACATACCTATTCAGTCCTATTTTTGGGAGATTTTCCCACTTTATCCCACATTATGCCGGATTGTAGTCCCCGATAGTATTTCTGTCAATAGAAAAATCATTATAAAACTAGGTCTTAGGTGACCTTTTCCACTAATATCAATATATGGGTGTTTCTCTCCGAAAGGTCGCTAAAAATCACAATATATCGATAAAATGGCCCACGTGCCGCCAGCTATCAGGGATCAGGTATGAACTGAAAGCCGACCGCCGTTGACTGAATGACTTTGGGAGAGAGTGAGAGGAATGTTGGAGATAGGTAAACCCCGTACCACGGACTTACGTCCGTGGCTTTGGGGCGCTCCCCTTACAGGGAGGTCGGAACATTCATCCCGTTCCAACCATGTTGGATAGGGGACGTATCGTTTTATCATGACGGAGTTGGAACGAGGTTCATCCCCACGCTTACGCACGGGGTGTTCTGTGGTACGGGGTAAAAGGGAGGGGGGCTAAAGTGGATCGATAAGCCGGATTCTGTCAGGCTTCCTAATGAGAAGCCAGAGCGATCATTCCTCTTGCCCCATGATTGCTCATGGGATCAGGCGACCTTACCCGAGGGCCAAGGGCGGACCACCCAACCCTCCTATTTGGTCTTGCTCCGGGTGGGGTTTACCTAGCATTCACCATCTCTGGCAAACCGGTGAGCTCTTACCTCGCCTTTTCACCCTTACCCCGTGAAATAAAAGTCCTTTAGCTTTCGGCCGAGACCGCAACGTAAAGCTGCGGTCTTCTGCAAGCTGCTCCGCCAAGTCCTTCAGAATTCATGGGGCGGTATCTTTTCTGTGGCACTTTCCCCCGATTGCTCGGGGCCGCCGTTAACGGCCACCCTGTCCTATGGAGTCCGGACTTTCCTCTCCTCGCCAAACGCCATCAATGATGGCGCAGCGGGGAGCGACCGCTTGATCCACTTTAGCCCGCTGAACTCGCTGACTCGCCAATTCGCTGATTCAGAACAACCCGTACATATTAGTAACCCATCAGCAAATAGGCGATGATCACCTGGTCTTTCGAGGCGCCTCGTCGATGGCCTGGTTTGCTAACCGGTCTGCTACCTTGTTGTGCTCACGCGGCACGTGATTGATACGGTAGGCGTCAAGTTGCCGCAATAAATCTGAGGCCCTATTATAGAGCTTCTTGAGTCTATCGTCCTTGACCCGATAGATGCCATTTAGCTGCCGGACAAGGAGCTCAGAGTCACTGCGGATTTGGAGTCTTTTCACACCTAACCGGAGAACCCCCTCAAGACCTATGAGGAGCGCCTGATACTCAGCTACATTGTTGGTGGCATGACCGAGATAGTGGCACAGTTCCTCTACTACCTCACCACTCTCATCGTAGATGATGGCACCGCACCCAGCCTCTCCAGGATTTCCCCGTGCCGCCCCATCCACCATGAGACACCACTCCCCTTGACGCTCCACTGTCATGAACTTTTGACCTGATTGTCTTCAGGAACCGGCAGCTTGTAATAAAGGATCCGATGGCAATTGGGGCAAAGAATCAGTTTGTCGTTTCTGATGATCTCATTCCACAGCTGAGGGGTAATGTTCATGTGGCACCCTTCACAGATCCCTTCTGAGACTGCAACCACAGCCTTACCTCCACGGCGGGCAAAGATAAGCTCGTATTGCCCCATGAGATCTCCGCTAAGCTGCGCAGCGATTTCCGTGCGCACTCTAGAGGACTCGGCAACTGTTCGCTCGATCTCCGCAATCTCCGCCTCAAACTCCTCTCGCCTCCCGTTCCACCCCTCCTCCAGTTCCTTCAGTTCTGCTTCCCTCTGTTGTTGAACTGCACCCTCGGTCTCCAACACCTCCATGACCGCGAGCAGTTCCTCTTCTAATTGAGAATTTCCTTGCTTGATCTGATCAATCTCGCGTTGCAGGGCCTGAAGCTCTTTAATGTTTTTGATGCGGTTCATCCTCATCCTCTTTTCCATCGTCTTCCTGCTTTCCTCCTGCAGCGCCTGCTCTTTTTCCTTCCGCAGTTTATCCTGCTCTTCCCAGTCCACCTTGAGGATGCCTAGTTCGGCCCTCTTTGCCTCTATTTCCTTTTCTCTCAATTCGATCTGCGCCAAATGCATTCTCTTGGTACCCTCTTTTTCTCGAATCTCCTGGTCTACAATCTGAAGCGAAGCCAAGAACTCTATCTGCTCGAGCAACTTAATACCTCCATTACCCAAAAAAAAGAATTGCACCCATGAGGGTGCAATTCTCCATCCACATTCACTCTTTTATCGACCTGTTTGAGCGTAGCTACCTCCACTCCTTACCAGAACTAGAACTGTACTATTTTTACCTGGGTTTGCACTTAATGTCAAAGGCACAAATCAAAATGTGCCGTTGACGGCCCGGGAAGACATTTAGGCCGGTGCCCGCGACTCCGTCATCCAATTTACTCGGACTGCCTCTTGAGCAGCTTCTCAATTGCAGCGTGCAGCTCCCTGTAGGAGAAGGGCTTAGCGATGTAATCGTCACACCCGCTTGCCAGGCATATATCCCTGTCCTCGGGTAAGGCCTTGGCAGTGGCCGCTAATATAGGAATCGCTTGAGTCTTGGGATTCTTGCGTATCCGAGCGGTCGCCTCACCCCCATCCATCTTGGGCATAAGCATATCCATGATAATCAGATCAGGGAGTTCCGAGCCAGCCATTTCCACGGCCTCTGCGCCGTCTCTTGCAATTGCAACGTCATAACCCAGCACTTCTAATTCCTGATGCATCACCTCCATCGTCGCCGGATTATCTTCCACCAAGAGAATCTTCGTTTTCATTATAACCTCCCCATTTTGGACTAAGCCCTGACGGGCAATCGAACCGTGAAAGTCGATCCCTGCCCTTCTTTGCTTTCTAAACCAACTATTCCCCCATGAGCCTGCACAATGGTCTTTACTACAAAAAGCCCCAAGCCGCTCCCCTCGACCTTGCCCGCGCCCTTGAGACGGCGAAATTCAGAAAAAAGGAGCGGTATCTCATCCTGAGGAATACCCATCCCCGTATCCCGCACCCCAACACAAACGAAATCATTTTCGGATCTCGAAATCAGAGTGACCGTCCCACCACTGGGAGTAAACTTGATCGCATTACCAAACAGGTTCCACAGCACCCGGTCCAGCTGGGCCGCATCCCCCATGACCTCGGGGAGATGATCATCAAGATCCACCCTGAGTGAAATGCCCTTTCTGTGTAACGCTCCCATTTGTTGTTGTCCTAACTCCCTGAGAAGAACATTGAGCTGTATCGGTCGCGGAACCAGCTCCATCTTCCCCGCCTCCACCTTGGATGCATCCAAGAACCCTGTGACCAACTTCACGATGCGTTGGGCACTGTCCTGAATGCGTTGAAGCGCCTCCAGGCTTTCACTGTCCGCAGGCCTCTCCTCAAACCGAGTGGTTAGGGTCTCAGCGTATCCCATAATAATCCCGAGGGGATTTTTAATATCATGAGCTAAGGCCGAGACCAGTTGGCGCTTAAGGCTCTCGGTTGCCTCCGCCTTTTCGGCTCTGACTTTCTCTTTCCTCGCTTGATCATCCATATAGCCGTAGAGAAAGAAAACCCCGAAAAGAAACAGGATACGAAGCAGCAGATCCGAATCCAGTCTTGAAAAGGACGCACCGGAGGAGGAAGTAAAGACCACCGAGACGGTGACGATGATTAGGAACCCGGCTACGATCTTAATCAGGGTATCGCCCGTGGCTGCAATAAAAAGACCAAAGAAAAAAACAATAAAGAGATCCCACGGGCTCTCCCAGCTTAACCCCATCGACACTGCAACAATAATGGTGTTCGCGACCACAAGGGTCATGGCAAAGAACCTGTGATCGAAGGCCCCTTGCGGGAGATATTTGAGCACCAGAATCGAAGCCAAGAGCACAAAGAGCAGGGAAATGACCCGAGGGTCTTCAATGACCTGTCCCTTTTTAAATAGCAACAGGTAGGTGGTGGCCACTACCACCCAGCATTGGATAATAATAAGGATCTTCTTTCTGTCCTGATGAGGAGAATTAGCCGCGGACCATTTAAAAGCGTGGTTGAAGTGGAGCCCGATATCCCGGATTCTGACCCCCCATCCTTTTTCCAATCGAGGTTCGCTCCGCTGCTGTGTTCCCCGTGTTATGGATCCAAACATAACTTACGCTCCACCGAGGGGACAAGGAATAGATACCGAGAGCAGAATTTTGACTTAGACGGGTACTGTAACCACAAAGGTTGAACCTTTACCCGTTTCCGATTCTACTCTTACCGTTCCTCCAAGAAGATCGGTGAATTGCTTAATGATGTAAAGCCCCAATCCCACACCGCCGTATTGTCTGGTGTCCGAGCTGTCTATTTGGCGAAACTTCTCAAAGATGAGAGGCACCGCTTTTTCCGGGATGCCTATCCCCGTATCCGACACCTTGAACTCCACTGACTCTGTCTCAGCAAGGTATTTGGCCGATATGGCCACAGAACCCTTTTCCGTGAACTTGATCGCATTGTTAATAAGATTTTGAAGGATCTGCTGAAGCTTTCCTTTGTCAGTATTCATTACCGGCAGGTTTGAGGGATAGTCCCAGGTCAGGGCAAGATCTTTATCCATAGGAACATTATAAGACGACTGGAGTTCGCTAAGAAACTGTTCCGCACTAAACTCACGATATTCCACCTTGACCGCCTCAGCCTCCATTCTGGTTGCCTCCAAGATGCTGCTAATCATGCTTAATAGCTCCCGGGAGCTACTCATGACCTTTATCAGAGAGCTTTCCTGCCTTTCGTTAAGCTCCCCTAACATCTTATCACAGACCATACCCGTATGCCCCATAATAACATGAAGCGGTGTTCTAAGCTCATGCGACATAACGCTCAGGAATTCAGCCTTCACCTTGTTTGCCGTCATGAGTTCCCGTGCCAGACCCCTGGTCTCCTCATAGAGATAGGAATTGTAAATCGCCATAGCCGCCTGGCTTGCTAGCGTGGAGTAAAAATCGACCTCTTCATTACTAAATTGATATTCCTCTTTCATGTAGACGGAGAGGACCCCGAGAAACTCATCCTTGGTGACCAGTGGGACCCCCAAATAAGAAACCACTCCGTGTTTCCGGAAAAACTCATGGTCCTGTCCCAGCGGGCCTGTTCGGACATCTCGAATCACCAACGGGGCCCTGGTCTTAAACACTAAGTCAAGCAGACCGGTCCCGTTTTTCGACATGTGAGCTTTCCATTCTTCTTCATCAACATTGCGAGAGGCATGAATATCCAGCAGCCCACTCTCCGTGTTATATAACATGACCGTACTAACAGCGGATGAGGCGAGGAGGTGCTCAACTTTTTCTAGCAGGATGTGCAAAATGGCGGTGCGATCCAGAGTCGAGGTAATGGCTACGAAAATTTCGCGTAATGCAACCAAACGCTGTAGATTGTGCTGGATTTGCTCATCGGCCCGCTTGCGTTCGCTGATTTGGTTTTCTAACTTTTCGTTGGCCGACTTGGCCTGTTTCCCGTAAAGCCACGCCGTCTGAGCTAAGTGGACCGCCAACGCAAGTAGAAAAGCGGTCAGCAGCCCCACGACCACCACCGCTCCGGAGAGAGGGGATGCGCTGTCGACTACCAGCTCCGGTGTCGGCAGGCCAATGCCGAAGTATACAACGAGAAGGCCGATGAATCCGGCCATTCCAGAGGCTATCGCAACACGTGCACTACCGAACCCAATCGACAGCAGGCCCAGGCCGCAAAGAATAAATCCGAGCGCAGCGTTGTATTCCGTCGGCAAAAAAGGTGCCACCACCTTCACCAGATTCAAGTCCACTGTCAACGAACCCGCTACGGCTACTAACCCAAAAGCCGTAGTAACCTCCCCCAGTATTAGTACGCTGATTTTCAGCCAGCTGACGGATGGACTATTTTCATCCATGACTTGTTTCGTTTCCGACGATTGAACGCAAACCGTATGACACAAGCAAATTCCTTTACCATAAAAATACAGTAACAATTCCAGATGTTAGACTGCTGGCAAAAATCGCATCTCCGCGCTGGATGACAAAAGACAGTATTTTATCAATTCTGTCTCTCAGCCCAAGTTGGTCTCTCCAGGGGATTGAGAAGGTCACTTCTGGTGGATTCTTCCCAAAATCCCTCAGAGGAGCAGGTCCTCCTCTATTGCCAAATTTTCTGAGAAGGGTCCTTTCTTTGTTCTGGATCGTCTTGAAAAAAACAGAATTCATAAAGCTCAGATTACCAGGTTCCTCTCGGAAATGTGTCGTTCATCGATATCCTGGTTATGGTTACTTTCACGCTCCACGGGGACCGTAACCACGAAGGTTGAACCTCTACCCGGTTCCGTTTCCACCCTTACCGTCCCCCCAAGCAGATTGATGAATTGCTTGACGATGTAGAGCCCCAAACCTGCACCGCCATGGGACCTCGTGTCGGAACTATCTAGCTGGTAAAACTTCTCAAAGAGGAGAGGCAGCGCCTCAGACGGAATGCCTATCCCTGTATCCGCCACCTTGAATTCTATGACCTCTGTCTCAGGAAGGTGTTGGGCTAATATGGTCACAGAACCCTTTTCCGTGAACTTGATTGCGTTGTTAATAAGGTTCTGAAGGATCTGCTTCAGTTTCCCGCTGTCAGTCTTTATTACCGGCAGATTTGGGGGATAGTCCCACGACAAGGTGATCTCTTTATCCAGAGGAGCAGCGTAAGCCACTCTTAGCCCGTCAAGGAATTCCTCCAGACTAAACAGGGTCTCTTCCACTCTCATTGCCTCGACCTCGAGCTTGGTTACCTCCATGATGCCGTTAATCATGGTCAACAGCTCTTCTGAGCTACTCACGATTTTCCTCATAGACCTTTCTTGCCTTTGGTTAATTTCCCCTAAGACCCCATCGGCGGCCATAGCCGCATGGCCCATGATAACGCTCAGGGGCGTCCTGAGCTCGTGCGACATAACGCTCAGAAATTGATCCTTAACCATATTGGATCTCTTCAGCTCGGCCGCCTGTTTTTTGGTCTGTTCAAAAAGGCTGGCATTGTGCACGGCAATGCCCATATGTTCGGCGATGGAATGAATTAACTGGACATCACCGGATGAAAAACGGTGAGGCTTCCTGCTGACAAAGTTCATCACCCCAACGGTCCTGTCTTTGACCCTTATCGGGATGAAAAAACCGCCGCGGAATCCTGCCTTTAAGGCGATCTTATTGTGGGCTAACCTGCGAAACTCAGGATCGCTCTGGATGTCCTCAAAGAAAAGAGGCTCCCCTGTCTTGAACACCTTTCCTATAACACCGACTCCGGGTTGATAGCTCTCTGCGGGAGTGGCGTCCTCACCAAACCCATGGTGGGCTAACAGGCGCAGTTCCTTTATGGCACCATCGTGGAGATAGATACGTGAGGCATCAAAGTGAAATATCTCCAGGACCTTATGCATGACATTTCGTAAGAGTAAATCGAGATCCAAAGATCGATTGACGACCGCCGCAACAGTATAGAGAGCTGAAAGCTCGTGGGTTCTCCGCTCTACTTGCTCATATAGCTCGGAATTGTATATCGCTATAGCCGCTTCGCCGGCCAGCGTCACTAGAAACCCGACCTCATCGTCACTGAACAGGTGCTCCCATTTCGTGCATAATGCGAGAACACCTAAAATCTCCCCTTTAGCCCTCATCGGAATTGCCACGTAAGAGACAAACCCCTGCCTGCGGAAAAACTCGGGTTCCCACGCCGCCGGGTCTGTCTGAATATTCCTGATCACCACCGGTGCCCTATCCCGTACCACTTTCTTTATGAGAGGAGGCAGGGTTTCCGATCTCCTTCCCTTCCATTCCCCTTCGTTGAGGTTCCGACAGGCTACACGCTCTAACGAGCCGGTATCGTTGTCAAACAACCAAACCATGACACCAGAATACGGCAGGAGGACATCGATTTTTTCCATGAGGACGTCCAGAACAGCGCGGAGATCCAGGCTTGAGGTTATAGCCAGGTTGATGTCGCGCAGGACGGACTGGCGCCGATGGTGCCCCTGGATTTGCTCCTCAGCCCGCTTGCGCTGCTCACGGAGCTTTTTCTGTTCCAGAGCCTTCAGGACGCCATGCCCGAGACGCCCCAGCCGGTCTTTGAGCAGATAATCCGTCGCTCCGCGCTTCATCAATTCCACTGCCAGCTCATCCCCGAGAACGCCTGTGACCACGATGAACGGGATATCCAGCCCATGGTCCTTCAAAAGCTGCAGCGCCCGTGGTGCGTCGAATTGCGGGAGATGGTAATCCGCGAGAATAATTTCAGGGGCCTGGTCCAATTGGGTCAGATAGTCCTGCTCGGTCTCCACCCGCACCCACTCCGGGTCGAACCCAGCCTGACGTAGCTCATGCAACATCAGCTCGGTATCAGACGGCCGGTCTTCGAGAATCAAAACGCGCAGGGGATTGGACACCAAAGACTCCAGGGACGGCACCCTTACACTTGCAACGGCTGGTTCAGCAGTAGCCAATAAAGCCCCATCTGCTGGACGGCCTCGGTAAATTTTTTGAAATCCACAGGCTTGACAATATAACTGTTGACGCCCAATCGGTAACTCTCCACAACATCACGCTCCTCACGTGACGAGGTGAGCACTACCACCGGGGTCGCCCGGGTTCGCGGATCCGCCTTGATGCGCTGCAGCACTTCCAGCCCATCCACCTTTGGCAGCTTCAGATCGAGCAAAATCACCTTGGGAGTCTCTTGAATTTTGCGCTCCGCATAGGCACCGGTGCAAAAGATGAACTCCAATGCCTCAGCCCCATCGCGCACAACATGGATGCGGTTGGAGATGTGGTTTTTCCTAATGGCATGGAGTGTCAATTCCACGTCGTTGGGGTTGTCCTCGACCAGAAGGATTTCAACAGCATTCTCAATCATGGCGTGTGCCCCTTTCAAGCGTAAAGTAAAACGTCGCGCCTTCGTTGAGCTTCGCCGAGGCCCAAACACGCCCGCCGTGGCGATGGATGATGCGTTGTACCGTAGCCAGACCCACGCCGGTGCCCTCGTAGTCCTCGGCGCGGTGAAGCCGCTGGAACACGCCGAAGAGCTTGTCTATATACTTCATGTCGAAGGCTACACCGTTGTCTCTGACAAAATAGATCCGCTCATCGTTTTCCTCCCGGCAGCCAATTTCAATCTCCGCCACCTCCCGCCGGCGAGTGAACTTGAACGCGTTGGAGAGCAGGTTAATGAACACCAGCTTGAGCAGAGCTGGGTCACCCTGACAGACCGGCAGATCGCCGACTGTTATTTCGAAGCGCCGCTCACCTTGTTCGCTGCGCAGGTCTTTGAGCACCTCTTGAACAAGCTTGGCGGGCGCGACTGTTTGCTTCTTGACCGGCTGACGGTTCAGGCGTGAGAAGGTGAGGAGGTCATCTATCAGGCAGCCCATTTGCTGGGCGTTGTCATGTACCAAGCGCAGGTAGCGTTGGCATTCGGGAAGGAGTTGTGGTGCGTGCTCTTCAATAAGGATGCGCGAGAAACCGTCTATCGCCCGCAGTGGCGCACGCAGGTCGTGTGAGACGGAGTAGGAGAAGGCCTCGAGCTCCTCGTTGGCAGCTTCGAGTTCACCTGTTCGCTGAAGAACACGCTGCTCAAGCCCTTCGTTGAGCTTGCGAATCTCTTCCTCCGCCCCCTTGAGCTCTTCGACGTCTTTCCGGAGCTGCAATGCCTGCTTCTTGGTCCTCTCATAGAGTTGGGAATTCTCCACGGCAATAGCCGCCTGATCTGCGAAGGCGCTTATCATGGTGACGTCTTCATTCGAGAACTCTCTTTCCTCTTTGCAAACGAGATTGATCGCGCCAACGACACGACCGCCAATCTGGAGAGGGACACCCAAGTAGGCATGAAACCCGGCCTTACGCAGTTTCTCCCGGTGCTCTTCGATGATGGTAGGATCTTCAGCAACATGCCTGATCACCACAACGCGATTCTCTCTAATGATCTTTCCGGAGAGGCTCTCACCGAGCCTTAACCTAGGACGAAATCTCACTCCTTCACCGTGTAGAGAGCTGTAGTGCTCCAGGAATTCCCCCTCAACGAGACGGAAATTCGCGCCTTCGGCTTTAAGAAGCTTTCTCGCCTCTTCGGCGATACGCGGGAGCAGGACATCTCGATCCAAAAGAGCGGCGATGTCCTTGTTGATCTTGACTAGGGCCTCCAATTCTCCCGACTTCTGGCGAACTTCCTGAAACAGGCTGGCATTTTCCATGGCGATAGCCGTGCCGTTTGCCAGCTGCTGGAGTAGTTGAACCTCTTCCTCGGTATACTCCCTTGGCTGATAGGTCATGGCCCTCAATACAGCCACGACTTCTCCGCCCCTTGTCATGAGAGGGACTCCAAGATAGCTGCGGGCACCGATTCGCCGCGTAGTCTCACCAATTGGGATTTCGGTCTCTTTAGTGATGTCCGGAATGGACAAGGGTTTACGGTTTTTAATGATCCAGCTGGATCGTCCCCGGGAAGACCCCGTGCTCCCTGACCGGACCCGATCCGCCTCGATACCCGAGACACCCAGGACCTGCCAGGTTTTTTCCCTCTTCACCCTGACGTCGCAGATATCCACTTGAAACACTTCCCGAACTTTGTCCGTAAGTTTTTTAAGCAGGTTGTCGATGTCAAGTGAGGTAATGTCCTGACTGAGTTCTTTTAAAAGCGCTTGAATTTCCTCTCTTCTTCGCGACTCTCGATACAGGGTTGCGTTCTCAACGGCAATACCAACATGACTGGCAATGGAACGAATCAACCGAACCTCCTCAGGTGAAAACCGGTGTGGGTTCTTACTGGCAAAGTTCATGACTCCTATGATCTTGCCTTTGGTCGCTATCGGAATAGAGAAAAGTCCCCGGAAACCCCCTTTCAGTAGAACCCTCGATTGGGATAGCTTCCTGAACTCAGGATCGTTCTGGATATCCTCAAACAGGATCGGCTCCCCTCCCTTGAAGACCATTCCAGTAATGCCGTCTCCGGATCTATACGACATACTTGGCAGGAGTTCCTTCGAAGACCCTGTGTGTGATACCAGCTGTAGCTCTTCTCCACTGCTATTGGCGAGATAGGTGCGTGCGGCGTCAAAGTCAAATATCTCCAGGACCTTTTGCATGACACTGCGCATGATGGAATCGACATCCAGATACTGGTTGACTACCGTAGCAACCGAGTAAAGAGTCGAAAGTTCTTTAGCCCTCACCACCGTTTCTTGGAACAGATTGGCGTTCTCAACGGTGACGCCTATTTGGCCTGCCATGGATGTGATCAGTTGTGTCTCATCGGGGGTGAGACTCCGCGGCATTTGGCCGATGCAGACGATGGTTCCAACGGTCCTAAGCTTGGTCTTTATGGGAAACACTGCAAAAAAGCTGAATCCAGCTTTTTGTGCCACCTTGCTCTGACTGATTTTCAGATAGCGGGGATCGCTCTTGATGTCCTCAAAGATCATGGGCTCGCCGGTTTCCGCCACCTTTCCTACGTTTCCTTTGCCCCACTGGAAGCACTGGACTTGGGCCAAAAACTCAGGTTTGGCTTCAAAGGAAGCCCTCAAATGGAGCTCGTTCATCTGGGGATTAAAGAGAAAGATCCTCGTCGCATCGAATTGAAAAATCTCAGTGATCTTCTTGATCACCTCTTGCAGTACCGGCTCCAGCTCCAAGGACTGGCTAGCTGCAGTCGTGACGGCATGAAGGGCGGAAAGCTCGTGGGTTCTCCGCTTCAGCTGGTCATAGAGCTGGGAATTGTGAATCGCTATAGCCGCCTGGCCCGCGAGCACGGAGAGAAACTCGATCTCTTCATCACTAAACTGATGTTCCTCTCTGGTGAAAAAAGACAGGACGCCCAGGACCTCTCCTTTAGCAATCAGTGGGACCCCAAGATGGGACATCAAACCTTGACTGCGGAAAAACCCGGGGTCCCGTGTTCTCGGGTCCGTCTGAATATTGATCACAACCACGGGGACCTTGTTTTTGACCACCGCCTTTGGGAGGTCAGGGATGTCACTCGGATTTCTTCCCTTCCATTCTTTTTCATCAAGGTTCCGACAGACTGTGCGCTCTAGATCCCCGCTCTCCCGGTTGACTAACCATACCAAGACAACAGTGTAGGGCAGGAGGAGGTCCACCTTTTCCATCAGCATCTCTAAGACACCGCGAAGATCCAGGGTCGAGGTAATGGCCTGGGTAATCTCCTGCAAAAGAACCCGGCGCTGCATCTTGTGACGATTCTGTCCCTCATTCCCGTTGGCCTTGGCGATAGGCTCTTTAACCGGCTTATGGGTTGCCAGATCGAGAATATCGGTTTTACTGAAGCGCCAGCTCCGACCGATTCTCTTTCCAGGAATTTCGCCGTGCTCAGCGAGCCTGTAAACGGTCTTTACATGGACCTGGAGCAGCGCTGCTACTTGAGATGGTTTCAGTATTTCTTCCATTTCCCTTTGCTTCTTTCTGGGACTGGTGTTCCCTTATGCGGTGAAAAATGAGCAAGTATTATGCCAAGTGACCAAATGTTGCTTACTAGGGAAAAGGGGTTCTTTTACCAGGAGTTTAATGCAGGTAAATGAATCTGAGAGAACAAAGATGGGAGAAAACAGGGACCTTTGTTTTGACAAGTTTTGACTTGAATAACAAAATTTGTCATCGGAGTCGATTGGATTTTAACTGCGATCAAGTTATATCGACCGCGGGGTTTGAACCTCGTGGTCGACCAAAGGGAAGAGCTACCGCTTCTCCCCCCTGTGGAGTAATGGACCGCAACTCCACGGGGGAAACCCCGTCGGTTTTGTGCCCGCGGCTAGCCGCGGGGTTACCCAATAATCTGCCAATCCTCTAATACACCATGTCTAGAGGAAGATGGAGGCCAGGCCTATAGAGCAGATCCATGCTGCTATCTGGTGCGATAGCGTGGCCGAAGGGATCGACGACGCAATTGGCTTTGGACATTGGTGGTTGTGCGTAGCAGTCTGCGCATAAAGGAGAGTAGATCGGTCACCTTAATACTATAACGCTTGGTCATCTCACTCCAGCTGGAGCCGCGCTCATAGGCAATCAGAACTCTCCTCAAAGAAGTCCTCGCTAGAAAAGAAACCCCCCTTAAGGCAGCATACTGGCCGTGGCCGAGTCGGAGCTGCTGTCTTTCCTGGTTGAGACGGGAAGGGTCCATGCGTAGCAGATGGCCCAAGGCCTCAACCACTGCCCTCTCACCCTGAGGATCTCCTGCTCGTTGATTAATTGCCTGGATCCTCTTCATCAACTCCCTCTCCGCCCTGGCCGTCGGCGAATCCATGGACCGCAACGACGGAAGCAACTCGACGGTCTGACTCGAAGGGCGGTAGTACTTCAACGCCTCGGGAATCCAGGATCGGAGTTGCTGCGTGCGACTTTCGTAGCCAGGATGAGTCGATAAGAACTCGGGCGGTGAGCCTTGACCCTTGGTA
>SMUX01277557.1_pt1 | contig 23239 bp, 18 predicted proteins | sample 2456431 | NCBI WGS metagenome assembly SMUX01 (sample SAMN11095930, study PRJNA526329) | marine sediment metagenome | biome: Marine sediment; feature: Surficial sediment; material: Deep marine sediment; isolation source: Hadal surficial sediment | place: Pacific Ocean | collected 2014-11 | depth... | reverse complement strand
AGTTTCATTAGCGTTTATTCACACACAAAAGGGTAGCTAGCGTCTTTAAAAACATTTGATGACCCTTTTATATTCCCAAGAGTCGGGACTGTGACTTGGGTTGCGCAACTGTGGTATAAAATAACTCGGTTAACAGGATAGCGGTTAAGACATTTCTTCAGAATACATTTTCCCTTTTTTATAAACATTTCTCATTACGAAAAATGCTATGTAAACGAATACCAAAAAAATAGGCAATAACGTGTTCTTCTTATCGGTAAACGAATAGGTCTTGTAGAAGTTGGGATCATTGATCAAGAAAACAACATCATCGTACTTAATGAGTTCACGTTTGAGTTTTTCGTTCTCGTCGATCAATTCTTTTTTCTTATCTAAGAGTTGGTGGAGGTTGTTGTTCTGTTGAGACTTAAAGTACACCTGGCTCGGATTTGCATCCACAAAATGTTTACCGGCATATTCATCGAATATTGCATCGATATTGCTGATACTTGTGTCATTTCTTTCAATTCTCAATTGAGTCTCGGCGATCACAATATCCTTAGTCTTGTTATAGGTATCATTACTATTGAGATAGGTGAGAATTTTTTCAATGGTCTTCAAATCGTTTTTGAATGTTGAAACTGTAATTCTATGGTAGGTGTATTCAGGATAGAACACTTCTGATAGCAATAAGTCCTCTTCAAAATCGGCTTTACCTAAATACGTATCCAAGTTTCTATCACTGGTCTCGTGCTTTTCGAGCAGATCCATAATATTAACAATAGGCTCGATAATTATATCCTGGAGGTCCGGATCCTCTGCATTGAAATTATGCTTTTTTAAGAAGGCCTTATCTCCTTGTTTGTATTTTACGTTCAATAATTCTATGGCGCTGTAGACGTAACCGGAACTATCAAAGTTGTTCTGAACTATCAAAGTTGCTTCTCTCGTGGATTTAAGAGACTGCTGCCAAAACTGTCCGCCAAAATATCCGCCAACAATTAAAATTAGAAGTACGATCCAATGTTTAACAACAAATTGAATTCCTTTGTATACACTTGCCAAAAACCTATGATAGGCTTTACTTAATTTGTCCAAAACTAAAAACAAGTCTATCTCTTCCTGATTGTTCTGTGCCATTGCTATTTATTTAGGGTTCTTATGGTCTTCTATAATCTTTTTTAAGCTATCCTGCCAATCGACCAATGGATATGTAAAATTATTGGCAAATTTCGTTTTGTCCAAAACGCTATAGGACGGCCTTTCTGCAAAAGTACGGTAATGCTTGGTTTTTTCAAGTTTTACGTTTTCTAATTGTTTAGAAAAAGTAAATATCGATTTAGCGAAATCATACCAGGTTGCATTTCCTTTATTACTGAAATGATAAATGCCATAATTCTCATTACGCGAAATGATGGTAGCGATGATAGCACCGGCCAGATCGTTTGCATTAGTAGGTGTGCCTGATTGCTCAGTTGTGATACTCAGGTCGTGTTGCTCACCTGCTAGCCGTAACATAGAATTCAAGAAGTTATACCCGTATTGTGAATATAACCAGGAGGTTCGAAAAATAAAGTGCTTATCATAGATATCCTGAATATATTGTTCTCCTTTCAATTTTGAGCTTCCATAAACATTGATCGGATTTACTTTATCATTTTCTTTATAGGGCGTGTCTTTTTTACCATCAAACACATAGTCTGTTGAAATATGTATTAAAATAGTATTGCTGTTCGCACAAGCCTGAGCCATGTGTTTGGCGCCTTCAGCATTGGTTAAAAAAGCCTCTTCTTTATGGCTTTCGGCCTTTTCAACGTTCGTGTAAGCCGCGGTATTGATGCAATAATCAAACTTGTTATTTTCGAAGAATTGTTCAACTGAAGTGGCGTTGTCAATATCGATTATTCCCTTATCTGCAAAATGAAAGTCGAGTTCGGGATGCTGTTGCGCCGCATCCCTGATACAATTACCTAATTGTCCGTTTGCCCCTGTAACCAGTATTCTCATCACCGAATCACTTCCTCAAATGTGGGAAGTTCTAAGTCTTTTTCTGAAACAATAAATTCTTCCTCGGGAAGATGCCAGTCTATGGCCAAGGTTGCGTCGTTGTAGATGATTCCACCTTCAGATGCTTTGTGGTAAAAATTATCGCATTTATAGCAGAATATAGATCGATCTGAAAGGGTTATAAATCCATGTGCAAAACCTCTTGGAACGTATAATTGCCAGTGATCAAGATCATCCAGAATCACCGAAAAAGATCTTCCAAAACTCTCAGATTCCTTCCGTAGATCTACTACAACATCCAATACACTCCCCTTGACCACACGTACTAATTTTGCCTGGGACATTTCTCCCTTTTGAAAATGAAGGCCTCTCAGTACTCCTTTAGATGAGCTTGATTGGTTGTCCTGCACAAATGCTCTGGATTGGCCCGTGACTTGTTGAAAATGAGTTTGATTGAATGTTTCCAGAAAATAGCCTCTATCATCTTTGAAAGCTACTGGCTTTATTATATAACAATCTTTCAACAGGGTTTTTTGTATTTCCAAAATTAAATGAGTTGCATTAAATGTCTGCCATAACCACTTTTTATTAAGGGTTCGGCAAGCTTCACAAGTTGTTGTTTGTCTATGTATCCCATTTCATAGGCGGCTTCTTCGATGGCCCCTATCTTCAATCCTTGTCGCTCTTCTATTACTTCAACAAATTGGGAGGCCTGCATCAATGAGGCAAAAGTTCCGGTATCCAGCCAGGCAGTACCTTTATCCAAGATACTTACATTAAGTTTTCCTTGCTGCAAATACACATTGTTTACATCGGTAATTTCCAATTCACCACGAGTACTGGGTTTGATATTTCCGGCGACATCAACAATGCTGTTGTCGTAAAAATAGATTCCCGGAACCGCGAAATTGGATTTAGGATGTTTGGGCTTTTCCTCGATCGAAAGTGCTTTCCCATCCTTATCAAACTCAACCACACCATATCTTTCCGGGTCGAGAACATGATAAGCATAGATAATTCCACCATCCGGATCACTATTTGCCTGTAATAATTTTTTGAGGCCACTTCCGTAGAATATATTATCCCCTAAGATCATGGCGACCTTATCATCGCCAATAAATTCTTTGCCGATGATGAAGGCTTCTGCTAATCCTTTGGGATGTTCTTGTACGGCATATTGAAAATCACATCCCAACTTTTTACCATCGCCCAGCAGCTTCTCAAACAAGGGAAGGTCCTGAGGTGTTGAAATGATCAAGATCTCTCTAATACCACTATACATTAACGTTGACAACGGATAATATATCATCGGTTTGTCATATACCGGCATCAATTGCTTGCTCACCGCCAAGGTAAGTGGATGTAGTCGTGTGCCGGAGCCTCCGGCCAAAATTATTCCTTTCATATGTTATAATCTGTCTGTATTAGCAAGATACCACTTCACGGTCTTTAATATCCCGCTTTCAAAATTTTCATCAGCCTTCCAGCCAAGGCCGCTTTCAATCTTAGAAGCATCTATGGCGTATCTGAAATCATGTCCCGGCCTGTCGGTTACAAATGTGATCTGATCTTTATAGGAATTGTCTGTTGGTTTTAGATCATCCAACAACTCACAAATAGTGTTTGCAATATATAGGTTATTGCGTTCATTTCTTCCTCCAATATTATAGGTTTCACCCAACTTTCCCTTATCCAACACCAACTTGATCCCAATGCAGTGATCCCAAACATATAGCCAATCCCTGATGTTTTGCCCGTCACCGTAAATAGGTATGGGTTCCCCTGAAATCGCCTTTCGAATGATGGTTGGAATCAATTTCTCTTTGTGTTGATTGGGGCCATAATTGTTGGAGCAATTAGTCGTAACCACCGGCATTCCGTAGGTATGAAAATAGCTTCGAACGATAAAATCTGAAGATGCCTTTGAGGCGCTATATGGACTGTTGGGTGCATATGAGGTCGTTTCGGTGAAAAGACCGGTTTTGCCTAAAGTGCCATAAACCTCATCTGTAGATATATGAAGGAAGCGTGCTTCTTTAAAGGATTCCAATAGTCGATTCGGCCCGTCCATCCATGTTTTATAGGCCGCATGTAGTAAATTAAACGTACCTACTATATTTGTGTTAATAAAAGCGCCTGGGCCTGATATCGAATTATCAACATGAGACTCGGCCGCGAAGTGTACTACTTTATCAAATTGATGATTGTTAAACAATTCTTGTACAAATGTTTCGTCACAAATATCTCCTTTCACAAAATGATAATTTGAAAGATGAGAAACCGACTCCAAATTTCTTAAATCTCCGGCATAGGTAAGATTATCAAGTACAAAAACTTCGTCCTGGCTGTTGCCTAGAACATAGGCTACATAATTGGAGCCAATGAACCCTGCGCCACCGGTAACTAAGACTTTAGTATTCTTCAAAATATATTTTTAGACTAGCCTAAAGCTAAATTAACACTCTTTTTCCTATAACCTTGTAGGATTTTCTGTACGATAAACCGACAGCTTAAACTATACCATAATTTGACGCAGTATTTTTTCTGTAATCAAATAGGTAGGTTTAACCCCAGTTGTTCCCAATCCTCCCGAAGCCAAGGTACTGCCCGTCTCCAGCGGATTATCACTGGCATAATACGCGTAACTCACTTTTAGTTTAGGACTCACACTCCCTCTAATTTTTGAGGCCGATTGAATCGCTTTTTGATAATGCGCTCCTTCCATCTCCAAACCAATAACATTCCAGGTAGAATCGTGAAAAAACTTAAGAATATCACGATTTTGGAGGGAAGTTCCCAACACAGTGATCATTGCACCCGAACATACCCTGATATCATCATCGATAAAATCGCTTTTCTTCAACCTGTTCTTAAAAGGATAATTATCAGCTGTGCCTTCAAAAATATGAGCGTTCGGGATCATAATGTCTCCTTTTCCTCCATCCAAAATTCCGGCTTTTCCCATCACCGAAACAGATTCAATATTGATCAATTTCCTTTGGTTGTTTATTATAAACGGTTTTAATAACTCATCCATGGTTTCGTATGCCTGTTCTCCAAAAGCGTAGTCCATAACAATGATAACGGGCTTTGGGTCGGCTGAATTAGAAGAAAAAACGTCGGAAGTCGACTTTTGCATATCAAATATCTGAACATCGATATTAGTTCCGCTCTCATCTTTGAGATACATCATTCCATTACCGGTTGCCACATTGTTTACTTTTTCTCTCAACTTGGTGCTATTTGGATCGCTGAGCAGCTCAAACAGATCTAAAACGGTCTTATTTTTCATTTCTGAACTCAAGGCGACTTCCGCAAACAAGGTATTCATCACGCTATGCATATTAGCACTAATAATATGAATGGGGCGATCCATTAATTGTTCGTTATACAATACCTCTTTTATGCGTTCGGCCCAACGCTCTCCATGAATATGATGTCCCAGGCGCTCCCGTAGTACCGGACTAAAAGTTATCAAACGTTTCTTCTCGTTCAAATGTTCTTCCATCGCGCCTTTTCCGAGATGATAAATGATCTTTAAAAAGCGGTGTTCATCTTCTTCTGAACTAAAATCGGCATAGACCTCATTGACTTCTTCAAAGGTCCTTCCTAAGAAATTTGCAGTATGAGTCAGGGCTATTTCCTTGTCTTTTTGAGTTAATTTTCCCTTTTTAAGTACAGCTTCTTCGAGTTTTTCCCAATCTCGAATAAGTTCACCTTCTTCACTTACCAATACCTGCTTCATAATTTTATGAGACTCTATGTACATGAAAGTAAGATGTGTCAATATATCATAGATCTCACTACGCCCGCGGGTCACCTCAATGTTCATTTGCTCAGCATCAATACGGTAGCAATTACGACGTCTTTTGACAGGAATAATTGGTTCAAAGTGTGAATTTTTATAGCCTTCGTCACTGGTAAGATTTATAAAACGGCATTCTTCTATTCCATACGGAAGTCTGTCAATAACATATATCAAGCCCTGTAGCTCAATTTTCTCCTCAGCTATGGAGCCGTAAATTTCCGGCCTTAACATCAACAACGACTCTCGCAAAGTTTCCCCAGAAATCCCCATCGGCTTGTAAAAGCCCCGGTTAAAGAGATGTCGCAAGGTGATGTAAATCCGTTCGATAGCGCCGCTACTTTCCTGGGCGCGTGTACGCTGGTGTTTTTTCTTAATGCTCATTAAAATGCAAAGATAACACTTATTTTAGGCTTGTATCCTGATGAGTGGGTCTGCAATTTTTCGATCATTGGACAGGCGTGGAATTTTGTTTTGTCCTCCTAATTTTCCCTGAGACTTCATATAATTATTGAAGCTATTCATTTTCAGAGGTGTTATCTTTAATTTCTGTAGTATCTTCCCTTCTATCAGGTCAAAATAGTAGCTATTTTGTCTTTGCATTGACTTGTCAATTTGAGAGGCTATTTCGGCCATATTATCAGGGGTTTCATCAAATTCTACCAACCATTCATGATAAGGTAGCTCATATCCGGTTTCTATTTTTGGAGCTACTGTAAATTCGGATATCGAGAATCCAAATTCCTGCATGGCATCCTGCATCGCCTGCTCAACTTCCTTGCCGATCACATGCTCACCAAAAGCCGATATAAAGTGAGTGATTCGACCCGTAACTATTAATTTATAAGGATCGGTGGAAGTAAATAGTATCGTGTCCCCAACGTTATAGGCCCATAAGCCGGCATTGGAAGAGACGATCATCACATAGTTCGTCCCCAGCTCAACCTGACCAATAGTGAGACGTTCAGGGTGTTCATCGAAGAATTTATCGGCCTCCACAAACTCAAAAAACATCCCCGAATCCAACTGTAGTAACAGGCCTTTATCTTTTTGTTCATTCTGAAAGGCGAAAAACCCTTCCGAAGCGGGATAAAGTTCAATACTATCCACCTTCCTGCCTATCATGTTTTCGAATTTTTTTCGATACGGTTCATAATTTACACCGCCGTAAATGAATAAATTAAAGTTTTTGAAAAGATCCCCTATCTTTTTCCCGGTAGCGATCTGCAATCGCTCAAAATACATCTGTACCCATGAAGGAATTCCACTGATCACCGTCATATCTTCGTTTCTGGTCTCTTCAACAATAGCGTCAACCTTTGTTTCCCAGTCTTCAATACAATTGGTTTCCCAACTTGGCAACCGATTTTTCAAGAGATACACCGGCACATAGTGTGCTACGATTCCGGAAAGTCGTCCTTGTTTGATTCCATTTTTCTCGGTCATTTCAGGACTGCCCTGAAGGAAGATCATTTTACCATCTACAAATTTTTCATTTCCGGTTTCATTTATATAACAGAGAAGTGCGTTTCGTGCAGCTTCAATATGTGATGGCATGGATGCCTTCGTCAATGGAATGTATTTCGCCCCGGTGGTGGTTCCCGATGTTTTTGCAATATACAGGGGCTTTCCCGGCCACAAAATGTCCTCTTCCCCTGCTATAACACGGTCTATATAACCTCGTAAATCTTCATAATCACGTATCGGAACTTTCTCAGCAAAATCGACAGGCGAGGCTATTTCAGCAAAATGATGATCGATCCCAAACTGTGTGTTCTTCGCTTCTGAAATAAGCTGTGAAAAAACTCTTTGTTGGGTTACAACCGGATTAGCCGTCCAGGAGTGAATTTTTTTAACGGTCTTTTTAGCCAGGATTTTTGCCCCAAAAGATTTTATTGACATGCCTAATCGAAATCTATAAAATTGGTTGGATTAATTGGATACCCATCGCTCCAAAGCTCAAAATGTAAGTGGGGGCCTGTAGTTAATTCTCCCGAATTTCCAACAGTGGCGATCACTTCCCCGGCTTTCACCAAATCCCCTTGTTCCTTGTTCAAGGAAGCATTGTGTTTATAGACAGAAATAAGGTTGTTGTTGTGCTTTAAAATAATAACGTGGCCGGTGTTCGTGGTCCAGTCGGCAAAAATAATCGTGCCATCGGCGGTGGCTTTTACAGGACTGTTCTTGATGGTAACTATATCCACTGCAAAATGCTTGGATTCAGGGTTGTAGTTTTCAGAAATCGTCCCTTTTACCGGTGGGAATAGAACAAAATTCACCTCTTCGTTGGCTGTTAGCGGATTGTATTTATCCTCCTGAAACACCAGCTCCCTAAGGATAGAATCCTCTTTTGATGGTACGTAATCGATCCCTTCCGCATCATTTTGAGCCGCTTCAAGAATTGAATCCCGATTAAAATCCACGGTCTTTACATCGCCCGTTAACACTTTTTTAATGGAGGCTAAATACTGCAGGTTTATATCCAGGGCCCGTTCTAAAGAATCGGTTTTATAAGTAAGGTTCACAGCTCGTTTTTTCAAAGCTGTTGAAGAATAGCCCGGAATATATTCCCGTAGGGGTGTAAACGCAATTAAAATCGTCGTAATCACAATAAGAAATACGGCGAAGACCGTGCTAAACACAAATACGTTCAGGCGATTGAGTTTAAAAGAAAAACGCTCTTCAAACGTGGCCTCATTAAGCACGACCAAACGGTATTTGTGCAATAGCTTTTTCTTGATTTTTTTACTTCTTCTCTCTTTCTTGGCCATTAAATACTGTTATTGAATACAAATGTAACGGTTTAAAGGAAATGAACCATGAGCATTAAATGGTTGTTCAGACAAATGTTCAGTGGCCAATTACATCTCAGCGATGAAACTTAATTTGAAAACGTTATTTCTAAGGAATTCTTGTTACCTTTGTATTATAAATTTCTTAAAAAATGGATGCATTGATATTACCTTTGTTTATGGGTCCCTGGCAGATAGTTTTGATAGTAGTGATCGTTTTGTTAATGTTTGGAGGAAGAAAAATTCCCGAACTCATGCGAGGCTTGGGTACCGGTATTAAAGAGTTTAAAGAAGCTACTAAAGACAATGACACTGATAAAGTAGATAAAATAGAAGATAAAGAATAGTTTCAAGACGTATCTTGAAATGAAAAAGCCCAAAGCACATTGGTTGTTTTGGGCTTTTTTATGTTTTTATACAAGAATTCGATGGAATCGTATCAGATTATTTTTGGTATGATCAGTTACTCTATTTTGGCAGATCTAAGAATAGACTCCAACTCGAATTGTAGATCTCTCTTTTCCACAGAAGGTGCGTAGGTAAAGCCTTCCAAAATCAGGTAGCGATCATTTTTTTCATCCCTGATGGCAAAATTCAAAAAGGGCCCTGCCATATACTCTCCTTTTACCTCCCAAATTCCTTTGGTCTCATAGGCAAATTTCCCATCTATTTGAGATGTAAATAAGTAGGGTGCGTAGGCTTCTTCCGTGCTAAACACGCCATCCTCTTCCACAGGTAAATAACCGGCACCTATTGAATCGCGCATTTTAATAATATCCCCGATTATCATGCTGTCCTTTCCTATAGTTGTGAGGGGAACTTCATAGATCAAAATATTGGTCGTGCCATTTTTCAGATCTTTGCGAAGCCAGTAAAAATTATCACTTGCGGAGGCCACCCGATAGGCCGATGGAAGTTTAAGAGTAACCCCAAATCGTTCTTTAAGCGAGTCCACCCTGAGTAGGGCAATATTAGTTCGACGTTGTCTTTCCTTTATCTCCGATGCCTTAAAAACCCCTATGATCTTTTGCTGCTCTTGATCGATGAGTTCTACCAGCCTTTCTTCGGAAGTACCTATAATAAATGCCCCTACCTGTGGTTTCGCATAAACATTTTTCTTCAGTCTGACAGTATCTTCCGAACCTAAAGTCACATACAGAAAAGTTCTCGAAGTTCGTGCAAAACCTTGGTGTGCCTCGGGATTCATTTGATTGATAGAAAATATAGCTTCTTGTTGTGGAAGGCCATCGGTCAGGGCTGCAAAGTGCTCCCGTATCTTTTCTCCTACCTCGTTATTCCATAGATCATTGGAAATGATAATTTGAAGGTTGTTGATCCTCCCGACAGAATCGGGAAGATATCTGTTCTTTTTATTTGAAGAACTTTCATTGCAAGAAACTAAAAGCAGGCTAAAGACCAGGGCCGAGTAAAGTAGTGTTTTCATTCAGTAGTGTTTATAGGAAGCGTCATTTATGCAATTTAAGTGTCATTCCCGGTTTTAATTTAGTACTGCTAATATCGTTCCACTTTTTTAATTGATCCACCGTGATTCCCGGAAACTTTTGAGAAATGCTCCATAAAGAATCTCCGGTTTTCACAGTATAACTTTTGTTAATTCCTTCTGAAGTCGCCGTACTTCCCTTCTTACTGGTAGGCTCACTATTTAATTTTCTCGGGTAAATAGTAAGTCGTTGCCCAATTCTCAGTCTATCGCTCCTCAAACCATTCCACCTTTTAATTTTAATGACAGACACCCCATATTTCTCCGCGATCTTCCCAAGATAATCTCCGCTACGAACCCGATACCGAATTTTATCACTCTGTTTGAAAAATTCGGGTAAAGGTTTCTCCCGATTATTGAATTCGGCCTTAGCATATGCATAAATCGCTTCTTCGTTGTTTACAAACACCCCCATGGCCTCTACGGGTAATCGCAAGACATAATTTTTATCTTTTACAACCGGGATAATACCATATTTGTAGGATGGATTTAAGAATTCCAACTCTTCCAGATCTAAATTGGTAAGGGTCGCAACCTGTTGCAATGTGATCATTTGTTTAACTTTCAGAGTGTCAGTTGCGATATATGGATAACGCGGACCACTACTCTTGAAGCCATGTTCCTCGGCATATTCAAAAATATACATCGTCGCCAAAAAAGCTGGTACATACCCGGCAGTTTCACGGGGCAAATGATGTCGTATGTTCCAGTAATTTTGATACCCTCCCGAACGTCGTATTGCCTTTGATACATTCCCGGGGCCACTGTTGTATGCGGCCAATGCCAAGTCCCAATCGCCTAAACTTGAGTACAAGCTCTTGAGGTATTTGGCGGCAGCTTTGGTTGCCATGATGGGATCGGATCGTTCGTCCACATACGAATTTACCTCCAGGCCAAATAACCTTCCTGTACTGAACATAAATTGCCACAGACCGGTAGCTCCAACTCTCGAGGTAGCTCTCGGGTCTAATGCAGATTCTACCACAGCTAAATACTTCATTTCCAAGGGCAACCCCTGTCTGTCCAATTCTTCTTCGAACATGGGGAAGTAATAATCACTCAACGCCATAAGTCTTGCCATGGTCCGTCTCCGGTTTTTGAGATAGCCCTTGATAACGCTTTCCAGCAACGGATTGTATTCTATATTGAACGGTGTACGGGCGTTTAGCTCTTCCAGACGTCGTTTAAGCACCTCTGTTGACAGTTCCTCATACTCAACGGGGCTATAGTCCAACTGGGTAACAGACCCGTATATTTCCTCAAATAAATCGTTTTTATAAAGATTCGCAAGCCATATGGAATCAACTCTTCTGGCAAGGCTATTATCCTTTAAATCGAAAACAAGGGAATCCTTGGTTTGTATAGCAACAATGGACGTAGGCAGATCATTATCGAATTTCTGAACAGTGATAGAATCTATTATTCGAATAGTCTTGGTAGGCAATGAATTGGTTTGATCCTCCGGGTCTTTTTCAGTAATGGCCGGGTCCTGGGCATATGAAGAGCCGGTGAACAAGAAAATAAGCAAGTATAAAACACGTGTTTTCATAAGATAGTAACGAGGCTGCAACTATGAAATTTCTCTAAAAATACTGAAATATAGAAATTGAGCAATTTTTTAACGTTTTCGATCGATTATTAATCCAATATCGCTTCAATTCCCGCTAAGGATTTCCCCTCTAACATCTCAAGCATAGCACCACCTCCCGTTGAAACATAGCTTACTTTATCGCCAAAATCAAATTTCTTCACGGCAGCGACCGAATCACCACCACCTACCAGGCTAAAAGCTCCGTTTTTAGTTGCCTCACCTATAGCATTTCCAATTTCTATGGTGCCATTGGCAAAATTTGACATTTCAAAAACACCCATAGGACCGTTCCATAATATGGTTTTGGATACATTCACGACCTCACCAAATATTTGATTGGTTCGCGGCCCAGTGTCAAGGCCCATCCAACCATCGGGTATTTCTGTTATATCTGCAATTTTTATGTCCGCATCATTTGAGAATTCATCAGCGATAACCACATCTACCGGTAAATGCACTTGTACCTCTTTTTGCTTTGCAAGTTTTAGGATCTCCAGTGCCAAAGTCTGTTTGTCGTTTTCTATTAAAGAGTTGCCAATAGCGCCCCCTTGTGCTTTGATAAAGGTAAATGCCATCCCACCACCAATAATCAAATGGTCTATTTTATCCAGAATGCTTTCGATAATGGTGATCTTTGAAGAGACTTTTGCCCCACCGATGATAGCGGTTATGGGTGTTTCTCCATCTTGCAATATTTTGTTGATATTCACTATTTCAGAAGCCAATAACAGACCAAAGCATTTTTTCTGCGGAAAAAACTGCGCGATCACTGCCGTCGAAGCGTGATCTCTATGGGCCGTTCCGAACGCATCATTCACATAAATATCGCCTAGGAGAGAAAGTTGTTTCGCAAAATCAAAATCCCCTTTTTTCTCTTCTTTATGGTACCGAAGGTTTTCCAACAACAAGATCTCCCCGGCATCTAATTGGTTTACCTCCTTCATCACTGCTTCACCAATGCAGTCGTTTACAAATTTCACCTCGATCCCTAGAACATCAGAGACCGGATTCAAAATATTCCGCAATGAAAACTCATTCTCTTTATTTTTAGGACGCCCTAAATGCGACATCAAAATGCAGTTGCCACCATCTTCCATTACCTTGATGATAGTAGGCGCGGCAGCTTCTATACGAGTGGTATCCGTTACCACGAGGTCTTCGTTCAAAGGAACGTTAAAGTCTACACGGATCAGTGCCTTTTTGTCCTTAAAATCGAAGTCGTTGATGGTTTTCATCGGCATGTTTTGAGTGCACAAATATACTGGTTTTTATAGCATCCTACATTTCGAGATCGGGTGAGATATTCGAATAAAATTTATGTAGCTTTGTGCATGGATTTTTCTGAGATCATAGGTCAGGAACACATCAAATCTCACTTAAGAACAACCCTCAAAAATGGTCGGGTGGCACATGCTCAGTTGTTTGTAGGAATGTCCGGTAGCGGATTGCTCCCTTTGGCCATTGCCTATGCTAAGGAACTCTTGTGCAGTCCTTATGAGATCGGGTCTGAAGCCTACCGGCGATGTGCAAAAAATGTGGCTAATTTTTCACATCCCGATCTGCATTTCATCTATCCTGTAAACACCAATGAGGCGGTAAAGAAAAATGCCGTTTCCAGTTCATTTTCCGAAGAATGGAGAAATTTTCTCATCAAAAATTCTTATGGGTCTTTGTTCAATTGGTTTCAGGTACTCGGTATAGAAAACAAGCAAGGAAACATTAGTGTAAAAGAAGCTGAAGAGATCTCAAAAAAGCTGGCCCTGAAATCCTATGAAGGCGGATTTAAGATTATTATTATCTGGATGGCAGATAAAATGAATGTGGAATGCTCTAACAAGATCCTAAAATTGGTGGAGGAACCCCCGGATAAATCCGTTTTATTATTCCTTACTGAAAAGGAAGTTAAGATTATCAACACCATTCGCTCCAGATGTCAAACACTGCATCTTCCGCTGCTTTCAGATAAGGATATTGCCAACGCATTGATTCAAAGACATTCCGTGTCTGAAAATGAGGCGATAAAAACGAGTCGTCAGGCCCATGGAGACTTTAATAAGGCACGGCACATTATTGAAAACGACAATGAAGATGCTATTTTTGAATCTTGGTTCGTTCTTTGGGTACGTACCGCTTTTCGGGCGAAAGGGAATAAAAAAGCCATTCAGGAATTGATCAATTGGAGTGATATGATGGCGGGAAAAGGACGCGAAACACAGAAAAATTTTCTGGTATATTGTATGGAATTGTTTCGTCAGACCCTGCTAAAAAATTACAATGTAGATAGCTTACTTTATTTTGAAACGAACGATTCAAAATTCTCCATCGATAAATTTGCTCCCTATGTTCATCAAAACAATATTTATGGGATCACTAAGGCATTGGAAGATGCAACTTACCATATTGAACGAAATGGGAATCCCAAGGTTATTTTCACGGATCTTTCTATTCAATTGACAAGGTTAATTCATAAGAAAGAATTGGTATAAATAATTCTTATTTCAATAATCAAACCAATCAATTATCTTTATCAAAAATGGTTTCAAATAAGCTTGTTTAAGCGACTTTTTTTTTAGAGCCTGGTATTTGGGTCTTTACTGTAAAATAATTCGAAAAAATCAACTGAAATCAATTATTTCGTCTTTTTATAGCAATAGATCAATGATGAATACTCTTTATTTTTCCAGGCCTTTATATTTGACAGCAATCCGATAAAAAATGCTTTGATGGAAAATGAATTTCCAGATCTGTATTTTTCTGAAAGAAGACTAACATAAAAAGAATCGAATATCATGGGTTTGGTTTTCACAAGTTCTAATTCCGAAGAAAAAATTTTACTCATTGCATCCCGTGAAAAATGCCAAAGGTGTCTTGGGACATCAAAAGCGGCCCAATAATTTTTATAATACTTCGCGTCGAATGAATTAAAGTTTGGAACCGCGATAATCAATGTGCCTCCTTCTTTAACCAATTGTTGTGTTTTATGAATCGTGTTTTGCAGATCAGGCATATGTTCCAATACATGCCATAGTGTAACAACATCGAATGTCTTTCCTTCAGGAACAGTAATTGATTCATCGAGTGGGATATTTTTATCCTGCGCAAATTCACGAGCTCCCTCATTGGGTTCTACTCCAGAAACAACCCATCCTTTTTTTTGAGCTACTCGTAAAAAATCACCGGTGCCGGCTCCAATATCCAGCAAGGTTCCTTTACCTGAGTTAAGTTTAGATATAAGCTTCACTTTTTTAACGAGTGAATACGATCTTACTTTCTGATACAAAAATGCGATCGCTCCCTTTTTAGAGTCGGTATGAGAAATGTATTCCTCGCTTTGGTAATATTTGGCAATATCTTTTCTTTCCGGTTGAGGTCTGGTCTCTAAAAAACCGTATTCCTGGTTTAAGACCAAAGAAAATTCCTCGCCGGTAACGAGGAAGTCTTTGGTGTTGATATAACTATTTTCTTTAATCTTATCCAACTTTAATACGGTTGTTCCACGTGGAACATTTTAATTCGACTCTAGGATCTATCTTCCCATATAAACCAACAATATGGAAACATCATTAGGAGTGACTCCACTAATTCGTGATGCTTGAGAAATAGTTATGGGCTTGATCGCTGTTAATTTTTCAATGGCTTCATAAGAAAGAGACCTTAGTTTTGTATAGTCGAAATTTTTTGGAATCTTAACCCCTTCCAGACGATGTAATTTATCGGCATTGTTCCTTTCTTTTCTTATATATCCAGAATATTTGATCTGTATCTCCGTTTGTTCCAGTATTTCCCTGTCCAAATCATTCTCTCTAATGAATTCATCAACGCTTTCAATTTTCCTCATGTCATTCATGGTAATATTAGGGCGGGAAAACAACTTGAACATTTTATCGCTTTGGCTTACCGCAGCCGATTCTTTAGATTCCAGGATAGGATTAATCACTTCAGGGGTCACACTTGTTTCCTTAAAAAACGTGATAAAGGCATCGCTTTCTTTTTGTTTCTGTTCCATCTTTCTAAGGCGTTTCTCACTCGCCAGCCCGATCTCAAAGGAACGCGGGGTCAGCCTAATATCAGCATTATCCTGTCTTAAAAGCGTTCTGTACTCAGCTCTTGAGGTAAACATACGATAAGGCTCTTCAGTTCCTTTTGTGATAAGATCATCTATCAAAACTCCGATATAGGCTTCATCTCTCATCAAGATAAATGGCTCCTTTTCACCGATACGTAAATGCGCATTAATCCCGGCCATCATTCCCTGAGATGCCGCTTCTTCATATCCCGTAGTCCCATTTATTTGACCCGCGAAATACAATCCGGAAACCAGTTTGGTTTCCAGGGTGTGCTTCAATTGAGTAGGGGGAAAATAATCATATTCAATGGCATATCCGGGTCTGAGAAATTTTACGTTTTCAAATCCGGCACACGCTTTCAATGCCTTAAATTGTACCTCTTCAGGTAATGATGTTGAGAAACCATTGATGTAATATTCCACTGTATTCCATCCTTCCGGTTCCACAAAAAGTTGATGTCTGTCCTTATCTGCAAAGCGATTTATCTTGTCTTCAATGGAAGGACAATATCGAGGACCAATGCTTTTAATGGCTCCGTTGAACATAGGTGATCGATCGAATCCTTCTTTGAGTAATTCATGTACCTTTTCACTGGTATAGCTCATGTGGCAATCGCGTTGCCTTTTTAACGGTTGCGTACTATCTGAATAAGAAAACTTTTGTGGGTCTTCATCTCCGGGTTGAACTATCATTTTTGAAAAATCCAGTGATCTCCCATCCACTCTCGGTGGTGTTCCGGTTTTCATTCTACCGGAATCAAACCCCAGATCAACAAGCGCTTTAGTAATTCCGGTTGACGCTTTTTCCCCGGCCCGTCCTCCTCCGAATTGCTTCTCTCCTATATGGATCAAACCATTTAAAAAGGTCCCATTTGTCAAGACAACATTCTTAGCTTTTATCTTCAATCCCAAAGAAGTTTTGATACCTCTTATTCGTTCATTTTTAACAATCAATCCTGTAACCATCTCCTGATAAAAATCCAGATTTGGAGTTCCCTCCAACATCATTCGCCAGGTCTCAGCAAAGCGCATACGGTCACTCTGTACCCTGGGACTCCACATGGCAGGCCCCTTTGATTTATTCAACATCTTAAATTGAATAGCCGTCTTGTCAGAAACTACTCCGCTATAACCCCCCATGGCATCAATCTCACGTACGATCTGTCCCTTAGCAATCCCGCCCATGGCCGGGTTGCATGACATCTGTGCGATATTCTGAAGATTCATGGTGATCAACAAGACAGACGATCCTAAATTGGCCGCTGCGGCAGCTGCTTCAGAACCGGCATGTCCGGCTCCAACAACAATAACATCATATTCTTTTTCAAACATACTAACCAAATGTTCCACGTGGAACAATCTAAACAAATCAAGGCTACAAACAACCTATAAAAGGGCAATTACTTTAAATATACCGTCTTAACTCTTTGTTTTTCAACCCTATAAACAATTTTTCGTTTTAAGAGCGCCAAGTTCTCCCTCCTTCGAATTAGCCTACTTTCAACACTTGTTTTATCATTATACTTACAAAAATGAAGAATTCCATGTATCATTACTCTATGCAATTCATCTTTGAAATCAACTTCATAATCCTGAGCATTTTCTCTTACCCTATCTATAGAAATATATACTTCTCCCCTCACTTGTTTGCCGATACTATCATCAAAACTTATGATATCGGTCAGCGTGTCATGGCCAAGAAATTTTACATTGATCTTATTGAGATACGGGTCATCACAAAACACAAATGTGATATCCCCCTCTTCATATCCTTCGTAAGAGATAATGCTCGAAATCCACTTCTTTATATCATCAGGCCGGGAAAGATCAAAATCTGTTTCAGAAAAAAAATTAATCATTGTTGCCGTTGAAATATTTTTTGACCTCGGTCTTGTATTTCTGGCGCAAAGGTAGTGCTTCCCTGTTAAGGATCTCAGTGGTATTGAAATATTTCTTTATGTCCTCAGGTTGAAGTCTTAGAGTATTATTATAATACCTTCTATTGGTTTGAGATTCTCTTCTGCTCTCTTGTCCCTGTTCAAAATCGGCTTCATCTAGCTTCAATAATTCATATTGCAATCTCAGCATACGCTCCAATGTTCTTTGATTAAAACCCTTCTCCAGTAGCTGTTGCTCGATCCCCTCCATTTCTCTAAGCAGATCTCCGCCTCTTCCATTCAATCCTTCTTTACTCAACCTGTCTTTAAGTTGATTTCTCAACTGTTGCTGCTGCTTATAAATTTCATAAAGCTCTCCGTTCATATCTTCATTATAGCCATCATCATCTTCGCCATCATTACCCTCTTCTCCACTATTACCCTCTTTAGATTTTCCATTATTCCCATCTTTGCCGGAGCGGCCATTTTCACCATTATCCCCGTCACCTTGTCCCCCTCCGGACTCCCCGTCATTACCATCGCCTTCAGATTTACCTTTTCCCATTCCCTCTTTCATTTTTTCTGAAAGACTCTCCTGCTTTTTAATGATGTCCGGTAGTTGGAAACCGCCACCATCACCTTCTCCTTCTCCCTGTCCTTTTCCCTGACCATTTCCTTTTCCTGAAGAGTTCATTTGCATTTGACTCTGCATATTCGATAGTAGCTCGCTTAGAAAAACGGCCAGTTCGTTTGCCCCCGTAATCGTGTATTGCTGACTGGAAATTCCATGTCTCACTCTGTTTTCAGCAAGACGCTCCAAGGATTTTTCCAGATGATAACTAACATCGGTGAGAGATTCATTTATAGTTTTACTGATCATAGGTTGGCGTAGCGAAAGCGCAAACAAAGAATCATCGATATGCTGGAAATTTAGTTTTAGATCATTTTGAATATTCAGCTTTTTTCCAAAGGCCGCACTCCCATAATCTGTTTCTTTAAACTCCTCCATCAAGTCTTCCTGCTCAAAGGAAAATACCACCAGATTATCTAAGATCTGTCGCAACATCTCTACATCCTCATCCAATGTTTGCATCTGCCCTGCCTGCATTTGTGCTTCCATTTTTTGACTCATTTCCTTCATTTTCTTCCCGGCTTTCTTTTGGTTTTTTGAAGCTCCTTCCTTGTTCTGTTGTTCCAGCTTATCGGTAGCTTTCTGTTGTTCGTCCTGTACCTGTTGTTCTCCTATTTTATCCTGCGGAATGTCCATGGGCTCCTTTAGTCCTTTATTCTCCTCTTGAAGTTCTTCCATTTCCTTTCGAAACTCTTCAAACTTTTCGTTGAGCTCTTCTTGTTTTTCCTTGGTGTTTTCATCCTTGGGTGCATCCGCAAGTTTTTCCTGTTCTTCGCCCAATTTGAATAATTCTTCGGCTAGCTTTTCTGCTTTTTTTGCCACATAATATCGTTTGGTCAATTCTACCAATTGTTCAAGATTCTTTTCCTGATTCTTATTTTGCCTGGCGAGTTTCTCGAGCTTTTCTGAGAGCTCTTCCTTGTCTATCAATTCTTGTAACCGCTCTAACTCCTCCAGTAATTTTTCATTTTCTTCCAACTGCCTCTCATTTTCTTCCAGGCGATCCTTTAACTGTTCTTTGAAAGGGTCACTCTCTTCATTCTCCGGCTGAAACTTCTCTAGATTTTCTTTCATTTCCCTTGAAAAGTTCTTCATCATCTGCTCTTGCTGTTTTTGCCGCTTGATGAAATTCTCCAGCCTCTTTTTATCGTTCCAATTGAGTTCGGTTTTTTCCTTCTGGAGCTTATTTATTTCCGCTAATCTTTTTTCCAGATCCTTGAGATCTCTAAGAGCCTTGTTAAGGTCTTCTATATTCTCCTCCTGGTTTTGAAGCTGCTCTGCCTCCAATTCATCCTTGGTCAATTTTCTAAATGAATAAAACCCACTCTTAGCCGACTTGTACTTATGAATGGCGTCATTATCAAAAATTTCAAAGTAATACTCGTAAGAAACCCCTTCCTGTAAGTCTAAAGTGCCCGGGAAAGCATGAATAAATTGATCAACATTCGATGTACTGACCTTAAGCAATATGCTTTTCTTATTCTCCTCGACTCCCTGCGGATAATAGACAAGCTGAAGCTTCGTAAGGCCATAGTCATCTGATACCTGGCCTAAAAAATAAGTTATTTGTGTGTCTGTAGAATCTTGTCTTGACTCAACCTTTATCTCGGGGTATTCATCCTTAATTACTCCCAGGGTAAACGACAGGTTTTCGTATTCCTTTAATTCCTCGTTGGAAGTTGTAATAGCATAATCCAATTTTCGATATATCCCTTTTTTAAAACTAAAATTCTGATCAGCCGCGATAAAACTAAAAGTCGTGTCCTTGGCTTTTAGCTGAACCTGTACTGTGTTTTTAGTACTCACATTCCATGTAACTTGTGTCCCCTCCGGGATAGTGGCATTGCCTGTGCTTTTCAAAACTTCGTCCTTCCGTCCGGTATATCCGGGATAGTCCAAAACCATCTCAAAACCGAGCAATGAGGGTGTTTTAATGACTTCCAGTGTATACTTCTGTGAGGTCACCTTATTTGCCTTCAGTCGAAACGAGAGGGCGACGGTAGGCTGAGAGAAGGTAAACTCAAACTGCCCCGGGTTGGTTTGCTCCAGATAATAGGTTTCATTATTAAAACTTATGGTCGCGTTTTCAGGAATTACATCTCCTTCTGTTTTGACCTTTACTGTAAAATTCCTGTTTTCAATTGCGGTGAGATCATCATTAAGGACAATAAATGAAAAAGGTGCAGGAGGCTCGTAGGCGGTATCATAATTTACCACACGCATATAGCTATTTGAAAACAAGTCCTTATCCCATAGAAAGTTTACGAGCAGTATAATAATCAAAGGAATAGCTGCATACTTCAAATATTTCGTGTTCCTAGTAAAGTTGATAGCCCGCTTAAAGGGTACGGGTTGCAGCTCTCCTGCCTTTTGGTCGATACTGGCGGCAAGCAATTCAGATTCCCGCTGATTTTGATTCAGCTGAATCACATTCAATAATTTGTCGTTCACTTTGGGGAAGTGATCGCCAATGATCTTTGAGGCCTCTTCGTGTCCAATGCCTTGTTGTAATTTGAACAATTTAGCTAATGGAAATGCGATAAGCCTCACAAACAACCCCAGCTCGACAGCGACAAAAGACCAAAACAGTATGGTGCGTCCTAACGGCTCAAGCCACAAAAAATGCTCGACCAGCAGGGTGATAATAAACCACAATAGTCCAATAGCGAAAAAGAGGATAACCCCCTTTATCAATTCATTGGTATAGAATTTTTTTATAAATTGCTCTAACTTTTGCTGGATGATGCTAAATGTGCTCATTACAAGGTTTTACTCTAACAGAACTTCTAAAATAGCACAAAAATTACTCCAAAGTTTATTTTTATGAAAGATTTAAAATATTTGATCGCCTACACTATTCCTGTAGTTGTAATTATTAGCTTAAACCTCCGTGGGTTGTGGGCATTCTTTACGCCTGTCTTCGCATTTGTCATGATTCCTGTTCTAGAAACATTGCTTCCAGTGGATCCTGCCAATCTTTCAGAATCGGAAAAAGTGAATAAACGTGGCAACTTTCTATTTGATGGGTTGCTTTATTTCAATGTTCCTCTCGTCTTTGGGATTATTGGCTGGTTCCTATGGAGCATTACCTGGGCGAATTATGCCACTTACGAATTAATAGGTCTCGGGTTTTCTGTTAGCATTGCGTTGAGCTCCAACGGCATCAATGTGGCGCACGAACTAGGCCATAGAAAGATGCCATGGGAGAGGGCCCTAAGTAAGCTCCTTTTGTTGCCAGCAATGAATATGCACTTTTATATCGAACATAATTATGGCCACCATTTACATGCCGCCACCAGGGAAGATCCTGCAAGTGCCCGATACAATCAAACCGTCTATTCTTTCTGGTTTACCTCAATATTCGGACAATACAACAGCGCGTGGAAAATTCAAAAAGATTTGCTTCGAAGAGAAAACGAAGGGTTCTTAAGCCTTAAAAATGATATGTTCTGGTATGTGTTACTTCAATTGAGCTATCTATTGGCTGTCTATTTACTTTTCGGAACTACAGTTCTTCTTATGGCTGTTTCAATAGCTATTTCTGCACTTGTATTGCTGGAAACTATAAATTATATCGAGCACTATGGATTGAGAAGAAATAAGACCGAAAGTGGCCGTTATGAGCGTGTGAGAGAGATACATTCCTGGAACAGCAATCATGTGCTTGGACGTATTATGTTGTATGAATTGACCCGGCATAGCGATCATCATTACCGGTCGCACAAAAAATATCAATTATTGGAATACCACGAGCTTAGCCCTCAACTGCCTTATGGGTATCCTACTTCCATGGTGCTGAGTTTGGTTCCTCCCTTGTGGTTTGCAATCATGAATAAGCGGATTCCTGCGGAAATGAAGTCGTAGAATTGTATCTTTGCCATCTCGATTTAATTCCATTCTAATGGCTCAAAAAGTACGTGTTCGCTTTGCTCCCAGCCCAACGGGGCCATTACATATTGGTGGGGTTCGTACCGCTCTCTATAATTATCTATTCGCTAAAAAACATAGTGGGGATTTTATACTTCGCATCGAAGATACCGATCGATCCCGTTATGTGAAAGGAACAGAGGAATATGTCACTGAAGCTCTTAATTGGCTCAACATTCACTTTGACGAAGGCCCCGGCAAAGAAGGCGAATATGGTCCTTACCGACAGAGTGAGCGAAAGCACTTGTATAAAAAATATGCAGATCAATTGATCAACTCAGGGAATGCATACTACGCTTTTGATACTCCCGAAGTATTGGCGGCACATCGAAAGGAAAGTGAGGCTAAGGGTGAAACCTTTATCTATAATTGGCACAACCGACAAGGATTAAATAACTCCCTGGCTATTTCAGAAGAAGAGACACAAGCGAAGCTAGCCTCAGGCGAAAACCATGTGGTCCGTTTTAAATCCCCCGAAAATGAAACGCTTCAATTGAATGATATTATCCGCGGCGGGATACGAATTGACTCCAATACACTCGACGATAAGGTGTTATATAAAAATAATGGTATGCCTACCTATCATTTGGCCAACGTCGTTGACGATCATTTAATGGAGATAACACATGTGATCCGGGGCGAAGAGTGGTTGCCTTCCTTGGCGCTTCACAAGCAACTATACGATGCTTTCGGGTGGCAGGTTCCTGAGTTTGCGCACCTTCCTTTGATAATGAAACCAACAGGCAAAGGGAAATTAAGCAAGCGGGACGGAGAAGCCGGAGGGTTTCCTGTCTTTCCCTTGGAATGGAAGGGCGCCGATGGTGATACTTTTTCCGGGTATAGAGAAGAAGGATATTTACCTGAATCTGTCGTAAATATGTTGGCACTATTAGGATGGAACCCGGGAACCGAGCGGGAGATCTTTAGTTTGAATGAGCTTATAGATGCCTTTAGCCTGGATCGTGTACATAAAGGCGGTGCTAAATTCGATCCTGAAAAAACCAAATGGTTCCAACACCAATATTTGCAACAGGTAGATACGGAAGTTCTGTCCAAAGAGTTT
>SMUX01159508.1_pt1 | contig 23255 bp, 16 predicted proteins | sample 2456431 | NCBI WGS metagenome assembly SMUX01 (sample SAMN11095930, study PRJNA526329) | marine sediment metagenome | biome: Marine sediment; feature: Surficial sediment; material: Deep marine sediment; isolation source: Hadal surficial sediment | place: Pacific Ocean | collected 2014-11 | depth... | reverse complement strand
GGCAGATGGCAATCGAGCCAACTATTGCGATGCCAAATGCGGGTACGCATGGAAGGATAAAGGCGAGAATGATCGATACATGTATCTCTCTCCAGTGGGTTCCTACGAGTTGGGAAAAAGCCCCTATGGGATCTACGATCTGGCAGGTAATGTATGGGAGTGGGTTCGGGATTGGTACGATGGTGATTATTACAGTCGGAGTCCTGAGCGTAACCCCGTGAACGACAAGACAACGCAGCACCGCGTCCTGCGTGGCGGCGGTTGGGGCAATATTCCAGCCCTCCTACGCACGGCGTACCGCAACAAGGTCGCGCTGAAGACCCGCAGCGGCGATGTCGGACTCCGATGTGTGGTCCTGGAACAAAAAATGGCCGGAGTCAAACCTTGAACCAGAGAGGAATATGGTGACATCGTACTAATTTCTTGTGATATCAGCTGAGGGAAACCGGCACGGCCCGTCAAAGGGCGTTCTTGAAAATAGGAATGATGTCCCCCATATCATTACACCTAAAATAGGTTTGATATCACCGACATCAGGACAGTGACTTCACCGTTATTGCCCAAACATCATCCGCTTTCCAAACTCAGGAGAGCAGATGCTCTAAATCGTCCCGGCTTAGATTGTGGATAAGGCTATTGTCTGCGTTGATAATGGCTTCGGCGAGGTTTCGTTTCGTTTGCTGAAGCTCCACAACTTTCTCCTCGACGGTATCCTGCGCTATCAGGCGGTAGGCGAAGACCTGTCGTGTTTGGCCGATGCGGTGGGCACGGTCGATCGCCTGGGCCTCGACCGCGGGGTTCCACCACGGGTCGAGAATATAAACGTACTCGGCAGCGGTGAGGTTAAGCCCCAATCCTCCCGCCTTGAGGCTGATGAGAAATAACCTTACGTCAGGATCGTTCTGGAAGCGCTCGACCCTGGATTGCCGGTCGCGGGTGCGACCGTCCAGGTAGGCGTAAACAATATTGGCTCGGTCGAGCCGGTCGCGCACAATGGCGAGCAAACTCGTGAATTGCGAAAAGACCAGGATCTTGTGGCCCTCATCAAGCACCTGGTCGATATGTGAAAGGAGCAGGTCGATCTTGGCGCTCGGCTCGGCGATCCTGGCCTTGTCGATAAGCCCAGGGTGGCAGGCGGCTTGGCGCAGGCGGAGCAGCGCTTCGAGGACTTGAAACTTCACTTTGTTCATGCCCTCGCGCTCCAGACGAGTAAGCACCCGGGAGCGGTAGTATCTGCGCAGATCGTTATAGAGCCTCCTTTGCCGCGGCCCCAGCTCACAGGTGAGGGTCTGTTCCGTTTTTTGCGGCAGTTCCCGGGCAACCTGCCCTTTTGTGCGGCGTAGGATAAAAGGCCTCAGGATGCGCGCCAGCAGGCTGCGGGTTGGAGCATCGGGGTTGCGTCCCTTGAGGCCGCCGACCCGGAACACCGAGGCGCTCCCCAGCATGCCGGGATTCAAGAACTCAAACAGACTCCAGATCTCGCCTAGGTGGTTCTCGATGGGTGTGCCGCTGAGCGCGAGGCGGTGGTTGGCCCGCAACAAACGAGCGGCCTTTGCCGATAAGGTCCCTGCATTCTTGATCATCTGCGACTCATCCAGGATGCAGTAGTCAAATTGCGTGTCTTTAAAATGGACGGCATCACGCCGGAGTGTGCCGTAGGTGGTAATCACCAAGTCATAGGCATCAAAGTGATCGCCGGGACTGAGGCGCGCAGCTCCTGTGTGGTCGAGAACTCGCAGCTTTGGGGTGAACCGAGCGGCTTCTTGCTTCCAATGGAACACAACCGATCTCGGCACGACCACCAGCGATGGGCCGGGTTGCACTCGAACATTGGTCTTTACAGAAGTGCAGGTCGCGCGCAGCTCACGGCGGGATTCCAGCAGCGCGAGCACCTGCACGGTCTTGCCGAGCCCCATATCGTCAGCCAGACATCCGCCGAAGGCAAACCGCTGTAGAAAATAGAGCCATCCCAGTCCGTCCCGCTGGTAATCACGCAGTCGGCCAACAAAGCCGGGAGGTGGATAGGCAGGTTCGACGCCCTCGAAACTTTGGAGCTCTTCGCGTGCCCGCTCGAAAACCTCATCGCCAGTCGCCTGGGGTTCAGAGGCGAGCAGTGCATCCAAGAGACTGATCTGCTGCCTCGTGAATCGCAGGTGGTCTCTCTGAACGCTTCCTAGACCGGCGAGGAGACCGTATTTCTTCACCCACTCCTCCGGAAGCATACCGAACGAGCCATCATCGAGCCTGACTGTGTTCTCGCCTCGTCTTAAGGCCGCCAGCAGCTCCGGAAGCCTGACCGTGGTCTCGCCGAATTCAGCACCGCCGCGGAGTTCAAACCAATCGATGCCAGAGCGGACCTCGATGTGGAGTTGGCCAGGCATCCGATATGGCTTGCCTTGAGCCTCCACGTGCCAACCCTCATGGAGCAACACGCGGACAGCTGTGGAGAGATTGCGTGGCAACAGCTCCAGTTCTTGATTTTCGCTATAGGAGGTCCTCCTAAAACCGAGATCCTTAAGGCGCTTCTCCGCGGCGAGCTCAGCCCCAGCGTCACGCACGATCAGGCGACGCCGTTCCTTCTGATAGATTCCTCGACCCGGATGTTTATACGGGACAACCTCTGCATCGTACTCAAAGGAGATTTCTCCGACGAGCCGATCCCGGCCCCACGAATGTCGGTCTGGTGTCTTCAGCATCAAGTGAGGTCTGGGCTTGGGCATGACCTCCTCAACCTTAATCTCCTCAGGTAGCTCTAACCGGGGCCATCGGGGCAGCCCGAATAGTGCGGTGACAAAGTCGTCCGCCTGTTTAACCGGGATGGAGAAAGGTCCATTTCCGCGCAAAAGAGATATCCAGCCAAATGATCCAAAGTCCCTAAGACGGGCAACCTGTTCGTCGTAGAACACCAGACCGTATTTGAAGAGCATCGCCGGTGCCGAGATAGCCATCTCCTCTTTGCCTCGCCGCAGCCAGCCCGTAATCGAATACCGCTTACCCGATTCGCCGAGCGCGAGCTTGAGCCAAAACTCCCACGGCTCCCCATTATCCCATCGGACCGGCTTAAGCTCAGGGTCATCGTCCGACACGCGAAGGCGACAGCGCCCCGTAGCGCATATCAGGGGAAGTGCTACTTCCCACAAGGGTTCAGAGAGGGTGTAGCTATAGGGAGCAGATTCATAGGCGGAAGAGTAACTATAGCTCGACCACACGTTCGTATCCTCTCTCGCCCCCACCAGCAGAGCCATGATCCGCCTATCGGCTGGGTCAGGGAGGTTAGCGATTTGGCCGAAGTGTATTCTTCGCGACTTGAGCTTGCCCCACTTGCCATCTCTCTTTAGCTCGCGCTGGGCTACTTCGACCCTAAGCTCCTGGCTCGAGAGCGCGGAGGAGACGTCCACCACATAAAGAATTTCCCGATCCAGAGGCCATTCGTTGCTTCGGTAGGGAGCTTTTTCCTCCATGGCTTCACGGACGCTCTCCAGGCGTTGCTTCCAGCTCAGAATCGACGGTTGTTTCAATCTCACCTGCTGACTATCTTCATCGTTTTCACCAGCAATAACCCCTGGGTCCATTTCCGAGATCCGAAGATGCTGGTTCGCCACCCCCTCCAGATAGCCTTGTTCTTCTGCAGCCAGTAGCGTAGCCCAGATATGCTTGCAGGTGTCCAGGGATTGCTCGTAGTACGGACAGCTGCACCTCACACCGAGAGACTTTTTTGCCCACGAAATGCTTACAGAGTACTGGTAAGTCCCCTGAACGGTCGCCTCGACTGACCACGGGCCACTTTCAAGGATGTCCACGGCGCCGTGCAAGAAGTATAAGCGTCCTCGTTCTTGGAATCTCTTTCCTACTTGCCAGGAAATTTTTGAGGTCACCAGGCCTTTCACGAAAAAAATATTATCTTACTGCAGATGAAATATCCATTTAATTAATGGGTAACCCCGCGGCTTGCCGCGGACACAAAACCGATGGGGTTTCCAAAGGGGAGAAGCGGTAGCTCTTCCCTTTGGTCGACCTCGGGGTTCAACCCCGTGGTCGATATAACTTGATTAATCCGGAAATATAGGCGCCGGTTACGAAACTGGCTGTTGAGGAGAAAGAATGGTTCTCGGCGGCTTGATCCAAATAGTAAGAGGGTTAGGGCTTTATATTTTACAAAACCTTCTTTTGCTGACCGATTTCATGTTCAGGGACCTACCGAAGCTCGAAGAGTGAAAGAGGGTGCTTCGGCGGATTTCGCCGAAGAAATGAAGGATAGGAGGGGCTTGCGCCCGTAGAGGCTTCATGGCCGCGGGGAGATTGACAGCGTTCCGAGGTCATGCTGTGTCCTAGGGGATGTTGTTGACTAAGTTGAATTACTCCTTGTCAGATCTTCGAAATGGCGGATGTTGAAAACCTTAACTGTCGTCCCCCGCCACCGAAATGCCGCAACCCTCAACCAAACTTAGGGCGACCCAGGCCCTGGACCGAAAGATAGTGTCCCATCGGCTCCCACTCCGGGACCCTTTGCCACGGTAGTCAATTACGTCCCTTACTACTCTAACGTACCGCCTAAGTACGCCTCCGCTTGTCAATTTTTCGCGCGCCGCTTGGCTGAGCTAGCGTCGAAGCCTCGCCTCTGAGATCTTCCTGACCAGCCTGCAGACATCTTTTTTCAAAAACCTACTAGTGAGTCAATGGATAATTCTCAACCATTTGACACCCCAACGGTGGTAATTTACTCTATTAACTAAGAGAGGTTCCCGGTCTCTGTATCCTGGAGCTTCGACCCATGCTAAGGAGGCAATATGACACAGACATATCTCGTCACTGTCATTACTGGTGAGGATGGGTATATCGTAGCTGAATGTCCTGCTCTTCCAGGCTGTGTTTCGCAGGGAAAGACCAAAGAGGAAGCGCTGAAGAATATTCGGGAAGCAATTGAAGGTATTCTTGAGGTGCGCCGAACTCAGAAGAACCCCATCCCTTTGCCTGACGTGGTAGAGATCAATATAGCTGCCTGATGGCCGTCCTTCCCGTTATCTCTGGCCGGGAAGCGGTCAGGGCATTCGGGAAAATCGGTTTCAAATTCCATCACCAAAAGTCGAGCCACATCATTCTTTACCATTCCAATGGTCGGCATCTCTCTGTCCCGGACCACAGAGAACTTGATCGCGGAACTTTACGCGCCCTAATACGTGGTGCAGGAATCACCGTAGAAGAGTTCGTTCAGCTTCTCTAGCGTTTCCCGTGGGCGAATTCTGAGTTACTCAGCGGTTCGAATGCGCTCGACCCGATATCGAGTTTACCCCGTACCACAAAGCGCACTGTCATAGGGGACGTTGTTGACTAAGTTGAATTACTCCTCGTCAGATCTTCGAAATGGCGGATGTTGAATAACTTAACTGTCGTCCCCCGCCATCGAAATGCCGCAACCCTCAACCAAACTTAGAGCGACCCAGGCCCTGGACCGAAAGATAGTGTCCCATCGGCTCCCACTCCGGGACCCTTTATCACGCTAGTCAACAACGTCCCTTACTACAGCGGCCAGAAATCATCCGTTTGGGCGAGGCTGACCTTGGTCAGCTTAACTATCTAAACGTGTACCGTAAAGTGAGTTGCGATGGATGATCGATCTTTGTATAGATCCAAGCCCAATAGATCAAAACTCCCTGCAACATTAACCTTAGCCAGTAAGGCCAATCTGCTATAAAGGTGCCCTTTCCTTGAGATGTAAGCATATAAATATTGGCAGGAAAAACTGCCAATAATAATAGGATAATCCCATAGGTGGCCAGTTTTCGAAAACGAGGAATCAGAATAAGAACCCCAAGCCCGACTTCTGCCACGCCACTTGCGTAGACCATAAATAGATGCAATGGAACATAAGGGGGCATGATTTTTAAATAGGTTTCTGTACTAAAAAAATGATTCAGGCCAGCGATCATATATAACGCGGCCATAATCAAAAGGGGTTTTTTGATTTTCATAATTCATGTTAACCTATGCTCACCGCCTCCACCAAGCCACTACAAGTAGAAATAATGGAAAAAGTAAGGAACGCATTGATCTTAATTGTCATGAACGTTTAACAAAAGCATTTAAAATATGGTGAAGAATAAATCAGAAAACAATAGCTTGGAGTGACCCCCATCAGTTAGACAGTCAAGTGGTCAAAGTTAGAACGCTGTGGGTGGGATACAACCCAGTATTGTCCCAGCTAAAGCCAATGTCAGCACAGGAAACCGGCTCAGGCCCAGATGTGATAACCACGGTGTCCTCGTACCTGTATCCTATGCCATTCCCAACACTGCATCCGTTCATGTGGACCCGCATAAATCCAAGACAGTGTCTCGTCTTGAGATATCGAACCACATCACTCTAAAAATCTCAGCACTCGCTTAATAACGTCTTTATTATCGTATGCCTTAGTATGATTACCTTTGTATTTGACTTCTTGGTAATCGAGGGCTTCTTTGTAGGCGCTTGGCATTTGTGCTGATTCTGTCGTGACACTACCGTCACCATCGGCCAGAAGTAGGGACCAGGAATTATCTGGAAAGCGTTTTTTAAACTCATCTTTTTTAAATAATAGATCGGGTCCGCCATTTTCTTTAGATAAAAAGACAGCCTTGTTATAAGTACCTTTCTGCCCATAGCCATAGAAGTAGAGCAATTGGGTTTTCAATTTAGCCTTGGTTTTTTGAGATTGAAGGATCTTAATAAATACTTCTTTGGCTTTCTTAAGAGCCCGATTGGTCCATTGACTTCGTTTCTTTATTAGGCCAGGGGATCCTTTGCGACGTTTTTTGTACAATCCCCAATTGTTAGATTCCCAATTCTTGGGGTCAAATAAATCAATTTTTGCAGGTTTTAAATCATCATTTAATATGGCTCCCTTGTAGTAGGGTAAAAGCTCGTAGCTGGATGCAAATGTCGATAAGGCTTCGGCTGAAGTTAATGTAGTGTTTCCTGCAAACACGTCCCCCCATTTCATATTACTAAACATCAGCATAGAGCCTTTAAACGGCGTGTTGGCTATAATCACTTTTTCGATGTTTTTAGCCCCTTGCCAATTTTCCTCGGCCAGCTCGGGCCTTTGATTGCCGTATCTCAGGTAATAGCTGGTCACTAAACCACCCATACTGTGAGCCACGATTGAAATCTTTTTTACCCCCTTGCTTTGAAGGTTTTTTATTTTTTTATCTAAAAGCTGAACAGCACTGAAATAATCTCTGCGCCAATCATAGGGAAGGGTATGAACTTGTGCTGTGTTTTTAAAGTGATCTCTTAGTGTGTCTATAATGTCTCCATAAAAGTTCATTGAGTATAGTAACGGTATCACCGAGACCCGATCGAGCACCGTCGTTGGTGTAAGCTCCGATGCGCCCGGAACACCTAAGCCATGCATAGCCAAGGTCATACCACCCCACAGGGTTTGAGAGACGTTGATCCAAACCACTTCTGGTCCACCATTTGTTTGCTTAACCAGCCGCGTGCCGTAGTAGCCCGGGATGAAAATAATGTGCTTGAGATTGGGGCTGATCGCCTCTGGCTTTTGTGGGCTTGAGCAAGCAAGGAACATGAACGCTAGTGCGAGCGAAATGAGGATCTTGGTGGCCATGGTTTCAATTCTATCCGAATGTGCTAACTTCCGTCATTTTCTTTTACCGGACCGCATTGATTTGAATAATCATCTATCTAATTGTTCCTGTTGATGCCGGCCAAGCATTGGCCACCCATGGGTTCGAATCCTCATTGGGCTAGCTGGGAATTGTCAATTTGAGACCTGCATCCTTGATAGCTGATTTTTTTAGCTCAATTTGCTTCTTAACACATTCACCTAATCTAAGTCGTTTTTCAAATCATTGGTTTTAAGTTCCTAGTGTGTAATTTTTACCATTTAGATAAAAACCACGCGCTACTTATTTCCTTTTGGTATTAAGAACCCACTAAACCTTAGATTATGAACGGGGGAGTCAATGAAAATACTATTATTGGCAACATTAGTACTACATTCCGTTTCTGGCTTTACTTATGAAAAAATATCCTAGAGAATGTTGTTGACTAAGTTGAAATACTCCTCGTCGTGAAATGGCGGATGTTGAAAACCTTAACTGTCGTCCCCCGCATCGAAATGCCGCAACCCTCAACCAAACTTAGGGTGACCCAGGCCCTGGACCGAAAGATAGTGTCCCATCGGCTCCCACTCCGGGACCCTTTGTCACGCAAGTCAACAATGTCCCTTACTAGTTGCCATCGCCCCGGCTGGAGCCAGTGCCCAGCCCTGCTTGAAAACTGACCTCAGGTTGACATAATTGCCTGTTATCGGATATTGCCCACCCAAAACGAAGGAGGGCCGGCCCATTTGCCTATCCGGCACCCGCTTGGGGCTCTCGACGGTGGGCTGACCGGCGGCTGTTTCGGTAATTCTCCGATTCTTGGTAGCCGCTGCTCAAAAGCAGATTCCTATCATTTTAACATAGCCTCGACTCCCTCAATGATTTTGGAGGGCGGCCGTGGGCGTACACTCTGTATCATTCCTTGTGGCTATATAGGGGCATAATCTGCAACATCTTGTCTGCTTGCGAGCAAGCGAGAAAATAGAAGTCAGAGTAGGTCAGAGTACATTTCCATGAATTGATGCTTGCTCCTTCCTCCTCGCCCTCGTAAAGCGAAATAGGTATCCGACTCCATTTTCACTCACAGTAATGTTTCACAGGATAAGAGTAGCCGCCAGAACGGCGCGGTTCCCCAGTAAGCCGCAGTAGGTTGAAAGTGGTTGTGGACGGGCATAGGCTATGTGTAAGAACTACACATGGAGGCTCTATGGCGACCAACTTGGCTATTAACGACAAGTTGCTGGAAGAGGCGCGTCGCGTCGGCAAGCTCCGGACAAAGAAAGAGACCGTCACCAAGGCACTTGAAGAGTTCATCGAACGGAGACGCCAGCGCCGAATACTGAAAGCTCTAGGCACGTTCCGCTTCAGGGAAGATTGGGACTACAAGCAAGACCGCCTCGACCGTGAACCTCGTGGTTGATACCTCCGTCTGGTCAATGGTGCTCAGGCGGGCCCGGGTGGAGGAGGGCAGTCCCTATGTGCGCGCCTTCCGCACTCACATCGAAGCTGACGACGGGATTTTCTTGATCGGAAATATCCTCCAAGAGCTGTTGGATGGTCTGCGGGACAAGAAGGAGTTAGATCGGCTTGTTAAGTTACTTGAGCCGTTTCCCTTGATTGCCCTTGAACGGGAGACGTACGTTGCCGCAGCGGAGCTGAGGCAGCGGTGCCGCGCAAAAGGCGTGCAAGTAGGACCAATCGACTGTCTGATTGCCACTGCCTGTATCCAGGAGAACTATCCTCTCCTCACAGCGGATCGAGATTTCCTCCACATCGCGCAGCACTCAGTTTGTGTCATCCTCGAACCGGCGTAACGATCGTAATGTGTTTTGTTGATAAAAGTCAGACAGTCAACACTTAGGTCTGTGGGAGGAATCCCATGCCCCGCCGGATAGCGACCCCGCGAGAAGAGAGATCACCGTCGATCTTTCTTACGGTTCGATAAACTCACCGTCCCGAGGAAGATCGAGGGACAGCCAGCTAATGTAAAAACCGTTGCCATCGCCCCGGCTGGAGCCAGTGTCCAGCCCTGCTTGAAAACCGACCTCGGGTTGACATAATTGCCTGTTATCGGATATTGCCCACCCAAAACGAAGGAGGGTCGGCCCGTTTGCCTATCCGGCAGCCGCTTGGGGCTCTCGACGGCGGGATGACTGGCGGCTGTTTCGGGAATACTTCGATTCTTGGTAGCCGCTGCTAAAAACCAGATTCCTATCATTTCAAGGGAATAATCTTATAACAAAAATGTCGGCAGAAAGCTGATGAACCAGAAATTAAGGAAGGGGAAAAAGACGTTAAGTTTGTGCGGTTGGTTATTGCAAAGCCTGAGTGAATGCGCGGTGGAGGAGGACCCCAATAAGGTGCCGTTTGTAGTCTGCAGCTCCCTCGAGATCATCCACGGGATCAGCCGCATCGGCCAGGGCCTCTCCCGCGTCGGCCAGCTGCCTCTCGACCTTTTCGATCGGACCGAGCAACAGGGCCTCGGCCTTTTCAGACCGGCACGGTCTGGGACTGACGCAGCCGGCCACTGCCCTAGCCTTCTTAACCACACGCCCGCCATCATCCATGTCCAATACCAAGGCCAGCCCGAGCAGGGGACGCTCGTGAATTTGGAACTTGAGATAGGCAGCCCGCTGTGATTTTTGCGGAAGCGGGACCTCAATAGCAGTCAGTAGCTCGTCAGGTCCAAGGGCTGTTTCGTAGGCCCCTGTGATCGTGTCGTTCATGGCGAGCGTTCTCTCTCCCGCCCGTCCCTGAATCCGCACCCTTGCCTCAAGACTCATCAGGAGGGTAGCCGGGTCTGAGTGTGGCTCTGCAAAGCATAGATTTCCCCCCATGGTCCCGGTGGCCCGTACCCGTACGTTGGCCACCCGCTCTGCCATCTTCGCCATGACAGGAATGTGCTCTCTCACAAGAGGGGATCTCTCAATGGCCCGGTGTGTAACGGTAGCCCCGATCCTGAGACAGGAATCATGAAGGTCAATTTTATCGAGACCGGGAATGGTCTTGGCATCCACCAGATGTTCATAGCGTAAGAGATCATGCTTCATGGCGAGAAGAAGCTCTGTGCCCCCGGCGTAGAGACGTCCATTCTCGCCATAGTGGGCGAGCATCTCGGCGGCCTCTGATATCCCCTGAGGCTGATGGAGGGCAAAGCGCCTTAGCGGCATCATGATTTCTTTTTCTCCCCTCGCGCCTCCTTAAGCGCCCGCCAGACCTTCTCCGGGGTCAGAGGCGCACTGCGTATGCGAACTCCGGTCGCCCCATAAAGCGCGTTGGCCACATTGGCCGCCATCGCATTGAGCGAGGCCTCGCCGCCCCCTTTGGCGCCGTACGGCCCTACGCCATCCCGATTCTGGACGAGGTTGAGATGTACCTCCCGTGGGAGGTCCGAGAATCGCGGCACCCTGTACTCAAGCAGAGAGCCATTCATCAGTTGCGGCCCGTCATAGATCAGCTCCTCGAAGAGACCAACACCCATGCCCATGGTGGCGGCCCCAATGTCCTGCCCCTCCGCGAGCGCCGGATTGATCGCCAGACCGACATCTCCCGCGGTTCCCAGTCTTTCCATACGAATACGGCCTGTATCCTCGTCCACCGAAATCTCCACAGCTGTGGAGGCCGCTTCCCAGAAGACCGGCAGCTGGGCAAAATCGCCTGACTTACGGATATAGGCCCGTCCGATCACCTCACCGCCGGGAAGGCCATAGTAACGGGTTAGAACCTCAGACCAGGTGAGACGCGCCTCGCCGCACTGAACCCCCCCCCGCGTTACCTCAATCTCTTTTTCCTTAACTTTGAGTACGTCAGCGGCCATGCGGACCATCTGGTCGATCGCCTCGCGACTGGCCTCCAGAACCGCTCGACCCATCAGAGTGGTGGTGCGGCTGGCGCCCGTCGAGCGGTCGTAAGGGGTGATCGCGGTGTCGGAGGCAACCACACGGACACTCTCGAAGGGAACACCGAGCTCTTCCGCAACAATCTGGGGTATCACGGTATGGCTCCCCTGCCCGAGTTCGGTACTCCCCATCATGATCGAGACAGATCCGTCGGCATGAACCCGAACCACCGTCGAGGTGAGGGGGTAGGCTCCAGCATCGCTTACAGAACAGCCCACGCTTCGTCCATGGCCTTTGGGTAAAGGATCCTTCCAGCGAACGGATTTTGCCACGAGATCGAGGTCCTCTTTTAAGTTGCCGTCAAAGGGACGCATCTTTGGAAAGAACTCCTGCCCGCCCTGCGCCACATTGGCGAGCCTCAGTTCATAGGGATCCTTCCCTATCTTGGCCGCCAGCTCGTCGATCTGGGACTCTCCCGCCATGGTGACCTGGGCGCAGCCAAAGCCGCGATAGGAACTCGCTGGGACCGTGTTGGTATAGACCGAATAGTTGTCAATCTTTATATTAGGGATAGCGTAGGGACCAACGCACCGATTGGTCGACTTCTCGCAAACCAGCGGGCTGTTCTCTGCATAAGCCCCCGTGTTCATATAGATCTTCGCCTGCCGGGCTATAATCTTGCCGTTAGCATCCACGGCCGTCCGCATCCAGGTCAGCGCATCGTCGCTGCGCGTTGTCAACATTGCTTCTTCCACACTCAACCGCAGCTTGACCGGTCGCTTCGCCTTCCAGGCACAGGCGGAGACCAGGGGCTCGATCTTGGTATACGACTTGCTGCCGTAGCCTCCTCCCACAAAGGGAACAATGAGCCGGATCTGGCTTACCGGCAGACCAAAGATGGTGGTGATATCATGGCGCACCATGAAGGGGTGTTGCGCCGAGGAGTAGATGGTCACTCCGTTTTCATTGACCTCCGCGATCGCCACATAAGGCTCCATGGCGTAGGCATAGACCATGGGGAAATAGTACTCGGCCTCAACTACGGCCGCAGCCTTGGCAAAGGCGGCCTCCACGTCACCCCAACCGATATGAGCCTCCTGACAGAGATTGGTACCGCGGCCTGCGGTTACCTTCCCTTCAAATCCACGCAGCGCCCCAGCCTCAAATTTCCGTTCATGGAGGAGCGGCGCCCCCTGGGCCAGGGCCTCTTGCGGATTCAGAACGGCCTTTAGCTCTTCATATTGAACCTCGATGAACTCGAGGGCCTCGTACGCAGTGCGCTCATCCTCGGCGACAACAGCGGCCACGGGTTCCCCGATATAGCGCACCTTATCGATGGCGACCAGGGGGTGGTCCTTCACCGCGTGGCCGAAATAGGGGTTGAGACCCTCCAGATCATTTCCGGTCACCACAGCAATGACACCCGGGCGGGAGGCGGCTCGGCCGGCATTGATAGAAAGGATGCGTGCGTGGGCATAGGGGCTTCGCAGGACTTTCGCATAAGCCATGCCCATCAGCTTGACGTCGCTGACATAGACTGCCTGACCTGTGACCTTTGCCCTTCCGTCCCGTCGTGGAACAGAGTGGTTGACGACGTGAAATTCTCGACCTTTTTCCGCGCTCACCCCCTCTCCTCCTTTTGCACCTGAGTCGCTGCTCGCTGGATCGCCCGCACAATCGACACGTAGCCGGTGCAGCGGCAGATATTCCCGTCCATATAATGAATAATATCTGCTTCCTCCGGCCTGGGGTTCTCGTCCAGGAGGGCCTTTGTCGCCAGTATCATTCCTGGAGTGCAAAAGCCGCACTGAAAGGCAAACTCATCGATAAAGGCCTGCTGAATCGGATGAAGGGTACCGTCGGGTTTAGCCATCCCTTCAATGGTCAGGACATTTCGATCGCGAACCTCATAGGCAAGATGGGTGCAGGCACTCACAGGCAATCCATCTACCAAGACGGTGCAGGCACCACAGACCTCCACTTCGCACGAGATCTTGGTCCCGTTGAGATTGAACCGGTCCCGCAGGACCTCCGCCAGGGTCTCCTGTGCCTCGTATTGTGTCTCGACAGACCGACCGTTAAGGTTAAAATGGAGAATGAGGTATTCTCGAGCTTCACTCATAGTGAGGGATGATCTCTCTGGACCAGAGCGCCATCTGATCCAGAAGGCTTTCCATGTTGGGATAGATGATCTTGAGCTCGAAGTGCTGGACCCCAGCCTCTATGAACTCATCGATCCTGCGCCGCACTTCATCGACAGACCCGATGATGTGGCGGTCCAGGGCGAACTGGACATCGTCCACGTCCCGCTCATAGCTCTTGCTACTGGTGCGAATGGTGGGTAGAGCAAGACGGAGTGCCTCATCATGCGTGCGCCCGATGGCGGCCAATTTCTCCACGGCGATGGTAATCTTGCTCGGATCTCTGTCGTGCTCTTTCGCCGTCTTGGACAGAATGTCACAGCCGCGCTTCATCTCTTTGGGTGAAAGCCAACCGGGAATCCATCCCTCGCCGTATTTCGCGGCGCGCATTGCCGCCTGATCCATCCATCCACCAACCCAGACGGGTGGGTGTGGCTTCTGCAGGGGCTTAGGGTAAACCTCCGCGTCCTTGAAGCTGATGTATTTCCCTTCATAGGAGGCAAGCGGTTGAATCCACACGGCCTTCATGGCCTCGATATACTCGTCGGTCCGCGCCCCGCGCATTTTCATAGGAACGCCGAACACCTCAAACTCTTTGGACTCACGGGTTGCCTTGGAACCCAGACCGACGCCTACAACCAGCCTCCCGCCGCAGAGCACATCGAGCGTGGCCGTCTGCTTGGCTGCATAAATCGGATTCCGACAAGGCATGACCAGACAGGCGACACCCAGCGTAATCGACTTTGTCTTGGCAGCCAGATAGCCAAGCGTTGTCAGGGCTTCGTAGAAGTTGGCCTCCTGGCCCTCACGAATCGCCTCGGCAGCCCCGGAGGAGATGTGGTGCTGGTGCATCTCCGAGCTCCAGACCACGTGGTCGTGAACCCAGACCGAATCGAATCCCATCTCCTCGGCCGCCAGCGCAGCCTTGACGATGTTCTCCACTCCTGAAAGGGGACCGGAGTTGGGCACCCGTATGCCGAATTGAATTTTTTTCACGAGAGACTCCTAGCCCTTCTCAGTAATGCCGATCTTGTCATACTTCAGATAACGGTCATACCAACTGATCACTGCCTGTGCGACGTCATCGAAGTAATCTTTATAAACACCGTAGTGGGTGGTTTGCTTCAATATGATGAGTTTCTTTGGCTCTCCGGCCCTCTCGTATAACCGCACGGTCTGCTCTTCGGGCGTGACCGCGTCGTTCTCCACTGCTATGAAGAGCGCGGCCCGAGGAGAAATCCGGTGGACCACATCCTCGGGACTGTACTCCATCATCTCATCCGCGCACTGGAGTGGCATCTGCTCGGGGATTTTCTGCTCGACCTCTTTCTTGATCGTCGTGGTTTTACGCTCGGGTGTCTGGACCATGATCTCCTCACGGGCGCTCACCATCTCACCGGAGCCGGTCAGCACCCTCTTCTTTCGGTCCTCTTCAATCCGCTTGAGATAGTCCAGCCACTCGTACTCCCGCCTCATGCAGTGAAGCCAGTCTCGACCGTTGCTGACGCCGAGGTAGCACACAACGCATTTAACCCGAGGGTCGAGGGCCCCCACCAAAACGGCATTACCGCCGCCTGTCCCTCCCGAGCCAAATGTAGCGATACGGTTGGGATCCACATCGGCCCGTGTCTGTAAGTAGGTAATCGAGTTGCGGATATCCTCCGCTTGCCACTTCGGCATGACCCAACCCCTGTTCTTCCCCTCGCTATCTCCCCAGCCGCGGTAATCAAAGGCCAGACAAACGTAACCCGCTCCACAGAGCCTCTCGTACATCATGATGTAGTGTTTGGCGTCTTTTAGCCCGAGAAAACCCGGTCCTTGAACAATCGCGGGCCACGGTTTGCCCTTTTCTCCATCAGGAAGATAGACAACGCCGCCTATCTTATCCCCCTCGCTATAGTACGTTACCTTTTCACTTCGCATCTCATACTCCTAGGCCCGCAAGGCGGGTATCACTTCTTTACCCAACAAGTCTATCTGCTCATACCAATCCGAATACCGAAACCTGAGATCAAAGACGATGTGATCTAATCCCGCCTCCTCATACTTACGCGTGTCGCGCACGATATCTTCGGGAGTTCCAGCCATAAGGAGCCCTTCAATATCTTCCAACTTTGAAAAGGTCCCGGAGGCCGGCTTGACCCAGGTCGGCTTCTTGTTCCCCTCGTTGATCAACCCCTTTGCGTTCACCTTACTCACCGCCGTGTCCTTGTCTCTCGCCAGGCTGGTGATCGGAATTGCGCTGGTGGTGAGCATCTTTTTTCCGACCTTTTTGCACTGCTCGTTGAGGTACTGAACCATCTTTTTGAATGTGGCCATAGGGATCCGACCCGGCATCCAGCCATCGCAATAATCTGCCGCGCGCCGGCATGAAGCAGGGGTACCGCCGCCGTACCAGATTGGAATTGGCTTAACGGGAGTAGGCTTGAGCTCTACATCCTTAAAAGAGAAGTACTGGTCCTCGTAGTCAACTTTCTCTCCGGTCCAGAGCCTGCGAAGAATTCCTGCGTTTACCTTTGCCAGATTGAAACGGTCCTCTTTGGTATGGGCAAGACCTGCAGCTTCAAATTCATGCGGGAACGTGCCCGCACCGATTCCCATAATGACACGGCCATTGGAAATCGCGCTGAGACCTGCCATGCACTGAGCGAGATGGATGGGATGCCTGTGAGAAATGACTGTCCCGGTGCCAAGAATCAGCTTCTTTGTAATCGAGGCAATCGCGCCCAGCAACAGAAGACCCTCGATGTGTGTATTGTCTGTGCCCTCCATCCCGTGAGGCTCAAAGACCAGATGATCTCTGATCCACACGGAGTCGAACCCGTAGCCCTCGGCCTTTTTCGACCCTTCGAGACACTTTTCAACCGAGCCCTGATCGCCGAAATGCGGCAACAGCAATCCAAACTTTAACTTTGTAGCCATAAAACCTCTCCTTTTCTATTTCTCAAGAAGGGACCAAGTTATATCGACCACGGGGTTTGAACCCCGTGGTCGACCAAAGGGAAGAGCTACCGCTTCTCCCCTTTGGAAACCCCATCGGTTTTGTGCCCGCGGCAAGCCGCGGGAGGTACCCAATAAAATTAGTTCTATAGAAATATCTATTTTAGACCGGTGGGATAAACTGCCCATCGCCTGGTTTTCCTACCACATTTCCATTCTCCATCACAACCTTTCCCCGGACTAAAGTAGTCACGGGGGCCCCTTTCACTTTCCGACCATGATAGGGGGTCCAGCCCACCTTGGTTAAAGTGGTTTCATTCTGTATGGTCTCTTCCTTTCTCATATCTACGATCACCAGATCGGCATCTGAGCCGATCTGAATAACCCCTTTCCTGGGGTAAAGACCGAAAACGTGAGCCGGACCGTAAGAGGCAAGCCGCACCAATCGATCCAGCGTCAGCCTCCCCTGGTTGACCTCGGTCAGAAAAAGTCTCAGATAATCTTGAATCTGCGGCTCTCCGCCGGGCGACTTCCACATATCCTTCCAGCCGATCTCTTTTTCCTCTTTCGTGTGCGGGGCATGGTCACTACCGACCACATCAATGGTCCCATCCCGTATCCCCTCCCAAAGGGCCTCGGCATGCCCCTCCGGCACCCAGAATCCCAGACAGTAGGGCCCGAGCTTCTCGATATTCTCCCAGGAGTTGCCCAGAAAGAGTGCCCATGGATTGACCTCGCAGGTCACGGGTCGCCCTTCCCCTTTAGCCCGCCGCACCATCTCCAATGCCCCCGGGGTGCTCATGTGCAGGATGTGGAGTTTTACCCCGGTGGCCTTCTGAAAGCGCAAGATCGTCGCAATAGCGGTGTCCCAGATAATCCCGTCAAACTCACGGTAGGCCTTGGCATAGGCCTGTGGGCTCCGGTCTCCCCTTTGCCAATACCGCTGCTCGATCATTTCCATCAGGTCCTGGTCATGGGGATGAACCATGAGAGGCAACCCGGTTTTGGCGACAGCCTCAAAAGAACGAAACAGATCTCCGTGGTGGTGGAGCCCGATACCGGGCATGTGGGGATAATCCCTGCCCGTGTCCTTCACCATAAAGATCTTAAAGGCAAGACAGCCCGCCTCGGCAAGTCCAGGGATCTCCTCAGGAACGGTACCTGAAGGGTTGTGATTAAAATCCACAAGGGCCTTTTTCTTGCTGATTTCGATAACGTTTTTGAAGCGGTCCACGCTCGTGGTCGGTGGGTTGACATTCGGCATTCCTATCGAGAGCGTTACTCCCCCGGCAGCCGCAGCTTGAGTTGCAGTGGTGAGGTCTTCCTTATGAGTAAAGCCGGGGTCTCTGTGATGGGTATGGGTATCAATCAAACCCGGGATCACAACTTTTCCCTTGGCGTCAACGACCTTAGAAGACTTGGGCGCGGTCGCGCTGCTACCCAAAAAAGCGATCTTGCCCTTCTCGATGCCAATATCGGCCTCCACCTCTCCTCCTGGCGTCCAAACCCGACCTCCTTTAATGACGAGCTCCAATCTGCTACCCTCCTCTCTTTTGGCATGTAAACCCCGTACCAAGGACTTATGTCCGTGGCTTTAGGACTTGCCCTTCGGGAACTTCAGAACATTCATCCCTGCACTTACGTACAGGGCATTCCGTGGTACGGGGTAAAAACTTGCTGCGAGGTATATAGACTTCACAGGTGTCAGTGTCAATACGATGAGGGCCCTCGGTCAAAAAGTGTAGTGAAAAGTTCTTCGCAACCTTGTCTCATCTTTCATGAGACCCACTGTTCATGTTCCTCAGCCCCCCTCGGCTTCCTCTGAGCCCACACTTTCCGTAATAGAGTCTACGATGAGGATGGTGCGTGGCGATTCACTTGTGGGTGTCAACTGCGATATAATTTGGCTTGTTCGTTATCAAGTTATATCGACCACGGGGTTTGAACCCCGTGGTCAACCAAAGGGAAGAGCTACCGCTTCTCCCCTTTGGAAACCCCATTGGTTTTGTGCCCGCGGCAAGCCGCGGGGTTACCCAATAATATAACCTTAAGCAGATCGGTGAACGAGATTCATTGAGCAACGTCAAAGATCTACTGCCAGTCCCTACTCACCCGCGGCCCGACCCTCATACGGAACCTGAATGGGCCAATTGGCCCGATGAGAAACTCCTCGGCATGCGGATGTGCGACCTCGGCGTCCAGATCGAAGGGAGCAAGGTAGAGGAGCGGATCGATCAGGTCTACGGCGAGCTAAAACACTGCGACCTCGGATTTCGGCCCCACTTCTGGCTTTCTGATGACTGGTTCACGCCCGACGACGTTCCAGGAAGCGCCATCCCCTTTTACATGGCCCATCCCCGCCTGGCACGGCTTGAGCTGAATCAACTCCTCGAGGTCGAGGGGGGGACTACCGAGTGGTGCATGCGTATCCTCCGCCACGAGACCGGGCACGCCATTCAAAATGCATACCTCTTGAGTCGAAGGCGACGCCGGCAAAAGCTGTTTGGCAAATCCTCCAAGCCTTACCCCGACCACTATACGCCAAAACCTTACAGCAAGAGCTTCGTCCTCCACCTCGATTCCTGGTATGCCCAGAGCCACCCGGACGAGGACTTCGCAGAAACCTTCGCTGTCTGGCTGAACCCCCTTTCCATGTGGAGAGAGCGTTATGCTGGTTGGCCAGTGCTCAGAAAGCTCGAGTACATGGACACGCTCATGCGAGAGCTAGTCGGCAAAGAGCCCCACGTGACCTGGCGAAAGCCCGTGGAGCCCCTCTCCCAGCTTCACAAGACGCTGCGTCAGCACTACCAAAAAAAACGTGAGCTCTACGGTCTCGAATACCCGGACTTTTACGATCGGGATCTCAGGCGCCTTTTCTCCGACGGGTCGGAAGCCAAGGGCAACATGACGGCGGCCAGATTTTTAGGGCGCATTCGCAAGGAGGTCCGCCGCGAGGTGGCTAGTTGGACGGGCGAATACCAGTACACGATTGATCAAGTCTTTGAAGACATGATCGAGAGGTGCCGGGAGCTCAACCTCCGGCTCACGTCACCCGAGGATCAGGCAAAGCTGGATTTTACAGTTCTCCTCACCGTGCAGACGATGAACTACCTCCACAGCGGCCGTCACCGGGTAGCGCTATGAAGAAGCTTCGCATCCTGGCGCTAATGCATGAGGACCTGGTCCCGCCGCAGGATACCACCGGGGTTGATCTCAAAAAGGTGGAGTGGAAGACAGAGTATAACGTCATCACAAACCTGTGCGAGATGGGCCATGAGGTCCGCGCCCTCGGGGTGCGAGACGATTTGGAGCTGATCCGTAGTGCCATCAATGAATGGAAGCCCCACATCGCCTTCAACATCCTCGAAGAGTTCGGCGGAATTGCGGTCTACGATCAAAACGTAGTCTCTTATCTTGAGCTGCTGGGGGTGGCCTACACGGGGTGCAATCCCTTGGGACTCATGCTGTGCCGGGATAAATCTCTCTCAAAGAAGATCCTTTCCTATCACCGCATCCATGTGCCTGAATTTGCTGTCTACCCCATCGGGCGAGCGGTCAGGAGGCGCAAACGGCTCTCCTTCCCTCTGATCGTCAAATCCCGTTCGCAGGAAGCCTCGGTTGGCATCTCTCAGGCCTCGATCGTGGACAACGACGACAAGCTCCAGGAGCGCGTGACCTTCATCCACAAAAACGTCGGTACCGACGCTATCGCCGAACGCTATATCGAAGGGCGCGAGCTGTACGTGGGAGTGCTCGGCAATATGCAGCTACAGGTGTTTCCGGTTTGGGAGCTTTTCATGAGCGGGATGCCCGATGAGGTCCGCCGCATCGCCACGGAGAGGGTCAAGTGGAGCCGTAAATATCAGGACAAGTACGGCATCAAATCCGGTGAGGCGAAGGATCTGCCCGAGGGAATGGCGCGGAGAATTCAGAACCACGCCAAGCGTATCTACCGCGTTCTCAACCTCAGCGGCTACGCCCGCATCGATCTGCGGCTCGACCCGACCGGGAAGGTCTATGTCCTGGAGGCGAACCCTAATCCCGAAATAGCCTCCGGCGATGACTTTGCCGATTCGGCTGAAAAGGCCAGTGTCCCATACAAGGCCTTATTGCAGCGCATCATTAATCTCGGCCTGCGCTGGCGACCCGATAGAATGGGGTAAGGCGCGCCGCACCCGTGGAGAAGTTCGAGGCTGCTATGACCAGGACGTCATCCCTCTGTCCAACCATTGTCGAGGTCTGCTCCGTTTCGAAGCGCTTTGGGGACAGGTTGGCAGTGGATCAACTGGACCTCGAGGTCCCAGCCGGTCTGTGCTTCGGTCTTTTGGGTCCGAACGGCGCGGGAAAAACGACAACACTGCGCATGATCTACGGCGTCACGGAGCCAAGCGGCGGCACCATCCGGGTCTTTGGATTCGATATCACCCGTGATCCCCGCGCCGTTCGGTCACGTCTCGGGGTAACACTCCAGCATAACGCCTTGATCCAGGCACTCTCGCCCGTGGAAAACCTGCGTGTGTTCGGTCGCTACCACCTTCTTGGCGAACCGGAGCTCTCGCGCCGTATTGACGAGGTGATCGACTTTCTCGACCTCGGCTCTCACGCCAAGATACCTGTCCAGCATCTCTCAGGCGGCTTCCAGCGGCGACTCGCCGTCGCGCTCTCTCTTATGAACCGACCCGAGCTGCTGATTCTCGACGAGCCGACTACCGGGCTTGACCCGGCGATGCGTCTTGCCCTGTGGTCTCGAATACGGGACCTGCAAGCAGCGGGCACGACCGTGTTGCTCACGACCCATTACATGGACGAGGCCCAGCGACTCTGCGACCGCGTCGCCATCATCTCGGGGGGAAAGGTCATCGCCGAGGGCAACCCCCTGGACCTCATCGCAACTCACCTGGATCGGGAGACCGTGGAGATCGACTGCTCCCCCGAGGAAGAATCCGCCCTTCTGAACGGCTTCGGCCTACCACTCCACCGCCTGCGCGCCGGTGGGCGCATCATGATCTATCTCAGCGATGCGACTCCCTTGATCGAGCTCATTCGCGATCGCGACCAGGGAGACCGCCGGGCACTCGTGGCCCGACCGACCAACCTCGAGGATGTGTTCCTCGCCCTGACCGGTACGAGCTTGGAGAGCGGCCTTTGAGTCTCTCCATCCCACACGCATTCTCCGTGTGGCGGCGAAACGCCACCATGTACAGCCGCACCTGGACCTGGAACATCCTTCCGAACTTCTTTGAGCCCGTTCTCTACCTCCTGTCGATCGGCATCGGCGTAGGTGCATACATCTCGGAGATGGGCGGCACCTCTTACATCGAGTTCCTCGCGCCAGGCCTGGTATGCGTCGCCGCCATGAACGGTGCAAGCTTCGAGGTGACCTATAACATTTACGTGCGGCTCACCTTTGAAAAAGCCTACGACGCCATGCTGACCACACCCATCGAGCCCGATGACGTGCTGGCCGGAGAGGTGCTGTGGGCGGTCACACGCGCCTGCATCTACGGTGGGTGCTTCTTTATCGTGCTCGCCCTCGTCGGCCTCGCCCCGTTCCCCTCCGCGCTCCTGGTTCTACCCCTCATTCCCCTTGCCGGGCTGCTCTTCGCCACCATCGGGCTCACGTTCTCGCTACGAATCCCGAACATCGACCTCTTCAGCTTCTACTTCACTCTGTTCCTAACTCCGCTCTTTCTCTTCTCCGACGTTTTCTTTCCGCTCAACGAGCGCCTGTCGGAACGCTGGCTATGGGTTGCGGAGGTGCTGCCGCTCCTCCATCCGGTACGCATCGCGCGGGCCGCATTTCGCGCCGAGGCCTCTCTCATAGTCGTGTGGGACCTCGCCTACATGCTAGGATTGTCGATGCTGCTCCTGGCCTGGGCCCGCCGCGTTGTGCGGCGAAGGCTGATGAACTGATAAGAAAAGGTCTGGTTGCTTTCCCCTATGGAGTCTTATAGATTTAAGCACCTTTTGGGTTCACAAGATGGAGTTTGAAGGAGGATAGATGAAGAAATTTATCGGGCTGATTTTTCTCGCAGTCTTCGTTTTGGTCCTGTTTCTCGGCCAGACAATCACGCTTTACACTGACTTGCTCTGGTTCCGGGAAGTTGAGTTCGCTCATGTCTTTACTAAGATGCTGTTCATCAAGGTCCTGTTAGGGCTTGTCTTTGGCGGGCTCTTTTTCCTAATCCTGTACATCAATATCAAGCTGGCTGCCCGTCTGCAGAGCGAGGTCCCTATTCCAGATACCCAGACGGACGTCAACCTGCCCAGCCCTGAGCTTATCGATCCACTACTCAAGCGTCTGCTTTTGCCCGGGACCGTTCTGCTAGGGTTCATGGCCGCACCGCAGGCAGCGGCCAAGTGGAAATCTGTACTCCTTTATTTCAACTCGGTCCCATTCGGCATTCAGGACCCCCTATTCAATAATGACATTGGCTTTTACCTCTTTCGGCTGCCGGCCATGGAGTCCCTTTACGGCTGGTTCCAGGTTACCCTCGCGCTGGCTACCCTGGCAACCGCCTTTGTCTATTACCTCTATCGTAGTGTCCAGTATTCAGAGAAGGGACTCTTTGTCACCGACCAAGCGAGAACCCACCTGTTCGTCCTCCTGGCTACTCTGCTCTTTGTTCAGGCAGGAGGCTATTTCCTCGACGCCTACAAGCTACTTTACTCTCCCTCCGGAGTAGTCTTCGGGGCAAGCTATTCAGACATTTATGCCAACCTGCCGGCCCTTC
>SMUX01106996.1_pt1 | contig 23357 bp, 22 predicted proteins | sample 2456431 | NCBI WGS metagenome assembly SMUX01 (sample SAMN11095930, study PRJNA526329) | marine sediment metagenome | biome: Marine sediment; feature: Surficial sediment; material: Deep marine sediment; isolation source: Hadal surficial sediment | place: Pacific Ocean | collected 2014-11 | depth... | reverse complement strand
GAAGTCAGGCTCGAAGCCGTCGCAGCCGATCACCCGTTCAGCAACATCAGTTTGACCGACAACATCGTGCAATTCGAGACATCTCGATACGCATCCAGCCCCCTGGTCATACAGGGCCCCGGCGCCGGGCCGGAAGTAACAGCCGGTGGCGTATTCAGCGACTTGCTGCGGTTGGCAAAATACCTGAGTGCAGGCGATTGATATGAGCGACACGGCGACTGCGTTTGCGCCGGCGTCCATCGGCAACGTTGCCGTAGGATTCGACATGCTCGGGCTCGCGCTGGAAGGTGCCGGTGATCGCGTCACCGCCACACGCAGAGATGCGGCTGGCATAACGATCGCGGAGGTGCGGGATCTTGACGGAGAGCCGCACCGCGATCTGCCGACGCGGGCCGATGAGAATACTGCCTCGATCGCAGCCCGGGCGCTGTGGGACGAGCACGGCGAATCGGGTGGTGTTGAGCTCCGAATATTCAAGGGCGTGCCACTGCAATCCGGCATGGGCAGTTCCGCCGCTTCGGCCGTGGCTGCAACCGTCGCGGTCAACGCCCTGCTGGAATCGCCGCTCGAGACCACGGACCTGTTGCCGTATGCACTCGAAGGTGAGAAATACGCAAGTGGCGGGACGCACGCCGACAACGTCGCGCCCAGCCTGCTCGGTGGGCTGATATTGTGCCCACCCGCACTTTTGCCCGAGGTCATTCGATTATCGGTACCCGAGGGTGTCAGTTCGGTAGTGCTGCACCCCGACTTGCAAGTGAACACGGAACAAGCGCGCCGCGGGCTTGCAGACGCCTGCTCGATGGAGCAATGGTTGACCCAGCAGGGCTACTTGGCCGGATTCGTGGCCGCTTGTGCATCGAGTGACCTGGCGATGATCGGCAGGACGCTCAAGGACATCGTGATCGAGCCGCAGCGCACGGCTGCGCTGCCTTACTTTGAGGCTGTCAGGGATGCCGCCATCGGCGCCGGTGCGCTCGGATGCAGCCTGTCGGGCAGCGGCCCGAGCATATTCGCGTTATGCGACGATCAGCAGGCGCCCGAACTCGCGAGCGCAATGGCACAAGCCTGCCGCGGGTTCAAGATCGAGTGTCAAACGTGGATAAGTTCAATGAGCGCTCCGGGCGCTCGCCTCGAAACCTAGTGTCCTGTCCCGTAAGTTCGCACAGTTTCAGCGCGGTCTCTCAAGGCCTTTGGCAAGGCATGTCGTGCCGTTAATGGCGGGCTCATTGACAAGCGGCGTAACACCGCCAAAGGCCTTGAAGGACGCGCCCTTCGGGAAGCAGCAAAAAGCGCCGCTACGGCGTTGCGTCCCTTGCCAATATGCCGGATATTGCCTGCGTAACGCGCCTGGTAACAGCGCTTTTTGCTGGTTCTGAAATCATGCGAACTTACGGGACAGGATACTAACCATGCGCTACGTCAGTACGCGTGGATCGGACCCGGTGAGCCTCGATACGGCCCTTGTTGAGGGGATCGCTGCCGACGGCGGCTTGTTCATGCCGACGCACCTGCCGATATTTGCGGAAAGTGACTTTTCGGCATCGAAGACAATCATCGACGTTGCCGAAGTGATGTTGCGGCCTTTTTTCGAAGCTTCGTCGCTGGCGGCCGAACTCGAAAACATCCTCGCCGAAACTTTTTCATTTCCAATCATTGTGACGCCGTTGCCCGTCGAGCAAGGACGAGCGTCGCTGCTCGAGTTGTTTCACGGACCGACAGCGGCTTTCAAGGATGTCGGTGCAGGCTTTCTCGCCGCCTGCCTGACCCGGCTCGAGGGTGATGCGGCATCACCATTGACGATACTCGTCGCTACGTCGGGCGACACTGGCGGAGCCGTGGCCGCCGCATTTGATCAAAGGCCCGGGATGTGTGTCGTCGTGCTGTATCCGGACGGGCGTGTTTCGGAACGACAGGCGCAGCAACTGACGTGCTGGAGCGACAATGTGTTGTCGCTGCGGGTTCGTGGTGCGTTTGATGATTGCCAGACCCTCGTCAAGGTGGCATTTGCTGACGAGGATTTGTGTGCCCGGTATCGTTTCAGCTCAGCGAACAGCATCAATATCGGACGATTGCTGCCGCAGGCAACCTACTATGCCGACGCGAGTCTGCGACATCATCGAGAGCACGGAAACAAGCCCGGCTTCATCGTCCCGACCGGCAACCTCGGCAACGCGCTCGCGTGCATCATGGCTCGCGAAATGGGCCTTCCAATCGGTCCGATCGTCTTGGCGACAAACGCCAATCGAACGATCGGTGACTATTTCGAGAATCTGAAGTGGCTGCCGCGGCCCAGCCTGCAGACATTGGCGTCTGCAATGGACGTCGGTGATCCCAGTAATATGGAGCGATTGCGCGGCCTGATCGGCGAAGCTGAAATATTGCGCGAGCGGCTCGGTGTTGTTTCCGTTGACGACTCGCAGATCGAGGAGCAGATCAGGAGAAATTACGAGGATTTCAATCTCGCCACCTGTCCGCACACGGCGACCGCGACCTATGCGTGGCGGCAGCTCGACGCGCAGGCACGAGTGGCAGACGACTGGATTTTGGTCGCGACGGCGCATGCGGCGAAGTTCGAAACCATCGTTGAACCGATCATCGGAGAGGATATACCGTTGCCCATCGAACTCGCGGAGATGATGACGCGGCCGAGCCGCTCCGACGTCATCGAGCCGGACGTCAGCGCACTTGCTGCTGCCATGGATCAATATTTTGGGAATTGAAGTCTTGACGCGCGCAGACCTGGCGGACATTAATAGGACTGTCGTGAATCTGCGAGCCGGCGCCAATGGCTGAAGTCCTGCAATACATCGAGGAGCCGTGGTTTCTACCCGTCCTGGCCCTGTTACTGTTCGTGTGGTTGCTGTACCGGTTCAGCAGGCGCGGCGACAAGTTGCAAAGAACACTCAAGGAAATTGCGCACGAGCGCATTGACGCGGTGGTCATTCCCAACGGTGATGACGGCGAAATCCAGCTTGACTACCTGTTACTGACATCGCAGGGCGTGCTGATCCTGCACATCAAGGACGTGCAGGGCACGGTCTTCGGCAGCGACAAGATGCAGGACTGGACGGTTATCAGCGACGATCGGCGCTACACGTTTTCAAACCCCCAGCCCGCGCTGTACGATCGCATTGCAGCCGTGCGGCAAATCGTCAATCAGGTACCGGTTGCCGGCCGCGTATTATTTCTCGAGGGCGGCGAGTTTACCAAAGGCGTGCCGGGGCTTGTCTGTAATCTCGATGAATTGCTCGAAGAGTTCAGCGAACATGACAAGGCTGCCGCACGGAAAAATATTGAGGCCTTCAAGCCGCACTGGGACCGAATGCTGCAACGAACGCTGAGTGCACGGGCCGGCAGGAACCCGGCGAGACCTCCTCACTAGAACTCTGTCAGGGTGATATGACCGCGCACGAGATTGAAGTCCGTGAGGCCACGAAGCACGATGTCGCTGCGTTGTCATTGGTAGGACGCCAGGCGTTCCTGACAGCCTATGAAGGCACCGCTAACGTCGACGCCATAGCACAGCATGTCGAGCGTTACTTCAGCGAGGCCTCGATCGCCAGGGAACTCGGCATTGACGGGCAGGCCTATCTGATCGCGACAAGCGACGGCGAGGCAGCCGGATTCGCGAAACTCGGAAAAGGTGACGCACCAATCGCCATGCCGGAAAAGCCCGCCCTCGAGGTTCAGCAACTGTATGTGTCACCGCATCACCAGCGCAGCGGTGTTGGTGCGAAGATCATGAATGCCGTCATTGTTATCGCGAAGCAAAAGTCATTTCGGGGGATCTGGCTCAGCGCCTGGGAAAATGCCGATTGGGCGTTGCGCTTTTACAGGAAATGCGGGTTTGTCGAAGCAGGCACCACCCGATTTCGGCTCGGCGACGATGTGTTCGACGACCTGCTGATGTGGTTACCTGTCGATCACCGTGACTGAGCCGCCAAGGCACGCTGCCGGGGAGAGTGGTAATGGGCGACGACAAAGTTATCAAATATTCGGGCGATCGTGCGACCGTGGCATGGCACGGTCGCCTGTGCATCCACATGGGTGAATGCGGTCGTGCGCAGGGCGATCTGTTTGTCGGTGGCCGCAAGCCCTGGTGTCAGCCTGACAAAGCCACCGACGACGAAGTCGACGACGTCGTGCTGCGTTGTCCAACCGGAGCGCTGTCTGTCGAATTTGCGGATGGCTCGCATGTCGAGCAAGCCGACGTGATCAATACTGTGCATGTCGCCTACAACGGGCCGCTTTTCGTGCGTGGAAATCTCGATATCGATGGCGCTCCGGCGAATGCGCCGGGCCTGAAGTACCGGGCGGCGCTTTGCCGCTGCGGAGAATCCGGGAACAAGCCGTACTGCGACAACTCGCACGAGAAGCACGGCTTTCGCGATTATGGCGCCGTTGGCGAGACCGGACGCGCCGATGGGGAGCGAGGTGGTCCACTTCAGGTACGGCCGGTCAGGGACGGACCACTGATGTTGCAGGGCAATGTCACGATCTCCAGCAGCAGCGGCAGGGCCACATGGCAGGGCAGCAAGGTCGCGTTATGCCGTTGCGGTGCTTCAAACAACAAGCCGTTCTGCGATGGCCAGCACAAGAAAGTCGGTTTCGTGAGCGACTGATACGCTAGCCGAGGTCGAAAAAAGACATCGCATTGTCGGTCGTGATGCGGGCGACATGCTCGCGTGACTGGCCACGGGCCTCCGCGACGACACGTAGTACCTCTGTCAAAAAGGCGGGTTCGTTACGGCGCGATCTCGGTTTCGGCTCCAATGTTCGGGGCAGAAGATAAGGCGCGTCGGTTTCTATCATCAGGCGATCGTCCGGAATGATCGATGCGATGTCCTGCAGATGCATGCCACGCCGTTCATCACAGATCCAACCCGTGATGCCGATGTAGAGATCCATAGCAAGATATTGCCGCAGTGATTCTCCTTCGCCCGTAAAGCAGTGCGCAACCGCACGCGGCAATCGCGGCAACATCGGCTCGAGGATCTCAATGAAATCGTCGTGTGCGTCCCGCTGATGCAGGAACACGGGCATTCCTTTGTCTGCAGCGATTTCGAGCTGTGCCTGAAATGCGGCCAATTGCGCATCACGAGGAGAGAAGTTACGGCAGTAGTCCAGCCCGCATTCGCCGATCGCGACAACGGCGTCTCTCGCGGCAAGTTCGCGTATCCGGGCGTCAGTGGCATTGTCATAGTTCGAGGCATGGTGAGGATGCACTCCCGCGGTTGCATACAAAACGCTACGGTGGGATTCAGCAAGCCTTAGTGCCGCCTCGTTGCTTTCGTCACTGCTGCCAGTGACGATCATCCTGGTGACGCCCGCAGTGGCCGCACGTTTCATGACGGCGTCGCGATCTTCATCGAAGTTGTTATGACTGAGATTGACGCCAATATCGATGAGAGGGTGTGGCATCAGTATTGTGACCAGCGAAAAAACCGTGCCCCGAGCGCGAGGAAAATGACACTCATGGCGGTCATGGCCAGCAGGCTCGGTGCGACATCGAACAGGGTAGCGCCATCGAGCATTACAGCTCGCGCAGATTTCAGAACATGGGTCAGCGGAAAAATATTTGCGGCTTGTTGCACGACTGCCCCGGCGCCCTCTAGTGAAAACCAGACCCCGGATAGCAACATCATTGGCCAGTTGATCAAATTGAGCAGGCCGCCCGCGAGTTCCTCGCTGGTGACGCGCGCGGCAACGACCACGCCGAGCGATATCATCGACACCGCGCCCACCGCGGCAATGAGCAACAAGGTCAGGTAATTTCCCTCCATGCGCGTGTCGAGCAACACGTGTGTTCCGGCATAGACGACAATCGTGATTGTCATGATCAGCACCATGCGCGATGCGACCTGGGCCACAATAAATTCAATGGGGCGCAGTGGTGTTGCCCGCAGACGCTTCAAGAAGCCGTTCTTGCGATAGCGTACAACGACATATCCCACACCGAAAAGACAGCTGAACATCATGTTCATGCCAAGAATACCGGGCAATACCCAGTCTACGTAACGAATTGCCTCGCCGGATATTTGCGATTTCCTGATGTTACTGCTGCCGGCAGTGTCCGACTGCAGCAGTGCAAGCTCGGCGAAATACCCCTTAGGTGAATCGGGATTGACCCAATACTGCCTGTCTCCCTCAAGTTGCAGCAGCAGATCCAGTTGGTGCCGGGACACCTTGCGAAATCCCGCTTCCCGATCATTGATGGCGACAAATTTCACATAGCGCGTCTTGAGGAACGGGTGCTGGTCGAGGATCAGTTCGCTTCCTTCTTGCAGCACGCCAACCGTGTACTCGTTGCGCCCACCGCCGCCGAATATGAACGCCAGGCCAAACATCAGCAACACGGGCAGGATCAAGTTCCACGAAAGTGCGGCGCGATCTCGCAGAAACTCCAGGTTGCGGGCACGGAAGATTGCGTAGATTCTTTGCAGCATGATCGGTGGTCGCTTTCAGGCGCGCAGGGAATGACCGGTCAGATCAAGAAAAAGGTCTTCGAGCGTGGGCTGGCGAATCTTGATGCGATTCAAGCCGGTCACATGTGACGATAATTCCTTGAGGCTCGCGGCGATATCGTCCGATACGATTTCGACGACGCCCAGGTTATCGATGACGCGGTGCTCGATCGCAGCCAGGTCGCCGCTCAGATCTGCGATGGGCAGTTCGATGATCAGACCCTGGTAACGTTCCTGCAGCAAGGTGTCCGGCGCGCCCTGTAAGATGATCTTGCCGACGTCCATGATAGCGATTTCGTCACATAGAACTTGCGCTTCGTCCATGTAATGCGTGGTGAGAATGACTGTCGCGCCATCGGCCAGAATGCCCTGTATGAGCTCCCAGAAATTTCGGCGGGCCTGTGGGTCGAGCCCGGTAGTCGGCTCGTCAAGGAATATGAGCTTTGGGCGATTGACAAGTGCGACGGCGAGCAACAGGCGCTGTCTTTGACCGCCAGACAATTTTCGATTATCGCGCTGCAGTAATTCACCAAGTGAACAGTCCTCGATGATTCGATCGAGATTGGCGCGGCGGTTGTACAAATTCTGAAACATTTGCAGCGTCTCACGAACGCTCAGGAAATCCTGCAGGGCAGTGTTCTGGAACTGGATGCCGATTTCCTGCCGAAACCTGCTGCCGGCCAGTTCCCCGAAGTAGTAAATCTCTCCCGACGTCGCTGTGGCCACGCCCTCGATGATTTCGACCGTTGTAGTCTTGCCAGCGCCATTGGGGCCGAGCAGGCCGAAACAGCTGCCTTCGGGCACCGCAAAGCTCACGTCGTCAACAGCAAGCACGCCGGGATACTGCTTTGTCAGGTGTCGGGCTTCGAGGGCTGTCCGCATGGGTAAACTAAAATGTGCCGCCAGGGATGACGGACGAAGGAAATGGACCAGGGAGATAGATTAGCGAATGGCCGGCAAAACGGCCAGCAATGGCGTGTCTTGCAACCAAAGTGTCGCGCGCGGTATCAAATACATACAACGTTCAAACGGGATATCCGATCATGATGATGTTAGTGAACAGATGCGCTGTTACGGGGGCAGCCCTGGCGCTGCTGCTGGCAGTGCCGGCCTACGGCAGTATGAACAAGAGCGTCAATATCGCTGCGGGCGAGGACTCCAGCGGCGCCTCAACAGTGAATGGCAGTATTTCGGTCGGCCAGGGCGCGACCGTAACGGGTGCATTGGAGACGGTGAACGGTTCCATTCGAATCGACCATGACGCCCGGATCGGCGACGCAGAAACCGTAAATGGCGCCATACGTGTCGCCGAAAAAGTACACAGCAAAAACCTGACGACCGTCAACGGATCGATTCGTGTTGGCGCAGGTACGACTGTCGATGGCAGCGTTGAAACCGTGAACGGTCGCATCGATGTCGGCAAGGGTAGCTCCGTTGCCAGCGACGTCGGCAATATCAATGGTCGGATCGAGTTGACGGGTAGCCAGGTCGGCGGCGACGTATCGACGGTGGGTGGCGATGTTGAACTCGCCGATGGCGCGGTCGTCAGGGGCGACATCATTGTCCGAAAACCAGGCGGCTGGAATTGGGGAAAGCAGCGCAAGCCCAGAATCGTGATTGGCCCGGGTTCTCGCGTCGAGGGCGCAATCAGGCTCGAGCGCGAAGTCGAACTCTATATCAGCGAATCAGCCGAGGTTGGCGGCGTCGAGGGCGTGATGACGATGGACAACGCGGTTCGCTTTCGCGGCAAACGTCCGTAAAATCGGGGCTGTGCAGAGCGCAGCGACCCAACTATCACTGTTCGCGGATGTCGAAGGGCCCGACGATATGTCGGGCTTTGGTGCCGACATATCGTCGGGCTTTTCGGTGCGTCAAAGCGGCCGGGCCAAACGGCTGTCCATCAAGGTGTATCCGCGCGGGCGTGTCGAAGTCGTGGTGCCGAGGCGGACGCGAGCAGCCGAGGTGCAGGCCTTCGTCAGCGAGAACCGTGACTGGATTCGCAGGACGCGCGAATCGTTCGCGAAGTCGCATCCTACGGAGCCGTTCGCACTGCCGAATCGCATCGAACTGCCTGGCATCGGCCGCAGCACACGGGTCCAGTACAGGTCGCGCAGCGGCGCCAGGACAGTTCGGTACCGGCAGCATGGCGACATGCTGGTCCTGAGCGGCCGCACGAATGATGATCAACTGTGCGTTGTGGCGCTGAAGCGATGGCTCGCATCCGTTGCCAAGGAAACGCTGGAGCCGAGGTTGCGTGCGCTGGCAACCCAGACGGGCAATCCGTTCAAGAAGATGCAGGTCCGCGGCCAGCGAACGTGCTGGGGGAGCCACTCCAGTACGGGAACGATCAGCGTCAATTACTGCTTGTTGTTCCTGGATCCGCTGCTGCTTCGTTACCTCTTGATCCACGAGCTGTGCCATGCGCGCCACATGAATCATTCACGCCGCTTCTGGCAGTTCGTCGGCCGCTTCGAGGCCGGGTACCGGCACCTGGACCGGCAATTGGCCGACTCCTGGCAAAAAATTCCGACTTGGGTAGGTATTTATTAGAATACAGTATCTTACAGTTACTTATTAATGTCACTTATCATCCTTGATCGAGCAATTCCCGCAGATTGATCACGGCAGCATTCGCGCGCGCGAGATAATTCGCCATGACCAACGAATGATTTGCAAACAAGCCATAGCCCCCGCCGTTCATGACTATCGGTGAATGCAGCGATTCGAGGCTTGCCTCGAGTTCACGGATGATCTGTCGCACGCTCGTGCGGGCGTTCTTGTCCTCGAGAACCCGGGCGAAATCGAATTCCGCGGCGCGAAAGAAGTGGACCAGCGCCCAGGCGTTGCCACGGGCCTCGAAAAAGACGTTGTCCACCTGAAACCAGGAGGTTCGGACCGTAATATTGTCCAGTAGCGTGTTCGCTGCCCGGGCCGACGGGTCCCCGGCCAGGTCGGTGTTGATGCGTGTGGATACGACACTGTCGCCAAGTCGGCGTGTCAGACTGCCCAGTCGTTTTTCGACCTGCGCCAGCCATTCACGAAGATTGTCCGCCCTGGCATAAAATCGTGCCACGGGCTGTTGGGCGCCGGTCAGGCGGTCGCGGTAGCGCGTGAATCCCCTGATGGCGTCGCGATACTCCGATTCCGATCGTGGCAAAAGCCAGGAATTGTTGTCGAAGAAAAAATGCGGCTCTGAAACAGCAATGTCCTCGTCCTCCTTCGATTGCGACTGGCTCCGGCTGTAGTCATTGCGAATGACGCGAGCCAGATCGCGGACCTGCTGCAAAACGCCAAACTCCCAACTCGGTATATTGTCGAGAAATACGCTGGGTGGCATGCGGTCATTGCTCAGATAACCACCGGGCTTATCGAGCAGCGTTTCGGCGACGCGAATCAATGTGTCCGTTGAGGAGTAGCCTACGACAATGCGATCGTTATCGACGAATTCGTTGACCCAGAAGGTGTCGGGGGTTCGCGACCAGTATATGCTCAGCGCCACTAACACGATCAGTATGACGCCGGCTGAGTAGAAAATAATTTTTGCGCGCCGGGGCAGCGACAAAATGCTGGCAGCGGATCTGATCTTCATGCAGCGAGCTGACGCAGCACGTAGTGCAGGATGCCGCCGTGCTCGAAGTATTCCCGTTCTTTCGGTGTATCAATGCGGATCGTGGCTCCGAACTCGAATGGATCACCATCTACCGGCGTTACCGTGACGGCGACGGTGCTGGCATCGGCATTCGTGTGCCCCTTGATATCGAAGGTCTCGGTGCCGTTTATGCCCAGCGATCCGGCGTCGTCACCTTCCTCGAATTGCAATGGCAGCACGCCCATGCCGATCAGGTTGGAGCGATGAATGCGCTCGAAACTCTTTGCGATGACGGCCTGGACACCGAGCAACAGCGTTCCCTTCGCCGCCCAGTCGCGCGATGAACCGGTGCCGTATTCGCTGCCTGCGATGACAATCAGCGGCGTGCCTTCCTGTTTGTACTTGAGCGACGCATCATAAATTGACATTTGTTCGCCACTGGGCTGGTGACGGGTCCAGCCACCCTCGGTTCCCGGTGCGAGCTGATTGCGCAATCGAATGTTTGCGAACGTGCCCCGCATCATGACTTCGTGATTGCCGCGACGCGAGCCGTAGGAATTAAAGTCCGCGGGCTTAACGCCCTTGGCCTGCAGGTACTCGGCTGCCGGGCTATCCGCTGCGATGCTGCCGGCCGGAGAAATATGGTCCGTCGTGACCGAATCCCCGAGCAAAACGAGCACGCGCGCCTGCCGCACATCTTGAACCGGTGGCGGGCTCAAGCTCATGCCTTCAAAGTACGGCGGGTTCTTGATGTAGGTCGATGTTTCGTCCCAGGTGTAAATCGCGCCGCCCGGAACATCGAGACTGTTCCAGTTGCTATCGCCGGCGAAGACATTGTCGTAGCTCGACTTGAACATGTCGGAGTCGATATTCGCCGCAATGGTGTCATGTACTTCCTTCTGGCTTGGCCAGATGTCTTTCATGAAGACAGGGTTTCCGTCTTGATCGTCGCCCAGCGCATCGTTTAATAGATTTACGTCGAGATTTCCCGCGAGCGCATACGCTACGACGAGGGGTGGCGATGCGAGAAAGTTCATACGCACGAGCGGGTGAATACGGCCCTCAAAATTACGGTTGCCGGACAGAACGCACGTGCCAATAACGTCGCCTTGCTGAACCGCTGCGGTGATTTCCGGAAGCAGCGGACCGGAGTTGCCTATGCAGGTCGTGCAGCCGTAGCCAACCGTATAAAAACCCAGCGCATCGAGGTCGTCGAGAAGCTCCGATTTTTCGAGATAGTCTGTAACGACCTTCGACCCGGGTGCGAGGCTCGTTTTGACCCATGGCTTGACTTGCAATCCTTTCGCTCGCGCATTCCTTGCAAGCAGTCCCGCAGCAATCATGACGGCGGGATTTGATGTATTCGTGCAGCTTGTGATTGCGGCAATCAGAACTGCGCCATCGCGGATTTCGACATCTGTGCCATTGATGTTCGCGGTGGCGCTGCCACTCCCGTTGCGATCTGCCGTCGCGGCCGCGAGATGCCCAGCGTAGATTTTGTCCGCGCTACTCAAAGGAATGCGATCCTGCGGCCGTTTCGGTCCCGCGATACTCGGCTCGACCGTGCTCAGGTCGAGTTCGAGCGTGTCGCTGTACAGGGAAACGGCTTGACCATCTTCACGCCACAAGCCTTGCTCGCAAGCGTAGCTCTTGATCAGCGCGATGTGCGCCGGATCGCGGCCCGAGAGCTCGAGGTAACGAAGCGTTTCATCGTCAATCGGGAAGATCGCACAGGTCGAGCCGAATTCGGGTGACATGTTGCTCAGTGTTGCGCGGTCGGCCAGTGGCAGCAGCGACAATCCGTCACCGTAAAATTCGACGAACTTTCCTACGACGCCTTTCTCGCGAAGCATTTGCGTCACGGTGAGCACAAGATCGGTCGCAGTCGATCCTTCTTTGAGTTCGCCACTCAGCTTGAAACCGATAACGTGCGGGATCAGCATCGTGATCGGCTGGCCGAGCATGGCTGCTTCCGCCTCGATACCACCGACTCCCCAGCCGAGCACGCCGAGTCCATTGATCATCGTCGTGTGCGAGTCAGTTCCGACAACGGTATCAGGATAGGCACTGCGGCTGCCGTCGTCTGAGACATCGAAGACGACGCGGCTCAAATACTCGAGGTTCACCTGGTGCACGATGCCTGTATTCGGCGGTACGACGCGAAAATTTTCGAACGCAGACTGACCCCAACGCAGGAATGAATAGCGTTCCTTATTGCGCTGAAATTCGATCTTGTTGTTGAGATCAAGGGCGTCGGCGCTACCGTAGCGGTCCACCTGCACCGAATGATCGATGACCAGTTCCGCGGGTGCAAGCGGATTGATGCGATCGGCTGAACCGCCGAGCTTGACGACGGCATCGCGCATTGCGGCGAGGTCGACGATTGCCGGCACACCGGTGAAGTCCTGCAGAATGACGCGGCTCGGCGTAAAGGAAATTTCGGTACTTGGCACAGCCTCCGGATCCCAGTTCGCCAGCGCCAACACATCCTCGCGCGTCACGTCACGGCCGTTTTCGTGGCGAAGCAGGTTTTCGAGCAAAATCTTGAGCGAGTAGGGCAGTCGCTCTACGTGTCCTTCCTGAACGGCGTCGAGGCGGTAGATTTCGAAATCCTCGCCCCCGACAGTCAGCGTCGCACGCGCACCGAAGCTGTCCTTCATCGTGTCTGTCTCCGCGATATGGAATCAACACCGCGGCCAGCCGGCCGCCGGGGTGGCGCATTATAGCGAATGGCAGATTGCATCGCTTATGAATTTACAGCAGGTCGCACGCCCTCACGGGATATGGGACGGGTCAGGACTCGATCGATCGTGGCCCCGCCCAAACAGCGGTCGCCTGAGTAAAATACGACAAACTGTCCTGGGGCCACAGCACGTTGCGGGTCATCGAAACGGACTTCGACCGCTCGGTCATCGATGTCAGTTACCGTGCACGCCTGATCGGCCTGCCGATATCGAATCTTCGCGCTGCAGCGATAACCGCTCGCCAGGCCCGCAGGTGGCTTCCCGATCCAGCTTGCTGCCGTGGCCCGCAGGCTTGCGGCAAACAGCAGCGGGTCTTCGCCCTGGGCGACGATGAGGGCGTTGTCGTCGAATTGCTTGTCGACAACGTACCAGGGCGAGGCTGCGGCATCACTGCGGCCGCCGATCCCGAGGCCCTGTCTTTGTCCGAGCGTGTAAAACGCGAGACCGTGATGACTACCGACCTCATTGCCGTCGGGTGTGCGGATTGGTCCCGGATTTGCGGGTAGGTAGGTACTCAGGAATTCACGAAACGGCCGTTTGCCGATGAAGCAGATCCCGGTGCTGTCTTTCTTGTCATGAACGGTCAGGCCGTGCTTGCGGGCCAGCTCCCGAACCTCGGACTTCTGCAATTCACCGAGCGGAAATAAGGTTTCTGCCAGCGCGTCACGACTGACTGCGTGCAGGAAGTAGCTCTGATCCTTGCTCGGGTCGGCAGCTTTCAGCAAAACCGTTTCGTTATCAATTTGGTCAATGCGCGCGTAGTGGCCCGTGGCCAGGAACTCTCCGCCAAGCCGCTTGGCATGATCACGAAAAACTCCGAATTTGATTTCCCGGTTGCAAAGCACGTCGGGGTTCGGCGTGCGTCCGGCACGATATTCGGCGAGAAAATACCCGAACACCTGGTCCCGGTACTGCTGCGAAAAATTGGCATGGTGCAGCGGTATGTCGAGCTGCTCACAGACGCGACGCGCATCCTGGAGGTCTTCGGCCGCCGTACAATAGCTGTCGTCGTCCTCCCAGTTGCTCATGTGCAATGCGTGCACATTGGCGCCGGCCTGCTGCAGCAGGACGGCTGCAACGGCCGAATCGACACCGCCGGAGAGGCCGAGAATGACTCTGCGGTTGGCAATCGAGTGGAGATTCTGCGCCATGTGCGTACCCATCTGCAACGCATTTTAGCAGTTGCTGATCGATGGCGAGGAGGTGGCTTTGCGGTGAAGTGCCTGGAGTGCGGCGCCTATACCCCGAGTTGACGAAATTCCAGTTCGACTTCGCTGGCGAGCCAGATCTCATCGAACATCTTGCCGTAGAGTCTGGCAACAGGGGGTTCGTAGGTGTCCGCAATACCCTCCCAGCGATTGGCCTGCAAACGGTAGACAAGGGCTTTTTCGTCCGCAATGCAGAACGATTCGGCGTGGGTCCGCAGATCTTCGCGAACGTGGCGAAATTCGATATAGCTATTCAGGCGGCGGCCCAGGTGAACGAAGTTATTGCCGTTCTTGATGGCCCGAGTGGGGTCGGCGATCAACACGCGAATACGGGCATACGATTGCGACAGTACGAGACGTTTGATGATCTCGAGAAAGTCCGGGTCATCGTAAATGCCGGGCTCGAGATCGTGAGTGAATATGGATACTTTGCGGGTAGCCTCGCGCGCAATATCGATGACCGCCTCACGCATTTCCTCACGTGTCGATATCACCCATCGTTTGCCTTTTTCGCGTGCCTGTTCCATGTTTCGTGGCTGCTGTTTTCCCGAGGTCGAGCGCGCGCTGACTGCACTTGTCGCTATGTTGGCATATTACCGGTCGGAAAAGATTGACCTTGCCAACTGCGTCACGTTTTGATGCGCTGCCGGCGAGTCGAGAATCATTCCCAAGCCCCGACTCGCGCGTGTTTCAGGCGATTGGTGGCAGCCGTCAACAGTCTTTGGCGAGCTCCTCGGCAAGTCCAACATACGTCTCCGGCGTCAGGGCCAGCAGACGCTTCTTCTCTGCGTGCGGTATATCGAGTGTCTCGATGAAGTCCTGGATTAGCTGCTGCGTGACTTTCTTGCCGCGAGTCAGAACCTTGAGCTTTTCGTACGGCTCGGCGACCCCATGGCGGCGCATGACGCTCTGCACGGCTTCGGCGAGTACTTCCCACGCGTCGGCGATGTCGCGATGAATTGCCTCTTTGTCCACTTGTAATTTGCCGAGGCCCCTGGTCGCCGACTGCATCGCGATGATCGTGTAGCCGATCGCGACACCGAAATTTCGCTGCACCGTGGAATCTGACAGGTCCCGTTGCCAGCGCGATACTGGCAGCTTTTGCGCAAAGTGCTCGAGCAATGCTGTCGCCATGCCCAGGTTGCCTTCGGCATTCTCAAAATCGATCGGGTTGACTTTGTGCGGCATCGAGGACGAACCGACTTCATCTTTTACGACTTTCTGGCGGAAGTAGCCAAGCGAAACGTAGCCCCAAATGTCGCGGCACAAGTCCGTCAGTATCGTATTGATTCGAATGAGCGCGTGCGAATACTCGGCGGTCCAGTCGTGTGGTTCGATCTGAGTGGTGTGTGTGCTCGGATCGAGGCCAAGTGCTGCAATGAAGCGCTGACTGATTGCAGGCCAATCAACGTCCGGATACGCGACCACGTGCGCGTTGAAATTTCCAACGGCACCGTTGAATTTGCCGCGGATCACAACGTCGGCGAGTTGCTGCTGCGCTCGCTGCAGACGTTTGACGAAATTGGCCATTTCCTTGCCGAGGGTCGTCGGTGTCGCCGTCTGCCCGTGTGTTCGCGACAACATCGGCAGGCCTGCGTTTTGCCTGGCCATGGCTTGCAGCTTCGTGCGGAGTTGACGCATCTGCGGCAGCAGGACATCGGTGCGTGCCGCGCGCAGCATCAGTGCATAAGCCAGATTGTTAATGTCCTCGGACGTGCAGCCGAAGTGCAGAAAGTCCTTGAGCTCCGATGTTTCCGGACCGTCACCCAGACGTTCGCGAACGAAATACTCGACGGCCTTGACGTCGTGATTGGTCGTGGTCTCGATTTTCTTGACACGTTCGGCATCGTCGAGCGAAAAACGATCGACAATGTTATTGAGGACATCTTTCATTACGGGCGACAGTGGTCCGACTTCGGTCACTTTTGGTTCATCGGCAAGGCACTGCAGCCACCGCACCTCGACGAGGACGCGAAAGCGTATCAGGCCGTATTCGCTGAAAATGTCGCGCAGACCGTCAACCTTGTCCGCATAGCGGCCATCCGCCGGCGAGAGGGCCCTGAGGGTTGAGACTTTCATGTCACCGAAACCAGTGTAGACTTGCGCGCGCAAAGCGCGAATCATACACGATTGCTACGGTCAGCCGTCACATGCGATGGGGTCGAGAGCCGCTTTGTTGGATGGTGGCACACAGTTCGCGCATGGAGAAACCAGGGCAATGAGCGACAAGGCATATCGCATTGAGCACGACAGCATGGGTGAACTGAAGGTGCCCAGGGACGCGCTCTGGGGCGCGCAGACACAGCGGGCGGTCGAAAACTTTCAGATCAGCGGACTGACGATGCCGCGTCAGTTCATCGCCGCACTTGGGCTTGTAAAGTGGGCGGCGGCCGGGGCAAATGCCGAACTGGGTTTAATGAAAAGCGAAATCGCGATTGGCGTGCAGAATGCTGCGCTGACTGTCGCGGCCGGCGACCATGACGAGCATTTTCCGATCGATGTCTTTCAGACCGGATCCGGGACAAGTTCGAACATGAATGCCAACGAAGTGATCGCGCACCTGGCGAGCGACGCTCTCGGCATTGAAGTACATCCGAACGATCATGTGAATATGAGTCAGAGCAGCAACGACGTCATACCGACCTGTGTGCATGTCAGCGCCGCGATCGCCATTCACTCCCAGTTGCTGCCCGCGCTCGAACACCTGTCCAAGGTGCTTGAGAGCAAAGCGGATGAGACACGCGATATCGTCAAGACCGGGCGCACGCATCTCATGGACGCCATGCCGTTGACCCTGGGACAAGAGCTCGCCGGTTGGCGATCGCAGGTCGACAATGCCGCGGCCCGGTTGCGGGATTCGTTGCCGCGATTGACAGAGCTGGCGCAGGGCGGGACTGCAGTGGGTACCGGAATCAATGCGCACCCGAAATTTGGCGCCAAGGTCGCGGTTCTCCTGGCGGAGCGAACCGGCATCGACGGGTTCCGGCCGGCCGAGTCCAGCTTCGAGGCGTTGAGTTCCCAGGACACGGCCGTGGAAATCTCAGGTCAATTGCGCGTACTGGCTGTCAGCCTGACCAAGATCGCGAATGATCTTCGCTGGATGAATTCCGGGCCTTTGGCAGGTATTGGCGAGATTGAACTGCCGGCATTGCAGCCGGGTTCGAGCATCATGCCGGGCAAAATCAACCCTGTGATACCCGAGGCCGTGGCGATGGTTGGCGCGCAGGTGATCGGAAATGACGCAACGATTGCGATTGCCGGGATGTCGGGCAACTTCCAGCTCAACGTCATGTTACCGGTAGTCGCTTATAACCTGTTGCAAAGCATTGAGCTGCTGGCCCGAGCCTGTCGCTGCCTTGCCGACAAGGCCATTGCGGATTTCACAGTGAACATCGGCAACATCAATCGGGCCCTCGATCGCAATCCCATCCTCATCACGGCGCTGACCCCGGTCATCGGCTACGATAAGGGTGCTGCCATTGCGAAAAAAGCGTATGCCGAGGGTCGTTCGATCAAGGATGTCGCAAGGGAAATGACCGACTTGAGCGACGAAGAACTGGATCGTTTGCTGGATCCCGCGGCTTTGACTGAGGGCGGAATAAAACACTAGTGCTCCGTCAAAGTGATATTGATGCGTTCAGAGCCACCGGGATGATTCAAGACAAGGCGCAGTCAGCAGGAAATGGCATATGCTTTTCAAGGACTGCAACGCCGTATCGGATCATCCCGGTGGCTCCCCACTTTGAGCGAAGAGTGTGACAGTCGATTGCGGTGTTGCGTCTATTGGGAGGGGCGAGCCGTGAAGCGGTCGTCTGCGGTGTTGCGCCTCTTGGCAAGGACGCGCCATTGCCGGCGAGACGCGCCTTGCGGTTTCGAAAAAACTGGGGTCGAACCGAAGTTTTTCGTAAGAACTGGCGACTAAATGACTCCATCGAGCAAAAACTTCGGTTCGACCCCAATTTTTTCTTCACGACTCGCTGAACCCATCAATATCACCTTGACGGAGTACTGGGAGACTGATTCTGACGACCAAGAACGGGCTGCATGAATGGCTGACGTAGACGCATTGACGACGATTTTGCTTCGTGAGCGCCTCGCGGGCACATGCCTCCCTGAAGATCCGACAGACGTTGTTTTGCCGCCCGGGAGTGAGCGCTGGCCGGCGGACATACGCAGGCAGCTGTCGACGGCATTGACGCCTGCAGGTGTGCTCATTCCGGTGTTCGAGCGAAACGGAGCCCTTTCAGTGTTGCTCACACAGCGATCTGCACACCTGAAGCATCATGCCGGGCAAGTCAGTTTCCCGGGTGGCCGCATGGAAACAGGTGACCGCGATATCGCGCAGACAGCGCTTCGCGAGACGTACGAGGAGGTGGGTATCAGGCCCGAAGAAGTCACGGTGATCGGTTTCCTGGACCCGATGCCGACCGTCACCGGGTATGCCGTGACCCCTGTAATCGGTCTCGTGAACGGCCAGGCCGAGATCCGCGTCGACCACACTGAAGTTGAATACGCGTTTGAAGTGCCACTGACATTCTTTGTCGACGAGCGCAATGAAATGCCGTCCGAACGCGTTTTTCGCGGCCGGAAAATTCCGATCATCGAGTTTCGATACGACGGGCAACGTATCTGGGGTGTGACCGCACATATCTTCGTAGAACTTAGAAAAATACTTAAAAAAACAATAGATAATGAGTGATATCAAGAAATTACTTTACATAATGGAGCGGCTGCGCGATCCGGATGGTGGCTGCCCCTGGGACGCGCAGCAGGACTTCGCCAGCATCGCGCCTTATACGATCGAGGAGGCCTATGAGGTCGCGGACGCGATCGCCCGATCCGACTTTGAGTCGCTGCGGGACGAGCTCGGGGACTTGCTGCTACAGGTCGTATTTCATGCCCGCATGGCCGAGGAAGGCGGCCATTTTGACTTTCATGGGGTAGTGGATGGCATCAGCGACAAGCTGGTTCGCCGGCACCCCCACGTGTTTGGCGACGATGATCAGCGTATGGCCGGCGCGCAAGACGGCAGTTGGGAACGAATCAAGGCGAAAGAACGCACACAATCCGGCGATTCCAGCGCGCTGGCGGGCATCGCGAAGGCTATGCCGGCGCTGACAAGAGCACAGAAACTTGGCAAACGGGCCGCGCACGTGGGATTTGACTGGCCCGATCGTGACGGTGTGCGTGCGAAGATATTCGAGGAGCTTCAAGAGCTGAAGGACGCCACGGGGACCCAGAGGCCCGTCAGGATCGAGGAGGAACTGGGTGATCTGCTGTTTGCGGTCGTCAATTTGGCCAGACACCTCGACGTTGACGCGGAAACGGCGCTTGCGGTGGCGAATATCAAGTTTGAGCGGCGCTTTCGCGATATGGAGCAGGCGTTTCGATCGTCCGGAGCAGCCATGCAGGACAGTTCGCTGGAGTTGCTCGAGAGTGAATGGCGCGCGGCGAAAAAACGCCTGTCCTGAACGCCAGGGGTGTATTCAGAAACCGTTCAGGGTGATCGCCAGCCCCGCCGTTCGGCGTTCAGCGTTCGTTCATTGGCGAACACGTAATCTTGTTCCCGGGCTGACAAGAGGTCAGTCGACAGCTTCGAAAGGAACAGGACAATGACGAGCAAACACGTATCAGCAGGTTTGGCCATGGCAGTGCTGCTGCTCGGCCTTTCAACGTCGGCAATGGCGGATCATGCGCGCGGCCTGTATCGGGCTTCGGCGGCATCCGTCAATGGTTACGCCTACGGATTGCGTCGTCAGACGCGCGCCGTCTACGACTACGCGCCGGTCATCAGGTCGGAACCGATCGTTCGCTACGTAACGGTCACGACCCCGGTCCGTGAATGCTGGCAGGATACCGAGTATCGCAGGGTCTATCGGTCGCCTCCCGGCAGTGGCGTACGTACACTGGTCGGCGCGATCATTGGCGGCGTGATCGGACATCAGTTCGGCAGTGGCCACGGCAACGACGCGGCCACCGTAGCCGGTACCCTGATCGGCGCGGCCGTCGGCAGTGATTCGGCCCGCCGTCGTTTTGGTGCAAGCTACGAGACGGTCGAGTACGAGCACCCCGTACAGCGTTGCGAGACGACGATGCGCCAGCATCAGGAGGAGCGCATCGATGGCTATCGGGTTGAGTATCGCTACAACGGGCAGACATACGCGACCCAGATGCCCTATGATCCGGGCCGCGAAATTCGCGTCCGTGTTGATGTGCAGCCGGCCCGATAAATGTGTTCGATGACTGTCAGGTCAATGTGATGTGCTTCATTGCAATCGGCCTATCGACAGACGACACTTGTCGCAGTGCTGATGGCCCGGGAAGCGCCGGGAACCGGACGGAAATGCCCCGATGAGACTATTTCTGACAATGGCTGTGTGTTCCGCGATGGCGATGCTGCCGCTGCAAGCCAGCGCTTTCGACATCGAGCAATCGCTCAAGCGACTGCATGGACAGTATCTTGCGACGGATCTTCCGGACATCAGGGTCGCACAAAAGTCTGACGGAATGACCCTGGCACAGGCAATTGAGTCGGTGCGGCGACAAACCAAAGGCCGCATCCTGAGTGCGGAAACCAGGGTCAGCGGCAACCGCGAAGTGCATCACATCAAGGTGCTGACCAAGGATGGCAATGTCAAGACCGTCAAAATTTCAGGCCGGACACGCCGCTAGCGGACATCAAGATCATGCGCCTGCTAGTTATTGAAGATGACGCAACCATACGAGAGTCGCTGGTCGCAGAATTCGCCGACGCTGGTTTCGGTGTCGAACAGGCAGCCGACGGTCGCGAAGGATTGTATTTCGCGCTCGAATATCCGATCGACCTTGCGGTCATCGATCTCGGACTGCCTGAAATATCCGGGCTCGAAATCATCCGGGAGTTGCGGGAGAAGGGAAAAACCTATCCGATCCTCATTCTGACGGCGAGAGATCGTTGGGAGGACAAGGTGGACGGGTTGAGCGCCGGCGCCGACGACTACGTCGTCAAACCGTTTCACTTCGAGGAAGTCCATGCGCGCGTGCACGCGTTGCTGCGCAGAAGCGGTGGTTGGGCGTCTTCAATTCTTCACGCGGCACCCGTGAAGCTGGACATGTCGCGGCAGGATGTCACGGTTGACGACAAGGCCATCGAGCTCACGAGTTTCGAATACAAGATCATCGAATACCTGATGGTGCGCGCCGGCCAGGTCATTTCGAAGACGGAATTAACGGAACGGCTCTACGATCAGGATTTCGAGCGTGACAGCAATGTGATCGAGGTTTTTATCGGGCGCTTGCGCAAGAAGCTGGACCCGGATAACACGATCAATCCTATCGAAACACTCCGCGGCCGCGGCTATCGATTTGCACTCGAACGCAGCCATTCTGACTGAAAGCTTTGTACTCCACCGATATTACCCCGACCAAGTACCAGTGTCTTCGTTAAGCGCACGACTCCTGGTTTCGGTCAGCGTCCTGTTGTTGTTTTTCTTTGGCGCGACGATCGTCGTGCTCGATACCGCGTTTCGCAAGGCAGGCGAGCAGGCTCGTGAAGATATTCTCGATGGCCACCTGATGCAGTTACTCGCCGCCGCCGAACCCGGCGCGGACGGCGTATTGGGCTTGCCCCCCGACCTTCCGGAGGCCCGCTTTGGAGACATTGGATCCGGTCTGTACGCTGAGTTACGCGACGAGGCAAACGACGTTATCTGGCGATCTCGATCCGCGCTGGGGCTGGATATCCCGCTCGGCGTCATTCCAGGGCCCGGCGGTCATATTTTCCTCGAGGAATCGCTCGAAGACGGCACGCCGTTATTGACATTGAGCATGAAAGTGCAATGGGAAATTGCCGATAACGAACTGAAGTCCTATGTATTCAAGGTTGCTGAAAGTCTCGACTCGTTCAACGCCCAGGTCGCAGGTTTTCGCAGGCAATTGTTCAGCTGGTTCGCGGCGGTTGCACTGATCATGCTGTTGACTATTTCCATTCTCATGCGCAGGCTGCTGCGTCCGTTGCGGCAAATCGAATCGGAAATCGGAGACATCGAGGAGGGCAAGCGCGCGTCATTGTCCGAAGCGTTTCCAACAGAGCTTGCGGGTGTCGCACGTAATATGAATCTGCTCATCGACAGCGAGCGGGCGAGATCGGATCGCTATCGTCACACCCTCGACAATCTTGCGCACAGCCTCAAGACGCCATTGGCCGCACTGCGTGCATTATTGAGCGAGATCGTCGCTCAACAGGACATCGCCGGCCGATTTGACGAACAGATCGATCGCATGGACGAAATCGTGCGCTATCAACTGCGAAAGCCAGCGGCATCGGTTGCGAGCAAGCTAGCCCTGGCACCCATTTCGGTCGCAAAAGAGGTGGACCGGCTGGTCGAGGGCCTGATGAAGGTCTATCGCGACAAACAACCGGTGATCGACGTGGACGTTGCCGACCGGATCAGGTTTCGTGGCGACATCGGTGATTTTCTCGAGCTCGTGGGCAATCTGCTGGACAACGCCTGCAAGTGGTGTGAGCGATGTGTGCAAATTCGAATTATGCCTGTGATCACTGCCGGGGCATCGGTTGGTGGTTTGGAGATCGTCGTGTCGGACGACGGCCCCGGTATCCCAGGGGACGCGGCGGATGCATTGCTGCAGCGGGGAACGCGGCTTGACGAGGCCACCCCGGGTCACGGCATCGGGCTGGCGATTGTCAAAGACATCGCCCGTTCATACGGCGGCGACGTGACGATTCAGGTATCGGACCTCGGCGGCGCCGAGATTGTCGTGACGATACCACCGGCCCCGCAGCCATGATCGGCTTCCGGGTTTAGGATCGGCATCTATTTTTCCTTGCTGACTGCCTTGACGATTTTCGTGAGTGGCCCGATCAGATCCATCGGCAACGGGAACACGATCGTGTTGGTCCTCTCGTTGGCAATCTCCTTGAGCGTCTGCAGGTAACGCAGTTGCAGGGCCTGTTCTTCCGTCGCAAGTATGCGTGCGGCCTCGGCGAGCATAGTGGCGGCCTGTTTCTCGCCCTCGGCGTTGATGATCTTGGCACGTCGGGCACGCTCTGCCACGGCTTGCTGAGCGATGGCGCGAATCATGCTCTCGTCCAGGTCGACATGCTTGATCTCGACGTTGGCCACCTTGACGCCCCAGTTATCGGTGCGCTGGTCGAGCAGTGCCTGGATATCAGTGTTGAGCTTCTCCCGTTCGGCGAGCATGTCGTCGAGTTCGTGCTGGCCGAGCACCGAGCGCAAAGTAGTCTGTGAAAGCTGGCTGGTGGCTTCGAAAACATTGGCGACGCGAATGATAGCTTTCTCCGGGTCGACAATGCGGAAGTAAATAACCGCATTGACCTTGACGGATACGT
>SMUX01367584.1_pt1 | contig 23374 bp, 22 predicted proteins | sample 2456431 | NCBI WGS metagenome assembly SMUX01 (sample SAMN11095930, study PRJNA526329) | marine sediment metagenome | biome: Marine sediment; feature: Surficial sediment; material: Deep marine sediment; isolation source: Hadal surficial sediment | place: Pacific Ocean | collected 2014-11 | depth... | reverse complement strand
CTCCTTCCCGAATGATCCCGTCGGCGGAGCAATCTTCCATCAGCGTAGGGATCACAAACTCGTCGGTGAGGTCCTTCTGGTAGCTTTTATGGATCGCCGCCATGGCTGAAGGTGCCTTCGGTCCTACGCCCCCGCTGAGGGCCAGATAGGCCTTTTCAATCCTATCCCACCGCTTATCCCGATCCATGGCATAGTAACGGCCGCTGAGGGATGCAATCTTCACCCCGGGAAACGAAGAGAGCTTCTCACTCAGTCCTCGCAAAAACCCCTCCCCGCTGGTGGGAGAAGTATCCCTGCCGTCTAAAAAGAGATGGAGATAGGTCTGCTCTACCTTCTCCCTCCTTGCCAACTCGATGACGGCCTCGAGATGGCGCTGGTGGGCGTGAACACCCCCGTCCCCCAGAAGACCCATCAGATGGAGTCTCCCACCGGCTCGCTTCATTTGGTTCACAGCCCCAATCAACACCTGATTGGAATACAAGCTGCCGTTATCGATGGCACGGTGAATGAGGGTGAGGTCTTGATCGACGATCCGGCCCGAACCCAAATGCATATGGCCCACCTCTGAATTTCCCATTTGTCCCTCGGGAAGCCCTACATCGATCCCTGATATAGAGATTACGCTGAAGGGGCGAGACGCCCCCAGCTTATCCATGTTCGGCGTAGAGGCCTGGACAATGGCATTGCCCTCAGGTCGGGGGTTCACTCCCCACCCGTCAAGGATGATTAGGACAAGAGGTCGTTGATCCTGCAAGCGCGATCTCTCCTTGTTTTCGGCGCGCGTTGACTGGAACCAAAAGGACTAGCCAGGGGCTCGTTTCTTAGCCGTCAAGTCGGGGATTCGGTCCTAAGGCGGAACTGGTTGACTAGGGTCGAATAGGGTTCGGGCAGGTTCACCCGAGGTGCATGGGACCAAAGTCCTTCTAGGTCATAAAACTCTCGCACTGGTTGATAGAAGACATGAACAATCACATCGGCATAATCCATCAATACCCAGTGACCTCGAGTCCGCCCCTCGACGGAGAGCGGAGTGATTCCCTCCGTCCCTAGGTCTTCGTCAATCCCCTGCGCAATGCTTTGGACCTGCCGGTCAGATCGACCGGAGCAGATGATGAAATAGTCGGCGATGGAAGTAACTTCGCTGACCTCTAACAAAACCAGATCGTAGGCCTTTTTATCCAGGGCAAATCGGCTTATGAGAAGGGCCTTCTCCCAGGAATCCATCGCAGTCAATCTTTTGATCGTACCTCCTGGGGTGCTTGGTATAGCGCCTTTTTTTCTACATAGGATTCAACTTTTAGCGGGACCAGATACCGAATTGACTTCCCCATCGCTAACCGTTTACGGATCTCTGAGGCCGAGATGCCAATGTCCGTAAGTTTGGTAAAATAGAGGTGTTTTCCGCCCTTGTGACGGAAAAATTCTTTCTGTGGATCATAACAAAATCCCCTGCGCACCGCAACGGGTATGGTTTTCAAAGAAAGGGAGTCACCTGACCCTGGTCGGGAAGTAACAATGATGTGGCACAAAGGAAAAATCTCTTCCACGTCTTTCCAAGAATCAATCTCGCGGAAGGCGTCCAGACCGAGAAGAAAATAGAGAGAGTCTTTTGCGGATTGTTTTTTGGTAAAGGTGCGGATCGTATCGATGGAGTAGGATTTGCCAGGACGTGAAAGCTCTACGGATGAGAGGCCAAAGCGGGGGTTGCCAGCAATGGCCAAACGAACCATTTGCAGACGGTCCTCGGCCGATGTGGTTGGCCTTCTTTTTTTATGGGGAGGTATCGAGGCAGGAATAAATAGTATCCGATCCAAGGAAAAGGCCTCTCGAACCTCCTCAGCGCTTCTGAGGTGACCCCAGTGAATCGGATCAAAGGTACCACCAAAGAGGCCGATCCTCATTCTCGTATCTGCCCGTCGCCAAAGACAACGAACTTCGTTGTGGTGAGCTCCTCCAGACCCATGGGACCGAAGGCATGGACCTTACTCGTACTGATGCCGATCTCAGCGCCCAAGCCCAACTCACCACCGTCATTAAAACGAGTCGAGGCGTTGACAAGCACGGCCGAGGAATTGACCCGGTTTACAAACTGCCTGGCCTTTGCGTAGTCAGAAGTAAGAACGGTTTCTGTGTGCTGCGAGCCATATTGCTCGATATGCTCGATGGCACCGTTCATGTCTTTGACCACCCGAACCGACAGAACCAAGTCGAGATATTCAGTCGTCCAATCCTCGTCGCTGGCGGCTTTGATACTTGGAACCAACGCGCGCGTCTCTTTACAACCGCGAATCTCTACCCCTGCCTGCTGAAATTTGGCGATCATGGTTGGAAGAAACTTGGGCGCAATGGTCTCGTGGACCAAAAGGGTCTCCATGGCATTGCAGACGGAAGGCCGCTGAACCTTGGCGTTCATGCAAACCCGCTCGGCCATCTCCAAGGAGGCATCGCACTCCACGTAGACATGGCAGACTCCCTTGTAGTGTCTGACAACGGGAACACGTGAGTTTCCGGCCACCCTACGGATCAATTCTTCCCCCCCCCGGGGAATGATCAAATCAATGTATTCCTCCAGCTGAAGCAGTTCATCCACCATTTCCCGGTCTTTCGACTTCACCACCTGAACCGTCTCTCTGGCAATTTGGGCCTCCACACAGGCCTCCTCGAGCACTGCCCCGATGGCCTGATTGGAGTAATAGGCATCGCTACCCCCTCGCAGGATGACGGCATTTCCCGACTTGAGACATAGGGCGGCGGCATCGGCGGTCACATTGGGGCGGGCCTCGTAAATCATGGCAATGACGCCGAGGGGGATACGCATCCGCCCCACCTGGAGACCGTTAGGCCGGCGCCACATTTTGATGATTTCTCCCACGGGATCGGTCAATGCGGCGACTTCTCTGAGCACATTGGCCATTGCTTTGACACGGCCTGCATTGAGAGCGAGCCGGTCGAGCAGTGCCTCCGAGACTCCTGCCTTACGCGCTGACTTCAGGTCCTTTGCGTTCTCGCTCAGGACAAGGTCCTTCTTCTTCTCCAGCCCCTCTGACATAAGGAACAAAGCCCGATTCTTCACCTCTGAGGAGACCTCGGCCAGTCGGCTCGCAGCCTTCTTTGCATTTTGTCCTAAGCGGACTGCTTCATCTCTTAAGGACATTTCCGTCTACCAATCCCAGCCATGAGCTACCAGTATTCGGTTTCCGATTCAAGCCTGAAAGCTGATCGCTGATTGCTGACTTCTGACCTCCGACCTCTGACCTCTAGTTCAAAGCAGCACCAGGTCATTTCGATGAATGATTTCGTCGTAGGCCTTATAGCCAAGCACCTTTTCAATCCCTGAGGTATGTATTCCCTTGATTTGGTTCAGCTCCAGGGCACTGTAGTTGACCAGTCCCCTGGCAAACTCTCGCCCGTCAGCATCCAGACAACGCACACAATCGCCAACTCCGAAGGAGCCTCGAACCTCCCTCAGTCCGGACGGGAGGAGACTCTTTCCCTTCTTGACAAGGGCTTCATAGGCCCCATGGTCCACTACAATTTCCCCCGACGGTCTTAGGTTATACGCAATCCAATGTTTTCGATTAGCTAAACGGCTAGCTTCCGGAAGAATCAGGGTCCCCACCTCCTCCTCAGCACTGAAAACCTTGTGTAAAACCCCATCTTCCATACCGTTGGCGATGATGGTGGGAATCCCAGAAGCCGCGGCCTTCTCTCCCGCCTCAATCTTTGAGGACATGCCTCCCGTCCCATAAGGGCCCTGGCCTCCCCCACTGGGCCTTTCCTTAAATTCCTTGAGATCGGAGATTAAAGGAATCAACTGGGCCTTCGGATAAAGGCGGGGGTCCTGATCATAGACTCCATTGACATCGCTCAACATCACCAACAGATCGGCCTCCAGCAGGGTCGCCACTAAAGAAGACAGATGATCGTTGTCACCAAATTTCATCTCTTCGACGGCGACGGTGTCATTCTCATTCACTATTGGAATGATGGAAGACTCCATGAGAGTGAACAAAGTATGTTTGGCGTTCAGATAGCGGAGACGATCGGATAGATCTTCGTGGGTGAGCAGGATCTGCGCGATGCTCTTCTTAAAATCGGAGAAAAGCCTTTCATAGAGCGCCATGAGTTTGATCTGCCCCACCGCCGCGAGGGCCTGCTTCTGTGGAATCGTCTTGGGCCTCTCTCTCACCCCAAGGTGTGTCATCCCCGCCGCCACGGCCCCCGATGAGACCACCACCACTTCTTTTCTCTGGTCATGGAGGACCGCCAGATCGGACACTAAGCCGCGGATTCTCTCCTCCTCTACGCCATTAAACGAAGAGAGTATCTGACTCCCGATCTTGATAACGACACGACGTACCTTAGGCAAAAAGCGTTTTTTAAAGTCCCGTTGAGACACCGGTCCTGCCCTCGTCTGACTTTCTTTCTTCCAGCTTGGCCCCAATCAAACTCTTTAGTTTGTCTAATCCCTCATGGGTCGCTGCAGATATGGCACAAAAAGGAAGTTTCCCCTCCAAGAGTTTGAGATTCTCCCTCCCCTCAGGCAGATCAATCTTGTTGACCACCACAAGCTGCGGCTTATTGGCCAGATTAAGACCTGACAGTTCCAGCTCACGATTGATGGAGACATAATTGGCCAAAGGGTCTTCTGCCTGAATGTTCGACGAATCCAACATATGAATTAACAGGCTCGTACGGCTTACATGCCGTAAAAACCTGTCTCCAAGACCCTCTCCCCTATGGGCGCCTTCGATGAGTCCGGGAATATCTGCAAGTACAAAACTATTATCGTCGCCATAGGAAACAACCCCCAGGTTGGGCACAAGGGTCGTAAAGGGATAATCAGCAATTTTCGGTCGCGCGGCTGATATGGCAGCAATCAAGGAAGATTTCCCTACATTCGGGAGCCCAATGATTCCCACATCGGCGAGAAGCCTCAGCTCCAAATGGAGTTCCTTTTCTTCCCCAGGAAGACCCGGTTGAACCCGACGTGGGCTCCGGTTGATAGAAGAAACAAAATGCGCATTCCCTTTACCACCCAATCCTCCAGCCGCAACCACCACCCGATCCACTGGGGTCTGGAGGTCGGCCAGGAGCTCACCCGTTGCTGCGTCTCGAATGATCGTGCCTACAGGAACGGTGATGATCCTGTCATCCCCATTTTTTCCATGCTGGTCTTTTCCCCTCCCATGCTCCCCCCTCTGAGCCCGATACTGCTGTTGGTAGCGTAAATCCAACAAGGTCGAGAACTGCGGGTCCGCCACGACGCAAACATCTCCCCCCTTGCCACCGTTTCCCCCGTTTGGTCCCCCCCAAGCTACATTCTTTTCCCTTCGAAAGCTCATGCACCCGCGGCCGCCATCACCAGCCTTGACCTTGATTTTTACCTCATCAACGAATTTCATAACCTACAAAACAATCATTGCCTTTTCGTTGGCAAAAAAAAAGCCCCAAACGGGGCTTTTTGGCCAGGTGGCGTAAAACTAAGCCGGTACGATGCTCACCTTTTTCCTCTTCCTATCCAGCCTTCCGTAAAGCACCGATCCGTCAATCCTAGCATACAGGGTATAATCCCGACCCATACCAACGTTTTTTCCCGGGTGAATACGGGTGCCTAACTGGCGCACGATAATGTTGCCTGCGCGAACCTGCTGACCTCCATAGATCTTCACCCCTCGTCTCTGCCCCTGACTGTCTCTACCGTTCCGAGAACTTCCGCCGGCTTTTTTATGAGCCATGGATTTTGCCCCTATTCCTGAATAGCTAAAATCTTAAGCCTCGTTAGCTTCTGCCTGTGTCCTTGCTTGCGGCTGTAGCCCTTGCGTCTCTTTTTTTTGAAAACAATTATCTTTCTTGCCAGCCTATGCTCAACAATTTCTGCAGTAACTTTGGCATTAGTCAATGTGGGAGTCCCAATCTTGACCTCTCCGTTGCCGCCAATAAACAATACAGCATCCAAGGCAACCTGTTCTCCGACCTCTCCGGTCAGTTTTTCTACGTCAAGGGTATCCCCCTGTGATACCCGAAACTGCTTCCCACCCGTCTTTATTACCGCATACATGGTTCGATTCCCTTAAGTCTGCATTTTTAATCGAAATTGTCCCCAAAGTCAATCAGGAGTGCCTTTGAAGGGCCCCAAACCATCTCAAGCTGAACAGTCCTCATTATCCAGCCTGCGAGAACCCATCCCTAGCAAGAAAACTCAACCCTGGTGTAATCCCCCCCGAGATCAGGGTTTTGCTAATGTTGGGCCGCCTTTGCTACCACCGACCAGAGCCAAAAGCACCATCCCTGCTAGGTAGGAGGCACCAGCCAGGTAAAAGGCGGGGGTGAAACCGTACCGATCCAGGACAAACCCAGACAAGAGGGTCCAGAAAGGACCAGAGATGAAACCGATAAAGTAGTAGAGAGAAAATGCCGCATCGGCGATGTCGTCAGTGGCGAAATCACCAATCATGGCCAGCGTCAAGGTGCCCCGTGCCTGGACAAAGGTCCCGTAGAGTATAAGGTTTACGAAAAGTAAGAGACCGATTGAGGATTGGTGGGCCAGCCAGAAAGTAAAAACTGCCGACAGCAGCAGCGTGCTCTGAACCACGAGCGCCCTTCGCCCCACACGGTCGGAAATCCAAGCCACGGCCAACGGCCCTACTACAGCAGCGGCTTCAAGGACCATGAGCAAAAAACCCGCTTGCGAAGCCGTGAGATCGAATCTCGCCATAAAGTACGGGACGAGATAGGCCACGTTGAATCCCGTACCCCGACCAGCCGCTCCGACCATCATGATCAAAGAGGTAAAAACAATATTGCGATTTTTAAGGCACTGCCGATAGGCATCTAATCCAGCTCGCGCGGCTTTTTTCTTGCCCATTCTCGCACTACTCGGCACGCGATCGCGCAGGAGAAAGTAACACACACCCATCAGGATGCTTGGAACTCCAAGGATGAGGAAGACCTGCCTCCATCCCATAAAGAGAAGTAGCGAGGCGGCAATGGCGGGTGCAAGGAAAGAACCGACATTACCCGCGGTATGATGAAGCATCAAAGCCCGGCCGCGGATTTTGGGAAAATAGCCGGACAAAATGCTGGCGCCCATAGGATTTTGCGCGCTTGCACCGAGACTAGAAAAGACACGGGCCCCCAAAAGCTGACCGTAATTACCGAGAAAGGCATGAACAAAGACCGACACGCCGAGAATCGTGTTCCCGATACCGAGAATCACGGCTCGCTTCATGAACGCCGCGAGAAATCCGTAAATCACCTGAAGGCCTTGAGCAGCAAAGTGGTGCGCCGCGGAGAGGATACCGAGCTGAAGATAACCAAAGCCAAGCTCCTTCATCATGACCGGGAAAAGCACCGATGTAACGCCGGACTGGATGTGATTTAGCGTATGCGAAGAACAGACGAGCCCAAGTATAAAAGATTTTGTTGCCTGGCTCGGTTCCTCGGTCGGCGCGCCTGCAAAGGCAGATGAAACCGCCGCATCCGAGCCCCCAGCCGTTAATTCGCTTTGAGGCATGACGTGCTTTGATACCCCCGGATCTTACATCGGCTTAGGAACTTTTATAGTACATTCGAAATGAGACAGACAATACAAATGGGGGGATTTATCATCTCCAAATAATAACTTATTTGTCACCAACTAGAGGGGCGTCAACCAATCCGCCAGCGCTCCTGGGGCCCACTGCATCCCCAAATAATACTCGAAAAGACCCCACAACAATCCCACCGTGCCCGCAGTCATTGTCAGTGAGAAGACCCAACCCTCGTGTGCTTCTACCTTGGTATAAAGAAAAACAAAAAGAGATACCGCATAGGCAAAACCGAGAAACCAGACGCCGAAGACAATGCCGGCCATCCAGCCGAAAAATGCAAGGGTGCGAATTCTCTCCAACCTGGCAGGAACCGTACGTTCGTAGATCTCATCCATCTGCGTTCCCTGTCCCCGGCTGGGATCCTTCTCCAACCAACCAGTGGAATCCCGCCAGAATTGGACCAGCGCTAAGATCAGCCCCGGGATACCAATGGACCACGGAAAAAGACTCGCCTGGATCAGCCAATCTCGAGAAAGGTAAATCGATCCGGCAAAAAAGATCACGAACCCCAAGCTCACCAAATTTTGCGGTCTGAAGTTCATGACCCTTCTGTCGCTCCACGCGAACTGCGGGCTCGAAGAGAATAGATCAATCCCAATACCACCAGAGGGAACAGGATCAAAACCCCGGGTCGCGTTAAAAAGCTCGTTCCGTAGGCTGCCACGGATATAAACAGGTATTTCTCCAAAAGTCTCCCCAGCACTGCTCCCAGGACCAACGGCGGCCTCGGATAGCCATAGCGCTTCATGATCACACCAATCCCGCCAAAAGCGCAGAGGAGTATCAGGTCCATCATGTCGCGAGTTGCCATGTACGCACCCAGGAAACTAGCGCCCAGGATGATCGGTACCAGGACCGAATATCGCAACGAGGCTATCTTCGACAGCTGGGGAATAAAGGCAAGACAGATCACGCCGCCGATCACCGAAGAAAAGGTCATCACCCAAACCATAAAGAAAACGAGGTCCATTCTGTTTTCTAACAGGCTAGGACCCGGGGTGATGCCCATGATGATGAGGGCGAGCATGAAAAGGGCATTGGTGGTGCTCCCGGGCACACCGAAGGCAAGGGTGGGAATTAACTCACCACCATCCTTGGAGCTATTCGTCGTGTCGGGGGCGATGACCCCGCGCACATCGCCTTTGCCGAAGTTCGATGGCCCCTTGCAGGTCTGCACCGCATGGGCATAGGCGAGCCAATCTGCCACCTGAGAGCCCAAACCAGGGGTGGCACCGATGATCACTCCAAGGACACTGCAACGCAGGACCAACCACCAATTCTGCAAGGTGTCCTTGATCCCCTGCAGCATGCCGCTCCCGAGGGGAGCGGCCATTTGCTCCACCCCCATCCTGCGCACCGCAAGATCCAGGCAAGCCGGCACTGCGAAAACACCCAGGGCAATAATAGTCAGGGGAATTCCATCAATGAGATAGGGCAGACCCAGCATGTATCTCGGGATACCGACGTTTAAATCCATCCCGATCATGGTAACGCTTAGACCGAAGGCGGCTGAGATCAATCCCTTGATGGGTTGTGGTCCGGCCAATAGCGAAACCGTACTGATCCCCCAGAGAACGAGAATCAGGAGCTCCGGTGCACCGATCAAAAGGATTAGAGGCCTCAACAGTGGGATGGTAATGCCCATTATCACGATGCCAAAGAGACCACCCAGAATACTGGCACTGAAACCGGCGCCCAGGGCACGCTTGGCTTCCCCCCTCTGCCCCATGGGATATCCATCCAGGATAATGGCCTGGGCCCCTGCCCCGCCGGGTATGGAGAAAAGAACCGGGAGGAAGGTATTTCCAGTGTTGGTTACCGTGTCCATCCCGAGCAACAGGGCTATGGCAACGTAGGGATCGAACTGGACTACAACCGGAATTAGCAGCGAATAGGCGAGGGGCAGCCCCAAACCTTGAGGGGTTACGGCGACAAAGGTGCCTATACCGATTCCCACGAGCATGGCGCCGAAGATCGTCGGCTGCATGACCGTCAGCGGCCCTTGCAGGAAAGCTTCCAATAAGGACATGGAAAAGCAAACTCCTTTCTAGCGACTGGCCCCTCAGGGCCAGTTTATTTATCGCGGGGGGAGCGGCCCCGCTCCTGCTATTTTTTTGTACAACCCGATCATCTCCGAACCTCTCGGGATACTCCTGATTGCCTCCGTCTGCTCTTCCGGCAATAGGGGATGGTACTCTTCCCCGGTCAATTTGGTCCATACCTTAGCCACTTCGGGATCCTTGAACAGCTTGCGAAAGGCCTGGCGGAGGATCTCTGCGCGCTCCTTCGGTACTCCTGGAGGAGCAATATAAGGAGACCCCACCAGCCTGAAGTTGCGCTGCATCATCAGAACCTTCCTCTCCTGGTCCGTTTGGGTAAAGCTTTCCAGCGTAGGAAGCTTTTTAAAAGCCGGGTGAGGAGTTAAACGATAACCTTTCGGGATCTCCAGGACTGAATGAAGGTCCGCTTCATTTTTCTCAACCCACTCAGGACTCCGGCGCATTATACTTGCGGGGTTGTTTACCCGGCCGTCTACCTCACCCCGTTTTACAGCAAGATCCAGTTCCGGCCCCGAATACCCGGAAACGAATCTGGGGTCTTTCAGACCAATGATCCATGCAAAGAGCCGGCCTAGGGTGTAGATCTCATGACCAACTGATAATGTTCCAACCCTTACGGAGCCTGCTCGAAGCTTCTCTATAGTGTCAAAGCCGGCCACGCTCCGTGTTAAAAAAACATAGGTCGTGTTGCTATTGCCCGAACCGAGAAAGATAAACTTATCGACATCGTATTTCACCCCGGGTGCCCCCGTTATCCCGTTTGAGACAAAACCTGAGCCGATATTAGCGATGGTCAAGCCGTCCCGCCGTGCCTTCTGGTAGAGGTAATTAGCGGCTTTTCTGCCGCCAGCACCCGGCATGTATTGAGTGATAATGGTGGGACTGCCCGGTATAAATTTCGACAGCCTCGTCATGGCAGCCCTAGTCCGTAGGTCGCCTAAGCCACCGGGACGGCGCCCCTGGATAATCAAAATAGATTTGCCCTTATAGAAAGGAGTCTGGGACAAGGCAGAATCATCGGCCCACAAGATCGACGCCAATATCACGGATGCTACGACCCAGGTTTCAGGTCTGAGCCTCATTCGCGCAAAAATCAATCGCACCTCCTATATGATCGTGACAGTCTCTCAAGTTAAGTTCCCCGAGAGAACAAAAACTTCTAACCGATAGGCGGCTTTTAGTCAATCTGAATTGGCAGGTCCATTGGTCTCAACGGCGCTCCAAAGGGCCGTTGAGGAAGACTATTGTTGGACGGTTTCCGATAGACGCGCGTCAACGATTCTGAGCTGTGCCGTAGTGGTTCCGTTCCACTCATTTTCTCCCAAGCGGTAGACCACATCGATTTTAGCACCCCTACGGCCGGGAAAGTCGTCGTCAAGGCCAAAGACCACGGCATTCATAGAACGAGTTCCCTGGCGCAGTCTGAATCGTGCCCCACCGTTAAAATCTTTCCGCTCTGAGACCTCGACTCCACGGGTCAGTAAGATGGGCTCAGGATTGCCAATCCCAAAAGGCTGAAGGAGTTGGAGCTGTCGTGCCATTGGCAGGTCGATCTCAGCGAATTCTACCTTAGCGTCCACTTCGAGGACAGGGACCAGATCTTCCGAGGTCAGGCATGACTGCGCAATTTCTTCAAACCGCTGGGTGAAGAGCGGCAGCTTCTCCTGCTTGATGCTTAGTCCCGCGGCGTATTCGTGCCCACCAAACTTCTCTAAGAGATCGGCGCAGCGGCTGAGTCCTTCAACGAGGTGAAAACCACGAATACTACGGGCCGATCCCTTTCCCTCTCCATGGCGAAAGCCGATCACCACGGTGGGTCGATGAAACCTTTCGACAATTCTAGATGCGACAATCCCCAGCACACCTGGATGCCAATCCTCTGCCCCCAAGACGATAGAACACCGATCCCTTTGGTTTGGATCCGTCTCAATTTTCTCCAAGGCTTCGGCTTGTACACGGGCTTCCATTTCCTGCCTCTCCCGATTGTTTCCATCCAATTCCTGTGCTATCCGATTCGCATCCTCCTCCGACTCTGTGGTCAGCATCTCAACCACCTTAAGCGCGGTATCCATTCGACCCGCCGCGTTAATTCTCGGACCAAGCCGGAAGGCTACCTGGCCGACACCCACAGCGCCTGCTGGAATACCGGCCACCTGTCTCAGCGCAAGGATACCGGGACGCGTAGAGGTCCCGAGCTCCTGCAGTCCTCGTCGTACCAGGGCACGGTTGACCCCCCTCAACGGGACCATATCCGCAATGGTCCCCAGGGTTATCACGTCCAGATGGCGGCGAATATCAGGCGCTCCTTCACCACTAAACCACCCGATCTCACGTAGCTTCGCCCTGAGCCCTATGATTAAATAGAATGCCAGCCCAGCACCCGATAGGCCCTTGTCAGGAAAAGGACAGTCAACCCTATGGGGGTTCAAAACCGCTACCGCTGGAGGCAGGGCCGGCGGAGGTTCATGGTGATCTACAATCACCACGTCCATTCCTAAACTGTGGGCAACTTCCACCTCCTGGTAATTTGAAATGCCACAGTCCACGGAAACAACCAATTTGACCCCCTTGTCCCGTAGCCGCTCCAACCCCTGAGAATTCATCCCGTAGCCCTCATCGATTCGATGGGGAATATAGTACATTGGGCTACCCCCGATTTCCCTTAAGAATGAAACCAATGCCGACGACCCCGTGGTTCCATCCACATCGTAGTCCCCCCAAATACAGATGAGCTCTTTACTCTCTAGGGCACGGACCAAGCGCTCCACGGCTCGATCCATATCTGCCATCAAAAAGGGAGACGGGAGATCGGTGCTTAGACTGGAGAATAGAAATGACCTGGCGGTGCTGGCTTCATTGAAACCGCGATGGACCAAAATGCGAGCCAACAGGGGCGGTACTTTTAAGGCTTTCGACAAACTGGAGACGACCACTTCATCGGCGTCTAGCAGAATCCAGCGTTTTTCCATTCGTTCACCTCCTCTTGCCCCTCTGGCTGAGAAGGATCACCGGCGTGGCAATGAAGATTGTGGAATAGACGCCCGAGATGAAGCCGATTATAAGGGCGAAGGCAAAGGGGCGAATGACCCCTCCACCCAGCACCAGCAAGGCCCCAAGGACCAATAGTGAAGTCCCGGTGGTTATGACGGTGCGGCTGAGAGTCTCATTGATGCTCATGTTGATAATGGTCTCCAGTCCTTCTCTCCGGACCTTGCGCATATTTTCCCGTATTCGGTCGGATACCACCACCGTATCATTGACCGAATATCCGGCGATGGCGAGGAGGGCGGCCACAATGGGGAGGTCAAACTCATAGTTGGCCAGGATGAGGGCCCCAATGGTGATCGCCACATCATGGATCAAGGCGACAATGGCCCCTAAACCGAAGCCCAGTCCAAAGCGTGATCCAAAGCTAAATCCAAAACGGCCCCAGACATAAACACCCATCATAATGGTGGCCATGATCACCGACCAGGTTCCCCTCCGGCGTAGGTCTTTACCCACTTTGGGTCCGACAAATTCGACCCTGCGGATCTCGAACTGATCAGGGCCAAACTGCTCAGCAAGACCACGGCGGATCTCTCCGCCAACCTCACCCAGCTGAGTTCCAGTTTTTCCCAAGCGGATGAGGAATTCACCGGACCCGGCACTACCAAAGTCTTGTACCACGCTATCCCCGAAGCCCAAACCCTCAAGGGCTCGGCGGAGCTCACTGATGGTCACGTTCTGGTTAAACTTGAGGTGGACCATGGTCCCCCCGGTGAAGTCGACACCTAGGTTTGGACCCTTGACTGCGAGGAGAACGAACACGCCCAGGATCAAAAGTCCTGACACGATAAAGGCCACATAACGATAGCTGAGAAATGGGATTTGGGTTCCTGATCTAATGAGTTCCATAACCTTGCTCAAACACTCAAGCGCGTTAATTTTCTGGCCGCGAGCCGACAATCGTAATAAATCCTGGTTCCGAAAACCGCCGTAAGAACGGTCGTAAATATTCCAACACAAAGGGTCACGGCAAAACCCTTGACCGGGCCAGTACCGAACTGGAAGAGAATGACGCCCGCCAGGAAGGTGGTGATGTTCGAGTCAAGAATGGCCGGCAGGGCCCGCTCGTAACCGGAATCCACAGCGGCCCTGGGTGATTTTCCGGTCCTCACCTCTTCACGGATGCGCTCATTGATGAGCACGTTCGCATCCACTGCCATACCCATGGTAAGGATGATCCCGCCTATTCCGGGAAGCGTCAAGACGGCCTCAAACCCAGCGAGGATGGCCATCATGAGCAGAACGTTCACCACCAGGGCCACATCGGCAAGGAGGCCCGCCCCCTTATAATAGGCGATCATAAAGAGAACAAGCAGAACCCCTCCAACGACAAAGGAGATAATCCCCTGGCGTATCGAATCGCGGCCGAGCGAGGGACCTACCGTACGTTCCTCTACGATTTCAACCGGGGCCGGCAGGGCACCCGCCCTGAGGACAATGGCAAGATCGTGGGCCTCCTTGAAATCAAAACTTCCCGTGATCTGGGCAACCCCTCCCGAGATCCTTTCCTGAATCACAGGCGCCGAATAGACGCTGTTGTCGAGGATAATTGCTAACTGGCGCCGGACGTTCTCTCCTGTAATCCTTTCAAAGATCCTCGCGCCCGTGGAATTTAGCGTCAGCTCCACGTAAGGGCCCTCCAGCTGACCTCCCGGTCGTACTCGGGCGTCCGCGATATACACTCCTGTCATCAAAGTCTTGGCCTCCAGGAGATAAGGCACGCGCTCCACCCCCAGCCCCCCGACAACCCTTGAGGTTGACTTATACAGGATCTCTCTCCCTGGCGGGGGACCCTTGGTGACGGCTTCTTGCAGGTCGTTAATCTCATCCACCAACTTGAATTCGAGCAGCGCGGTCCTTCCAATCAGCTCCTTGGCCCTCTCCGGATCCTGAATCCCCGGCAGCTGAACGAGTATGTCCCATTGTCCCTGGCGCTGGATGGTAGGTTCACTCACGCCAAACTGATCAATGCGATTACGGATGGTCTCCAGCGACTGTTCTACAGCATCATCTCTGATGGTGCGAAGCTCCCTTTCCTGAAGGCCCAATAGTATTTCCGCGCCTTCGGCACCGGATTGAGAACTCACCAATACGAGATTGGGGGCCTCGCTCCGAATGAGGTCCCGCACCTTTTGATAGCTTTGTGATGGGACCCGAACGAGAATTTTGTAGTCCGGGGCAAGAGTGATATTGGTTATGGGAATTATTCTTTCTTTAAAAAGATTGACCAGGTCATCCCTCAAACGCTCCATGTTGTTTTGCAATGCCTTATCCACCTTGACCTCCAAAACAAGGTGGGTCCCGCCCTGGAGGTCCAATCCCAAATGGAGGCCTTCGGATGGAAAGAGCCGAGTCCACCAAGGTGGGAGCTTCTCCACAAAGGAGGGCATAAGATAAATCAAAGAGGTACAGATGGAGATGAAAAGGACACCTAGTCGAATGATTAAACCCTGTGTCATGTTACTGTGTCTTGACCTCCTTCCCTGAAACCTTTTCTCCCTTGATCAGCTGGGAGATTTGCGGTCGGTTGACCCGGATCCGTATGTTCGGGGCTACCTCCACGGTAACCACGTTTTCCGTTAGGGCAATCACTTTACCGTAGATTCCCCCCGCGGTCAGGACTTCATCGTTCTTTTTAAGCTGAGCCAGCATATCACGCTGCGCTCTGGACTTTTTCTGTTGGGGACGAATCAGAAGAAAATAAAAAATGACAAAAATAAGAACCAACGGAAAAAGACTTACAAGGGTGCTCGGTCCCGAAGACGCCGGCGTGGCCTGGGCAAAAGCTATGTCCCACATAATTGCTCCTATTCTGACTCCGAGTCCTGCGTTACAAATTCTGAATCCGAGGGCCAAAGTTCAGTCTTGCCCTCCCGAATGGCCGCGCGTATTTTCTCCATGAGCCCATGATAAAAAGTCAGATTATGCAGGGAATGGAGATAAGCCGCAAGGATTTCTCCGGCCATATAGAGGTGGCGGAGGTAAGCGCGAGAAAAATGCCGGCAACAATAGCAACCGCAGGACTCGTCCACCGGGCGATGATCGCGAGAGAATTCCGTGCGTTTAATTCTGATCTTTCCCTTGGATGTGAATAGAGTTCCGTTCCTAGCATTTCTCGTTGGAATAACACAGTCAAATAGGTCATAACCGCAACGGGCGGCGAAGATCAGATCCTGCGGTCTTCCGACTCCCATAAGATAGCGGGGTCGATCCTCAGGTAGAATGTTTGCCACAAATTCGGCCATTTCGCAAAATTGGCTCTCCTCCTCGCCCACACCCAATCCACCCACGGCGAATCCGTCAAAAGGAAAACCAACGAGATCTTTCACGCATTGCTCGCGGAGATCTTTGTACACTCCCCCTTGGACGATGGCTAACACTGCTTGCTTTCCTGAGCGGCAGGATTCAAGGGAACGATGCGCCCACCTCACCGTTCGATGGGTTGAGGTTCGGGCATAGTCCCAGCTTGCGGGGTAAGGAATACATTCATCTAGAACCATTGCGAGATCACTGCCCAATGCCTCCTGGATCTCAATGACTTTCTCAGGGGTAAGGAAATGTGTGGAGCCATCCAGATGAGACTGGAAGCGCACTCCCTCTTCATTGATCTCCCTCAATGCCCCCATGCTCAACACCTGAAACCCACCGCTATCCGTCAGTATGGAGCCCTCCCACCCCATAAATTTATGGAGTCCCCCTAAATCCCGAATCACCTCCACTCCTGGGCGCAGATAGAGGTGATAGGTATTGGACAAAATCATCTGGTAACCCATCTCGATCAGATCCCTGGGTGAAATAGCTTTAACGCTCCCCTGCGTCCCAACGGGCATGAAGGCGGGGGTCTCTATGAGTCCATGGGCTGTCTCGAGACGACCCAACCTGGCACCGCTCGCCGAGTCCTTTTTGCATACGGTGAAGTTGAAGGCCATGGTAATAGGCCATCAGCCGTCAGTTTTCCGCTTTTCGGATCGTTATGGTACACGATGGCTGAAGGCTAATAGCTGACTGCTGACAGCTAAATAATCAACATTGCATCCCCATAGCTGTAAAAACGGTACCTCAACCGAACCGCCTCATCATAGGCCCGGCGAACCAAATCCAGGCCCGCAAATGCAGCCACTAACAGAAGCGGGGTAGAGCCAGGCAAATGAAAATTGGTGATCAATCCACTGATGACGCGAAAGGAGAACCCCGGGCGGATGAAAATGCGCGTGACGCCGTGATCCTCTCCCAATTTTCCTTTTTTCTGTACGATTCCCTCCAGGGCACGGGTTGAGGTTGAACCGACGGCAATGACTCTCTTCTCGCATTTTTTTACCTGATTAATCCTGTGGGCGGCTTTCTTCCCGAGGGTATACCGCTCTCCCTCCATTCGATGGGACTCCACTTCCTCCGACCGGACAGGCTGGAAGGTCCCCGGACCCACATGCAACGTCAGAAAGGCCCGCTCCACGCCTATCGACTCTAACTCTGCAAAGAGCTTTTGCGTGAAATGAAGTCCTGCGGTTGGCGCAGCAACGGATCCCGGACTCGAAGCATATACAGTTTGGTACCGCTCCCAATCCGTTTGCTCTAACTTTCGCGTGCGATGAATATAAGGGGGCAGAGGCGGCTCACCCACCTTTGAGAGGACCTCCATGAAGTCTCCCTGGTGGTGGAATTGCAGACCAAATCGACCTTGCCCCATGACTCCAACCACGGTGGCCGTGACCCCGTGGGAGAAAAGTAGGTTGCCTCCCAACCGCGGCTTTTTTGCGCAGTCAGTCAGTGCAATCCACAGACTGCTCTGGCTCGGGAAAGGTTCCAGGAGAAGGACCTCTACCCTCCCCCCGGTTTCCTTCCGTCCCAGAAGCCTAACGGGGAGGACGCGCGAGTCATTGAGAACCAGGAGATCGCCGGGCGACAAAACGTCCCCCAGAGAAGCGAAGTCTGTGTGGAATATTTTACCGGTAAGTCGTTCCAACACCATGAGGCGAGACCCCGCACGATCTTCACTGGGGTGCGGAGCGATCAAGGATCGAGGGAGCTCATAGAAGATCTCATTTACCTCCATAATGCACTTGCCGGCTTTACGATATTTCGAACAAACGATTGCCCGAGCCCGTAGCACGAGGCATAGCCTCACTCAAAAAGAGAAGAAGAAAAAGGATAAAGGACGAACCTCCAGTCCCCAGTAAATCCCCTAAGTGTCTTAAGTCTAGGACTTCTTGAGGAAGGGAGTCAGCAAGTCAATGGGGATCGGAAATATCGTGGTGGAAGTCTTTTCCGCGGCCACCTCCACCAAACTCTGCAGATAACGAAGCTGAAGGGCCATGGGTTCTGTCGCGATAATTTCCGCTGCATCCACCAGCCTCTGCGAGGCCTGAAATTCTCCGTCGGCGTGAATGACTTTCGCCCGTCGCTCCCTCTCCGCCTCCGCCTGTTTAGCCATGGCTCGCCGCATCTCCTGAGGAAGGTCGATATGTTTCAACTCTACCAGAACAACCTTAATTCCCCAGGGATCGGTCTGATTATCAAGAATCTCTTGAATTCGGCTGTTAATCCTTTCCCTTTCGGCCAAAAGGTCGTCCAGCTCAGCCTGTCCACAGACACTTCTTAAGGTGACCTGGGCAAGTTGGGAAGTAGCAAAGAGGTAGTTCTCCACCTCTCGGATGGCCTTATTGGGTTCCAATACCCTGAAGTATAGAACTGCATTGACCTTAACGGATACGTTGTCCCGTGTGATGACATCCTGCGATGGTATATCCATGGTGATCGTGCGGAGATCCACGCGCAGCATTTTTTCAATGACCGGAATCACGTAGACGATCCCTGGACCCCGTGGATCCACCATCCGGCCAAGCCTAAAGACAACCCCGCGCTCGAATTCCTTTAAAATCTTAATTCCGCTGACTAGCAGGATACCGAGGATAACCAGAAACACGTATAAGGGACCAAACCCAAAGAACATAGCTGCCTCCTCTCTCAGATTCGTAGCTAACTCTCCACCAGCCTCTTCACCTTAAGTATCATCCCATCAAAACCGGCCACCTTGACCTTCTCACCAACGTCAAACTCTCCGTCCCCCTCCGCGTACCAATATTCCCCGTGAACGAAGACCTTCCCCTCGGGATTCAAGCTCACCTTGACCTCAGCGATCTCCCCCAGCAAGCCCTCCACACCCAAGGTGGGTTTTCTCCTGTGCGCCTTCACGACCAAATAGCCAACCACAATCATGAACGCGCTCAAAGTACCAACCGCAGTAAAGACCATTTTTTTATCCAATACCAAGTCGGAGCCTCGGGTGTCAAATAGGAGAAGAGACCCAAGGGTAAGGGCAATGACCCCGCCAATCCCAAGGATCCCGAAACTTGGCAGAAATGCTTCTCCCACAAGGAGCGCCATACCCAATAGGATTAAAGCCAGACCTGCGTAATTGATAGGAAGGATTTGGAATGAGGCGAGGGCCAAAAGAATTGCAATCCCTCCAGCAACGCCAGGAAAAATGACTCCCGGATTGGAGAACTCCATATAGAGGCCCAGGATGCCGGCCATCAGCAGCAGATATGCGATATTGGGATCAGAGAGGATGTCGATGATTTTCTGCCTAAGGGCCATGTCAAAAGTTTGCACTCGCACCCCTTTGAAAGAGACCTTTTGCTTCGTCCCATTGATATCCACCTCACGCCCCTCGGCCTGTTTCAATAGATCCCTGAGGTCATTGGCTATGATATCAATTACGTTTTTTTCCAGGGCCTCCTTGTCCGTAATGGAGATACTGCGCCGCACAGCCTGGATAGCAAACTCCGTGTTTCTCCCCCGCCTTTCGGCAATGGTCTCGCTAAAAGAGGCAGTAAAGTTTTCAATCTTCTCACCCATCACCCCTTTGACTTCCTGTCCCCCTCCTGCCACCGGATGGGCAGCACCAATGTTTGTTCCAGGGGCCATGGCGGCGATGTGGCCTGCCAGGGTAATAAAGACCCCGGCTGAACCCGCGCCGGCTCCACTGGGTGCCACATAGACCAGCACAGGGAGAGGTGCCCCTAAGATTTCCTTGACTATGGATCGTGTGGAGCTGAGCAGACCCCCTGGCGTATCGAGCTGAATGATCAGGGCCCTGGCCCCGCTCGCATGGGCCCTGGCAATGCTCTCCTTAATAAAATCATCCACGGCGGGGTTGATTCCCCCATCTACCACGATCAGGTGTACGTGGGGAGAAATAGATTCAGTGGTCTGGGCAAGGACGGAAAAGCCCGCCAGGGTAAGGCCCAAGAGGAGCATTCCCCCACTAAACAGAAGGAGAGGCGAGCTCTTGGAGTACTTTTTGGATATCTTGCCAAACAAGTTTCTTATCTCCTGGATTGCGCAGCAGGTAGGCCGGATGGAGCGTCGGCATCAACTTAATTCCATGGTAGTTATGCCATTCCCCGCGCAATTGCATAATTGGGACTTTACTCTTCAACAACAATTGGACCGCGAATTTACCCAAGGCCACAACGACCTTTGGCTTGATCAATTCAATTTGCCGAACCAAAAAGGGTTCGCAGGATTCAATCTCATCGGACTCCGGATTGCGATTCTCAGGGGGACGACACTTGATCACGTTGGCGATATAGACGTCCGCCCTTTTCATCCCCATCCCCTTAGTAATAATGTCAGTTAGGAGCTGCCCCGCGCGTCCCACAAAGGGCTCTCCTTTCAAATCCTCATCCCTTCCGGGCCCCTCTCCCACGAACATCACCTTTGCCTTGGGGTTTCCCACCCCAAACACCAAGTGAGTCCGCCCCGACGAAAGTTTACATCGTTGACAGTCACCAATGGCTTCACGGAGCTCCTCGAGCGTCTTGCTCCTATAGACAGAGGTATAGTCGGAAAAGAGATTCCCCTCAAGGGCTTGGCTCGGTACCGGCTGATTCACGGCCTTTGGATTTTCCATCCGGGGCTCACCACAGGGTAAATACGGGATTCCGGCCTGCTCTCGTCGCCGCATGTGCAAACGCAATGAGGTCGCAATTTTCCTCATTTCCTCTCGGCTACTCTGCTGGGTCATCCGCTATACCAGGAAATGCATCTTAGCACCATTCTTGAGGTTCTATCAACATTTTCAACCAAGTTTCAACTGCTCCAGGTAAATCGAGCGGAGCGTACCAAAATAGGATAGGGATTCAGGCCAACGGTAATCCGGGTAGGTATAGTCATGGGGCTGAAATGAGCCGTGACGAAACATGAGCGTCGCCTCACCGTAAATCCCCGAGCTTAGGTAAATGCGGTGGGATGCATCCTTGGTCGTGGCCAAGACCACTTTACTGGCATCTAGACAACCGGGGTCGATGTTGACCTGCCGTCCCTTCTTGCCACCTTTAACCCACAGATGCCCCATTTCCAATTCCTGTGAGATGATTTTGATCTCCGCCAGCCGATCGGGTTGAATCAAGGGAAGATGGGAGACAAACTTGCGCAGAATCTTCGGGCCCATTTCCTCCTCATAAAAATCCGTCACCTACCATGGGCAGGGAGGGCTTGCCCATTCGATCGGACCAAAGCGTTTGGTCAGGGCCTCTTCCACCACGCGTAAGAGAGACTCATGATTGCAAAGCAGCCCGACAAAGAGTTTGACTAGTTTAGGCTACCAGCGGATCCCCATGAATCGCAATAGGTTTTAGCGTCAATGAACTTGCCAATCCTGAATTGCCGAAAAATACTGTCGCGACCCTTCTCCACCGGCTATTCATTGTGGGCGCTTCATTTCTTGCTCTTAATTTTGAGGAAATGATCGTAAATCCTGTCCGCTAGATCCTCTTTTGTCATGAGGGGAAGAGGATGGGTACCGCCGTTGCGGTCCACGAGGGTGGCCACATTGGTGTCGGTATCGAACCCGCTACCTTCCTCCGTTACATTATTGGCTACAATAAAGTCGAGGTTTTTCTCCCGGAGTTTTTTTTGTGCATTGGCAATGAGTTCCTCCGTCTCGGCCGCAAAGCCTACAAGAATCTTTCCGTTTTTCTTGGCCCCCAGTTCTTTCAAGATATCGACGTTTGGTTTCAGATTCAACTGAAGGGGTGCATCTCCCCGTTTGATTTTCTGGGCGACAACCTTCTCGGGTCGAAAATCCGTTACTGCCGCAGCCATAATGACCGCAGTGGCGCTTGGATACTCTTTAAGGACAGCCTGGCGCATCTCTTCAGCGGTCACCACCGAAATCAAACGCACCCCAGAAGGGGGTGCAAGCGCTGCTGGCCCACTGATCAGAGTGACCTCCGCCCCACGCCTGGCCCCTGCACGGGCCAGGGAATAACCCATTTTTCCCGATGAACGGTTGGAGATAAAACGGACAGGGTCCAGGGATTCCCGACTTGGACCAGCCGTTACCAGAAGTCGTTCACCCACTAGGTCTTTCTTCCTTAGCAGCCTCTGAACCTCCTTCGCTATATCTGCGGGCTCTGGTAACCGCCCTTTCCCCTCATAGCCACACGCGAGGTAACCTTCGGCGGGTTCCATGAGTTCATAGCCTACTGATCTGAGTTTTCGGATATTTTCCTGGAGGACAGGGTTTTCGAACATATGCACGTTCATAGAAGGGACAATCAGAATCTGGGCCTGAGTTGCCATGACCGCCGTGGTCAATAGGTCATCGGCTATACCGGTAGCAATCTTTCCAATGAGATTCGCTGTTGCGGGCGCAAGGACAAAAAGATCCGCCTGATCGGCAAGGTTAATATGGCCGATCTCGGATTCTTGAGTCAAATTGAACAACCCCGTGGCGACGGAGTGGCCCGAAAGGGTCTGAAAGGTCAAGGGGGTGACAAACTCCATGGCCTCGCGAGTCATGATCACATGGACGGTAAAACCTTCACGGACGAGCAATCGAACCAACTCGGCTGCCTTGTAACAGGCGATGCCCCCTGACACCCCGAGTACGACGTTTTTGGCCTTGCTATCTTCTCCCTGTGCCACGATATAAAGATATCCAATCACCTATGGGTTTGCAATCTGGGAACCTATTGGAAGCTAAATGATCAAACCTGAACAGGAAGGGTTGTCCGTGGGTCACAAAGTGTGCAGAAATAGTCCAAACCGCACCTTGATCGATCATCCGTCGGCTCGCAGGGCCCCTGGCCTCCTAATTGCTTTAACAATCACTGCGGAAACAGGCTCAAGCCAATGCTGGGGGTGACCTCTGGGGTCACTGAACGGAACCGTCAACAGGGCAGCGAGAATTAACTTGACCTGTACAAATAAGTCTGTAATTTATAGGAGAATTATGACCGCCCAGAACAAATACTATAAATTTCTCCTCATTGGGGTCCTCGCCATTGCCATCGGTCTGGTGAGCGACAGGGCCCTGCAAACCAATGCTCACGCAAATGGGGACGCCACCCCTCCCAAAGAAGGTGCCGCCACCGACCCGGCGGAAAAGTCACCCGCCGAGGCAACCTCTAAAAAGAGACAATCTTCACTATTCGAGGATCCCTTTGCGGAAGAGGCTAGCAATGGGGCCACCGCAGGAGACCCGTGGGAAAAGTTCAATGAAAAGATGTTTTCATTCAATCGCGGGGTCGATCGTTGGTTTTTGAAGCCAGTTGCGACGGGATATGACTTTGTCCTTCCGGACGTGGTGCAGATCGGCGTCAGGAACGTCATCAGCAATATCGATGTCATCCGTCGCCTGGTAAACAATCTCCTGCAGTTCAAATT
>SMUX01346636.1_pt1 | contig 23375 bp, 21 predicted proteins | sample 2456431 | NCBI WGS metagenome assembly SMUX01 (sample SAMN11095930, study PRJNA526329) | marine sediment metagenome | biome: Marine sediment; feature: Surficial sediment; material: Deep marine sediment; isolation source: Hadal surficial sediment | place: Pacific Ocean | collected 2014-11 | depth... | reverse complement strand
GGACTTCGTAGCCTTCGACATTTTCAAACAGGACGGCCTTATCGGCCTGCGCAAGAAGGGTGTGCGTATAACGTGGGGAAACGGCCTTTTGGATGCGCAGTAGCTGCCCGTTTCTCTCCAGGTGATTGATCAGTCCCCTCATGTCCCGGTAGGGAATTTTAACGCGGCGTGCAGAATTCTCCACAGATCTATCCTTTTTAGGGTTCACAGGTTCAGGCATTTTATTTATCCAGAGGAAGTAGTCACCGAGTCTAAATGGGGAATCAAGTTATATCAACCACGGGGTTTGAACCCCGTGGTCGACCAAAGGGAAGAGCTACCGATTCTCCCCCCCTGTGGAGTAATGGTCCGCAACTCCACGGGGGAAACCCCATCGGTTTTGTGCCCGCGGCAAGCCACGGGATTGCCTAACCCCGATCCGAAATTAATCAGTCAAAGAAATCTTCCCTGATGAGCATCAGACCACGACAAATACCTGTTTCAAGCATTAATCAGCAACTCACCTTTAGTGTAGTTGTAGACCGACGATCAAAATGCCGGTAACTGGTGTCCTAAGCCGCTCAACACCAGAAATGCCTCGAGTATTTTTTCGGATCGGGGCTAATAATTTATTATTGTTGACAGACCCCCCACAGACGCATCTTCACCTGCGGAATAGGAAGATTTCTGAGCGCTGGCTTAAGGCGCTTCTGAATCCGCCTTCGAACTTCTTGATAGTCGTAGGCAGATTTCTTGCCAATCCGGTCGAGTTGCGCTCGGTAGCTTTCCAATTGGCTTACGGCATCGTAGCTAATATCGTAGATGAGCCACTTTTCTCGCTCTTGATGAAGGCGGAAGGTAATGACGTGCTCCTTCTTGGATGTAATCAGCCTTGATTTTACAAGAGCATCGCCCCCCTCGATCTGTCCTTCGTCAAAAACCAAGCGGAATTTCGAATTTTTAGTGTAACGATCAAGCTTTCGGCTGTATGCCTGTACCAGCAGACGACTGAAGATGTCTGTGAACTCCTCTTTTTGAGAGTTGGTCATGGTGGGCAAGTACTCTGCAGGAAGTGACTGTATAGCCATTTCACAGGTGTCCACATGAGGCAACATGACGTACCATACTTTCTTTAGCCGATCATGCCCTTTTTGATTGGTCTTTGACACGGGTTTACGAAGTATCTGCAAAACTCCTTCAGTTAAATCGCGGATTGTCTTACACGGGGAGTCTTCAGCCCCATGGCAAAAGGCAGGCCATACAGGTGGATGCTGCAATAGAAAGATTAGAAAAACTACCGGGGTGAGGACGCGGCGTATTGTTTCTGCAGTTAGCCTCAAATTTATTATCCTATCTATATCTGGCGGTTGTGTCATCTGCTGGTCAAAAAAGAGAGGCTTTCCCCATCCCCTCGTCCTTGAACTTGACACTATTGTTGATCGCATAATATTGTGACGAGAAAGCAATATGCTTCGACGGGTTCAGCATGAACGGATATTATCAGTTTCTCCAACACTGACGCCGCTCGCCCTGAGCCCTTCGACTTCGCTCAGGACAGGCTTGTCGAAGGGTAAACGGCAGTCATTATAATATCCAAACCTCATTAGAAGCCTGAAGTGGTCCCTATGTTAGCTGGTTACCCTGCCTCCATAGCAATGTGTGACCTGGACGTCAAGAAAGATTTAGGAGGGCTAGTGCTTCCGCGACATTGCATTTAGTGAAGAAGGTAGTCCGAGTTACAATTGTCCCCCGGCACCTGTGGACAGATCGTTAAATTATTGGGTAACCCCGCGGCTTGCTGCGGGCACAAAACCGATGGGGTTTCCAAAGGGGAGAAGCGGTAGCTCTTCCCTTTGGTCGACCACGGGGTTCAAACCCCGTGGTCGATATAACTTGATTGATTAGGGATTTTCTAGTCAACGGCTGATCTGATATACTTGGCCTCCAGATCAGCAATTATCTTTCGGTGAGCGACTGTGTGGTCTATGTCAGTTGAAGATTGCTGGCGCCCCATTTTGTCATTGGCTTGACAGGAGCCTAGAATTCTCGTCGCGGACAATCTTTCTGGCCAAATCTATAACTCCCACGCGGTACTCTCCACGCATAATCTGCATTCGTATCCTCTTGATCTCTTCTTCCCGGGGATTAATACCCTTTATTGACAAACCTTCTAATTTACCAAACCCTCTCCTTTTACTCCTGACTTCCAACCCTTTTTCGATAATCCCAATTTCTTCGATATACATAAGGCCCCCTTAATTGCCTTCCATTTCACTGGCACAAGCTCCATTTCTTACCGTTAAAGAGATTTTGATCCTCTACTTGCTTATAGAATTTTAGAGCAATGTCCATACCAAAATTGCCCCATCCGTTATGCCAGGCTAATCTATTGTTATTCCACAGGACTATCTATGTTCACTGTCAAAAAAATGCTGCTCAGTGAAAAAACTGTAACAAGCTTAAAAAAAATACAATTTTTATCACTAAAAAGAGAAGTGAGGCGAAATAAAAGTGAATCAATAGATAAGGGTAACACCCACCACAGGGAGGATCTCTTGGACTGATAATTTTCGGATCGAGGTTAGATTCTTACCGATAAAATGTTCAACAGAACGACTTCAACAAAGTTTTTCGTGCCAAGCCTGTCCTGAGCCCTTCCTTTGTCAGGATAAACTCCGCCGAAGGGATGCCAAGACCGCAAAGAAAACTTTTTTGATCCTCCTCCTTGGCGTCCTTTGCGCCTTTGCGAGAGTCATCGTTTCTCCGATTCCCTAAACCCAAATTCAACGGAAAATTTCAAATATCTTTGGTTAGTCTTTTGACCAAACAATATCTGTGTGAAAGCTTAGGCCGCTGAGGTTGGCCACCCCACCGATTTTACCGTGAAACTCTGCGGAAGTTGTTCCAGGTATGTCGTGAGGAACGGTTGGAATCTCTCCTTTGCCAACCGTTGTTCCCCAGGTGTTTCGGATCTGAAATTTAACTACAACATTTCGGGCCGTAGTCTGCCCATGGTTGAATACCCTTCCGAACAGGACACGAACAGTAATGCTGCCCGGATCATACCCCGAACGTTTAAAAACCATCAATACATTGGCCTCTTTAGGAGGCTTGAATTCAACTGAATGGATGCAACGGCTATTTACTGTGCCAAGATCGACCTCTGTGATTGTTTTTGATGATCGCAACCCAAAAAACCTAGCTATTATGCCTCCTTCAACAAATTCCGTTCGTCTCACTAACGAATTAGCAATGAGTATTCCTTTATCTCTTTCACACGCATCGAGGCTTTCAAAAGACTGCCATGGCCTCCATTCCGATAATGGCAGACTATCATCATAACCTCCCTGTTTCAGGGGGGGAATAAGTAGCAACCACTTGCTAGATGATTTGTCACGGGAAACATCCGATGGGTTTCCGGCGGGAGTTTCAGGGATATCTTTTGCTTTGCTTCTGCCAACTGCCGGAGGTGACAGAGTGGGTTTTTGATTTGGAGACCTGGCCGGAACTGCCTTCGGAACAGACCCGCCTTCCATTACTTTTTTCACCGTTGTTCCGGCCGGTGGCGCGTTGGAAAAATGCCAGTGGCCCTCTTCGTCCTTCCACTTGTAAATTTGCTGGGCCAAGGCAGCGGGAGCAAAGAAAACCAGGAAGACGACTAGGGATATAAACCGGTTAGCCATGAGCTACCCTCTGCAGACAGCAGCACATTCCATTTAACAATCTAGCACTGCCAAGCAGGGCATGATAGGTCGCCCTCTCTATGGGCTCCTCTAATCAAGTTATATCGAACACTGGGTTTGAATCCCCGTGTCCGACCAAAGGGGAGAGCTACCGCTTCTCCCCTTTGGAAGCCCCATCGGCTTTGTGCCCGCCTCAAGAGGCGGGGTTTACACTGAATCAGGCATCCGCTTCGCAAAATGACGGTTCCGTTATCGCCGGATTACAATCATGTCTCCCCATTCTAAAGGTAGGGTAACAGACATGTGCTCTCCATCTCGCGCAATTTGTAAGCGCTCAGCTCGAACGGCAATAACCGATCGGACCCTTCCCACGTCCCTTATTCTGACCGTCAAATCAGGAATGAAACCATTGGAATAATTGGCCAGTGCAACCACGATCCCGGTAGGCGATTCAATGACAGTGGCGTCCACGAGAGGATTGGAGGATTCAACGGGAAGAATATTTGCCAGACCTGCTTCGGTGATGGGCTCAGCTATGATTTGCTTGGCTGACTGGTCAAAGTCCGTAGGAAGAAAATGAGCGAACCCATCATCAGAAGTGCTTCTGTCCCACGGGCGTTTGGGAATCGCCGGATGAATATACGCAGAGCCGGGGAAAGTGGCCACCAGCGTCGCCAATCCGTTGCCGAAGCGATTTCGGATGACCGCCGCTTTGCCGTCGTCAAATCTCCCCATTACAATTGCTGTTTCTGGCTCTATGTCTTGCCGGGCGATGTAAGCCGGCAATTTAGAGGAAGCACCCGGGAATGAGAAATGCGCTAGCGGACGTAGCCACTGGAAAAGCTGCTTTGCCCAAAGATTTTTCTCGGTCACGGTGAGCGATTGACTCTTTACCCCATATACTGGGGCGAGCACGTCCATTGGCTGATTGTATTCGTCGAGGAATCCTCCGCCTGCAACGCTGAAGAGCAAACCTCCATTTGCCACCCAATCTCGAAGTTTCTCGGCAGCCGCTCGCCGAAGGTGAGTCCCTACGAAATAGATGACCCTGGTTGTGCTTGCAGATCCGTCTATAAGGTCGCCCTCAGTAATGAAGTCCAGGGGAACCTGCGCGTGTCTAAGGGCGTAATAGACGTTCTTGCGCTCGAAATTGTAGATGGATGATCCCTTCGCAGCCTCCCAGATATCGGTCGCGTGCGAGAGTAGAATAGCAACCTGGGAAGGCCTGACCTGCCCTTTCCAGATGATATCCTCTGCAAGGCCCACATCATGGGTCAGGTCTCGTATCGCCTTCCAGGTCTCCGTTGCCTCCCAGGAGACGTAATTCTCCGTGTAACTGTATATAGGTACCGCAGCGAAATAATTTATCACCTTGTTGCCGTGCGCCAGAGCGGAATAAAAGCTCAGGGTCAGATCTTTCGGGGTGTTTCCGGGCCAATGAGGCATCGTGTAGTAATGGATGGGCATCTTTTCAATCCTGCCGGCAGATCTAAGAACATCGAGCAAGTAGCCGGTGACCTGGGGGCTCAACTCGGGTATCTGCCAGATGTAGTCCTCGCTCCAAGGCATAGTCATGCCCCTTTTTCTAAAGAGACGAACCCATTGACCGAAACGAGGCCAAAACTGCGAGTGTGGCGAGAAGTTTGCTCCTGTGTATACTCCCGGTCCCAAGATTTTTTCAACTATCCTGGTCCGCTTGGCCAGTTTTTCGATATCCTTATCAATTCCGAATAGCCGGCTCCAGTAGTAGGCCTTCGGCATTTTGAACGCTTCCGACTCATCGACGAGCCTTGCTTGATTCCATTCACCGAAACCCAGATCACTTGGCGACAAGCCAGCTGCCTTCAAATATTCGTGGAACATCTTATTGTCTGGACTGCTATTAAGGTTATAGCCTCCTACGCCGATTTCATCGCCAAAAGAGACCACACGAATCCGTTCCTTGTCTTTCAGGCCGAGCAGAAACACCTCGAGTTTAGCGGTGGGAACTCCCCTCACATCTATCGCAAGAAGTTTCCCATCAGGGATTCGATATTTTTGCTCCAGCTCTGGATTGAGCTCATCCTTTTTCCATACGTTACGTCCCAGCAAAAGACCCGTCTCTGTGCGAAGGTGCAAAAACTCCTTATTGGAATTACGCTTGCCATGCCAGGATCCACCCAAAATTCCATAAACCGGGATAAGCCTCGGCAATTTACCGGTCGCCGGGTGACTTTTTAGCCGAGCCAGCAAATCTCGGTGAACCTCTTCAAGGGTGTGTGCCTTGCCACGATTGAAGTTTCCAGGTATTTCCCAGATGAAACTACTCCCACGCAGCTGATACCGATCCGATTGGATGATGTTTTTCCCCTCCCCGTCAGCAGCGACCTCTACCGTCACGTTCATATCGTTCGGAGCTTGTTGTCCCTCAGGAACTTGATAATGAACGGTGAAAGTAACTTCTTGCCAAAGACCCAGACCGTCGAGACCGCTGCCGATCTCGACCCAAGGGCTGCTCTGCCCCGGCATGATCCAATGGTCCGGCAAAGAGGGAGATTGTCCTCCCAACATCGAAATAACCGTGGGAAGTTTTCGGCGAGGGTAGTTCCAGTAAGGATTGTGTGTCTTGTGATCGCTGAGCCCACCTGTTATCGAATACTTAGCGTCCTTGGGATTTCGTATCCGAACAAAAACCTTTCCGGCCTGGGAGCAATTGTTGTTTAGCGGGTAAGCGGCAGACTTCTGTCGAATAGCTTCGTCGAGCTCAGTTGTAAGGTAAATGAGGTCAATGTTCCTCCGGGCAGGGCCGAGCGGTTCGATGATCTCGCCTTCATTATTCCGGACCAAGAATCTCGTACCACTGGGCTGACTGTCCTTGTACAGGACGATGCGCGCCGGGCCCTTATTCAGACGGATCGGCTCTCGAGACGGCTCCCAAACGATATTGTCGCCCCCACCCCAACGGAAAAGCACTTGAGCCTTCATGCCCACCGCAAAGGGCCAGAGTTTCAGGTTTTCAAATACCCCGTACTTACGGTCAAAAACGGTGTTGCCATTCTGTACGACCCTCATCCCATGTTCTACGCTGAAATATGAAGGTTGTTCGTAGCGGGTCCACAGGAGGTAATCGCCCGCCTCAGGTATCTCGACGTCCATAACTGCCTCCGAATAGACTCCTTGTTCAGGTGCGCCGAGAAACATCTGACCGCAAAGGAACGTGTTTGCAAATGTCCCGCTGTAATAGTTCTGGGTGATATCGCCAACCTTCCAATCGCCGCTCAGGACCCGGAAGTCCTCTGCTTCCAGGACAAGCGATGCCGCACGGCATAGCGAGGTGCTAAGGACAAACCCAAGCACGATCAAATTCAAGGTAAACAAAGTTCTCGTGATAATCTTCTCCTCCTCAGGACAGCCTCTGGTAACTCATCCTAGCATCGTTGCAGAGGTAACGGATACACTATGCCATGCCCAGCTTGCCGCTTCCCAAACGGACTTGAACAGTAAAACGTTATTGGGTAGTCTCGCGGAGGGACTCGCTGGATAATCTATATTTACAGATTTAGTATCACTGCGTCTCAAGTGGCAAGCGCCCTGCGCTGATAAGGCGGCATGAAACGGCGAATTAGACCAATCGCATTAGTGATCCTGGCGATTATCATCGCGGTAAGCTCTACCTGGTTTATCCTCACCAGACCCGTCGCGATTCACCGTGGGGTGGATTTGCGCGTCGCGGAGGTCCGGATGCCCCTCTATCTGAAGCTGTTGGCATATGTCCATCGCGACCTTGAATTCCGGAATCTGTCCCGAAAACTGGTAGGTGGGATTCAGGATCGTGAGGCAAAGATCCTGGTACTGTTCGAATGGACACGCAAACATGTCCGTCCGATTCCAGAAGGGCTTCCTGCCATCGACGATCATGTCTGGGACATCATCGTACGCGGATACGGCTCTCAAGACCAGGCAGCAGATGTATTCGCAGCGCTCAGTGCTTATGCGGGGATTCCCGCACACTTCGGGTTTGCCTGCGCCCCAAAGAAAAACAGCTGCGTCGGCGTAGCGTTTGTCCAGCTGCCGAATGGAAGTTTCGGCCTCTTTGATCCCCACTACGGGGTGGTCGTACGGCACCCGGATGGCCGGTTAGCTTCTATCGAAGAGGTCAGGTCACACCGGTCGTTGCTAGAGCGTGTGGACCCTAACTTGGCAAGCTACGCTCAGTACTTTGAAAATCTACCAAAGGTCAGTGTCAACGATGCCTCCCGAACTAGCTGTCAGATGCCCTTGCGACGCCTATTCATGCTCATGACCGGAAGACATTGCGGATGATAAGGCTAGAATCAGCCACTAGGGTTGTAAGGAGAATCTCGAGATTATAGACTCGACCCGCTTCCTTCAATGGGAACCACCTTGTCGGCCCCTCGCTCCTCCCACCCGAAATCTACCTTCCCACGCATGTGCGACCCGGCCGCTACCGTAAGCGACGATGCCTTAAGGTCCCCCATAAGCACTCCGGTTTCCAACAGCTCCGCCTGAGATTCGGCGTGAATGTTCCCTTCTATCTCTCCACTGAGAACAATATTCTCGGCCCGTACTTCTCCGCTAACGTGAGCCCCTTGTTCGATGATGACATCACCCTTTACATTGATCTCCCCTTTGAACCGACCCGCAATCCGCACGTTTCCTGCCCCCTCTATTTTTCCCTCGATAGTCAAGCCCGGGGCAATGAAAGATTCCTTAGTTTCAGAGCTCAGGAATTGGTTTTCTTGCGCCGATTGTTTCTGCAATGCCATAGCTACATCCCTCCTTGGTAAAGCCCCTTTGCTCTACTATTGACCCATATGAATGTTCGATGTCAAGTAAAAGTAGGCATGCGTATTAGTCTTTTCATTTTGTCGTCATGTTGACCATCCCCACCCTCTCTTAAAATTTGAAGATCCTGCCGTCGTGTGGATACTCATAAAAGGGCACCAGACTAACGATCTACGCCTTTAGAAGAGTGCGACAAAGACCTGGTTAGGCTTCGAATATGGGCGATGAGGTCACGGATTTGCTGATCGCTAAATAGACCGCCCCAGGCTGGCATATAGGTCGACCTCCCCACGGCAGAGCCACCCTTAGAGATGATTTTAGAGAGATATTTGTCTGATCGGTTGTTCATGATATTTCCGTCCGAATGGACAGCCGGTTTGACCGGCAACAACCTAGCCCCAACTCCGTCACCTTTGCCTTCCTCTCCATGGCACGGCGAGCAATTCATTTTGTATATCTTTTTTCTCGCAGCCGCGTTTCCCTCTGCCGAAAATATCTCTACCGGAAACAAAACCATGGAGATCGCTAATACTATAAATTGGCGCCTCATCCCTTCTGCGCTCCTCTTTGTCTTCCCTCAAAGCTCTTAACTCAGTCCCCAATAGTCCGTCTAGGAAAAAATGTTTTTTCCTGAACAAAGTTAATGCAACGGAAATGATATAAAAATAAGGAGAGATTACCCGGGTGTGAAAATGTGGCGCATTGGAGCATGCGATAAGAGCTCAACATTTGCTCCAAACTTGAATTTTCTGTAACGTGTAGCCTGAATTTCCCTCTTTGCCCCATTGTGCCAATTTGAAACGGCTCTCTCAATGTGTGCCACCCCCTCGCCGTTTCCTATTGTCCTACAGGCTTGAGTTTGTTTTTGATTCTCTCCTTTCACCTTGAAAACCGGTGGATTCACAAGAAGCTGCACCCCCTGGAGGTTAACTCAGGTTGGCACATTTTTAGCTTATAGCTACCTTCTTTGAAAGGTTGAATAGCCACTTCACAATTCTATGGAAACAGAATTCAGCTACCTCATCTTTTTCGTTGTACTGATGTCACTTCTTACGCGGATAGTCGGAAATGGACGAGCCAATCTACGTTTTTCCAGAGGAGAACTTGTTAGCCACTACGGGAGCAATATCACCCCTGACCCGGAGGAGGAGGTTGAACTTGCCGGTACACCTCCTAGCTTGATTGAGGTCATGAGGCCCGAGGAATTTGATCTCATCATCAAGGAGACAGAGCGCCTTGCCGGGTTGGATCTCGAGTTTCGTTCAGACCTTTGGGAGTGCCCACCAACCGAGGCAGGATTAGAGGACCTGGAAGCCCTTGGTGCCCAGATGCGATGTGCAATCGAGTCGACCGATGGCAGCCAAATGTGGAAGCTCGAAGCGATTGCTGCCGGACGGAGCGGGGGGCTGAGCCGTGAGCCATGGGATAAACTCCTGTCGATGATTGACACGGTCTCCCATGAGGCCGCCAGTGCTCAGGAGACCCTGATTCGATATGGTCCTTTCCTCTCTGATAAAATGCTACTCGAGGCACAGGAGCGCATAGTCCAGGAAATACTGCGTCACCTGAACGGCGGTGGCAAGCTTGGCCCACTAACCTTGCTAACACACCCTTCATGGAAGCGGCTTATCCATCAGACCAGGGTAGCCCCTGGGCAGCCTCGCTTTGTCGAGGACTTCCGCGCCCTTCTGGTTCTTGTTCGCCTGAAGATCTTGAGCTACGAGCTTGCGGGACGCTGGGACCGACAGATGGCAAAACTCAGTGCCCCCTCCTCTTCGGAGTTTGGCGACGAGCCTGGGCGAGCATGCGCTCAGTTTAGCCCAGTTATCCGCCATTGTCTGGAATGGTATGACAATATCTGGAGCCCCCTCGAGAGAAATCTTAAGATGTTAGGTTTCCACTGGGATACTTTCATCGAAGAACAACCTCCGAACCTCGCTCCCTATGGGGAGTTATTCCGTCTGCGGGACGCAACCATCAATGCTCTCCCACAGGTTCTCTCGGCACGGTCAAACGCCATAAAGTGGCACCGTCTTCAGTCGGAGCTCGAGCGCCTCACACAAACACTAGCTCGCGCAAGCAACGGTCACACTTCTTCCCCTGAAGCGAGTCGCATGTTGGAAGCTGTCAGCAACCTAGACTCGATGGCTTACCGTCAAGCGTACACGGCAGGGATACTCTTTAGAGCTCGGATCGAATAGTCTCTCCGGCAAAATAGGGACGCTTCATTTTTGGTCGTTAGCAAGATTTCCTAAATCATCACGGGAGACTCATGGTATATGGATAGGTCGTACTCGATCCTTATTCTTCCACGGCAGGGAACGGGGACAAGGCATCTGGTCGTATCCAGAAGGTCGATTCGTATTTTCACTGGCACGGTGCTTATTCTGCTGGGACTATGTGGGTGGCTCCTTGGCGATTATTTCTGGATAAATCTCGAGCGAGACGGTTTAAAGATTCAGGGAGCTCAGCTCAAGGAGAAAGTGAGCACGCTAAGTGCCAGGCTCAAAGAGGAGCTGGCGACAATAAATTTCAAGCACCGTGAGGAGCTGTTAGTTCTTCAGGACCGGGCAAAGGCTAGCCGGCAGCTTCTGATCAGCTGGAAGGATCTGCGAAAAAAGATCCAGGATTCTCTGCCACGTAAACGCAGATCCTCTCTAACTGGTCAGCGGATCGTAGGAGAACTGGAAACTATCCTCTCCTCCCTTGAGGACGAACTGGAGGGACTTATCGCCTCTATACCCCCAAGTGACCAGCCGAGGGATGGCTAAGCTTTCGGTTTGTTCTCCCTGGACGGGAAAGTAAGAGTTTTATTAACGAAACTCTCCATTTCATTCCACAGGGGGAAAAGCGGCATCTCTTCCCTTTGGGCGACCACGGAGTCTGAAATCCCGTGGTCGATATAATTTGATTTAAAGAGCTGATCGACCATCATCTTAGCCAATCTACCCATCATCCTCCGTCCTACCCCTGCAATGAGCCCTCCAAATCTGCCCAACTTTGAATTTTCCTGAGCGTGGTGTCTGAATTGCCTTATCTGCCCCGAGCGCAAATTTTAAACGACTGTCTCAAAATGTACCGCATTGGCATCTTTTTGTTGTCCTGTCAGATTAAGAAGGATACTGACCGAATCCATTCGCTTAGAAAACTACCCGATTTTCAGGCAGTTCTACTGTTACCGGGACAAACCCATTTTGGCACGTTATTGGCTTATGGTTACTTTGAGGAGGTCAATTCAGTGAGAAATTCCGATTTACCGCCAAACATCAATACCATCCTGGTCGTTGACGATGAACCAGAACTAATAACCATTCTCAGGGACATTCTGGAAAAGAACGGATATCGCGTGATCTCCGCCTACGACGGGCTGCAGGTCTTTGATGTTTTAAAGAACCATAAGCCTGACCTCATTCTTCTCGATATTGAGATGCCCCAGATGAACGGGTTGGAGGTGTTGGCGCGACTCAAAAGTGATCGAGAGACATCGTCCATTCCCGTGTTCTTTCTAACAGCGCAGGACGAGACTGAGGATTTGATAACAGGCTACGAAACAGGAGCCGGTTATTACATTACGAAGCCATTTACCAGGACTCAACTGATGAACAGCATCAATCGGGGTTTGTCTTGGGTAAACACCTTGTAGGGTTGTCAACCGAACAGATAGCCGGTCACCATCTGCATTATCCGTATTTTTCACAACAGCGCCTGACCGCTCGCCCTCTACGCTCATAGCTCCTGCATAAACTCAGCCTGAGGTATGAAATCAAGTTATATCAACCACGGGCTTTGAAACGCAGGGACCGATATAATTTGATTGTAAATTCTTCGTGATCTTCGTGTGCTTCGTGGTAGACAAATACTATCACATGTCACAGGAGCTCACGGTTTAGCAGGCAAGTGAAGCCAGGCGCAGTCTCTTATCTGTTTCAGCAAGAGAGAAATATCACCACGAAGAGCACGAAGGACACAAAGTGAAATCAGGTTACTAGAATACCCCGCGGCAAGCCGCGGGGATACCCAATAATAGAATTGTCTAGGCTTCGAATACGCCCGCTGAGAAACGACAACCGTACTAGTCTTTCCACGGTGATTGGGTAGATTCCTCAAATCTTTTTCTCTTTGTCTAGATCTCTACTGTTTTTGATCTCCTCTGCCTCGCCCTGCGCCACCAGCACTACGCCCGTAAACCCCGGAACTACGACCAAGAGCGGTTGTGATTCCGTTAAAAGAACCTACAGACCGCCCCACCCCAGTCACAATTCCCCGACCTTGACCAAGACCACGACCAATCGTGGTACTCCTTGGCAGGTCGGTAACCGCCGATTTGGCATAGGCACCTAGGAAGGAGTTGAATTTTCCGTTTATATCATCAATAATTTTGGCTTCACCCTGGCTCACCGCCAGCGTCTCCTTACTGGAAGCTTCAGGCGCTAGTGTTTCAGCTGTCTGGGCCGGAATTTCCAACGGACAGACATTGATTCCTAGAATGAAAAGATCAAAAATGAAAAGTCGTAGGGCAATTCTAACTTTCGTTATCACTCCCCCTTAGTTACGTTCCGCTAAGAACAGCTTCCGTCTGTAAAATGATCTCTATGGCAGTGGCGCGATCACGAAAAAATACTCCCTGCTTCGCTACAGTGCGCATACGTGTACTCTTGGGGCTTATCGCCTCAAGCTCAACTTCTATTTGACGGTCAGCACCGCTAGCCCTAATAGACTCTCCCCGGTCGGTCTTTTCTTTAGTTTTCACCTTGATTCCCATACGATTGAGGGCGGTCAGTGTGGCCATCCGTAGTTGGGGTAAAGGAGTCGTGAAGGTGCGGTAGGCAATCCCATCCAGGGTATAAGAGATCGCTTTTCCGGTTGCGACGCTCGCGCCCACCCCCAAGAGGGCCAAGCCAATTGCGACACAGCCGTTTAGAAATAGCATTAGAAAAAGTCCCGTGAGGAAAGACAGTGTAGGAATTTTTCGCATAGATAAGTAGTCAGATGTGGGCTAAAATCATGCCAATCTCTATAGATCACCCGTTTGGTAGCTAGTTATTGTATTTCCATAGGATTCCCTGACCATTTTTAGAGCCTCTTAGCCTGGCAAGAGTGCGTAACTTATTGACCTGCAAGGCTCAAAATGAGTCGATTGTACCAACTCGTTCCGTTTACTAGGCCCAATCCCAAAGCGAAAAAGGTACTGGAAAGTTCACATTTTGTTGATATAAAAAGAGAAATTAGCAGGTTCGGAAACTTGGTACGGATTCTGCCCTACAGGCTAGTTATGGATGTAATTCTGGCTACAGAGCACCGACCTGCAGATCATGGGTTACCGGTCTCCTTCCTAAGAGATAGTAGATGGGGCAGTGATACCTTATGCAGCACAGAGCAGGTTCAGCTCTCGGCTGACATGTCTTCAAAAGGTGAGAAAGGAGAACGGGATACAAGACGAATTTCCTCAGGGACTCCCGACCTTGATCCTCTCATTGAAGGGGGCTTCCGGATAGGCGGGTCTTATCTTATCACAGGGGAAGCGGGCTTGGGCAAAAGCATCTTTTGTATTCAGTTTGTTCTCAGAGGTCTCATGGATGGGGAAAAGGCAGTTTATGTGGCTGTAGATGAATCCCCGGCTGACATCCTAGAAGAGGCTGCCTCCATGGGTTGTGACCTTAACCAATATGCAAAAAAGAAGCAGCTGCTGATTCTCGATGCATCTCCTTTTTTCAGCACTCGCATGGGGTTGGGCAAAAACAAGGAGATCGGAATCTCAAAGACGGTGGAAGATCTTGCCAGCTATGTGAAGCGAGTAGGGGCCTCTCGAGTAGTTATTGATCCTGTGGGACCGCTCATCGCCTCTCCCGATTCGACCGACGACCTCCGAGACAGATCTCGGATACTGATCCACGCCCTGCAGGAAAACATGGAGACGACCAATCTGCTTACCTCGTACGCTCTAAACGATGGCCGAATGGGTGGTCATCAGGCAGTGGAATTCCCGGTCAGTGGTGTGGTTGTGCTTAAATATGCTCAGGGGGAAAAAGGTCTGATCCGCACCCTCCTGCTGAGCAAGATGCGTGGGACTGATATCGATCTCACTGAATACCAGTTCGACATTGTCAGAGAAAAAGGAATTGTTCTTTCGCCGATTGTTCATAAACCGACCGCGGCAACTGTAACTGTCGAAATACCCGGGGACGGTGAAAGCCTATTCAAAGAGTGGCAGACAGTTGGGGCTGTTTCATCGTATAACTTGGCTTAGAGTGGTTTAACGACTTCATCAAAAGAGTCGTCAATATCTCTGCGAATATCCAGAAATGCGGACGAAGATGGATCGGGTCATTCCTTCTGTTCTTTTTCATTCTTTAATCTCTACGATTTAATTCCCCGCAGCTTGCTGCGGATTTGAAGAGGGATTCTTAGGCTTTCAGCCTCAGAATGACATTGGTCTGTCATGCTGAGCCAAGCAAAGCATCTCGCTTCAGATACCCCGCAGCTTGCTGCGGGGTAGTTCATTCACTCACCCCGGATCTACTTGCACCTTTTACCTCACGTCCTGATACTCTCCCATCTCTGCCGACAGTTTCTGCAGAAAACTCGGCCTCGGTATTTAGATTTCCTCTCCTGCCCAAGCAAGAATCCGGTCCCTGTTGATCCTCTTCCAGCAGATACTTAGAAAACTTTAGGTCTCTCAGGTAGTTTTGCCCTGATTTTGTTCCTTGACGGGTTCCAGGTCGTACAGGCGCCCTGGACAGGTTAAAATTTAACAGAATTGTTTTAAAAGCTTGTCTGCATGGAACAGCGAGCCGGAGAGAGAAAATGTCGAGAATTCTATCCAAAAAAGTGAAACCAACGTGAACGCTGAAGGTGCAGGCGGGGAGGCGAGATGAGTCAGCGCATCTGGAAACAACAAAAAGCCCCTGATTTACCAGGGGCTTAAAGATGGAGCGGGTGATCGGGGTCGAACCGACGACCTTATGCTTGGCAAGCACACGCTCTAGCCAACTGAGCTACACCCGCGCTTGACTCCTTGGTACACCAAAACGAATCGCCTGTCAATTTATCCCCGGCCTGTCCATGCCGGTCCGCTGATGGAGCAAGCGAAAAAAGTTAACATGGTAAATTACAGCAGACCATAATGCAATTACAGTAGCTAGGACGAGAAAATACATACCTGTGACGTAGAAATCGATACCGAGATACGGATAATGAAGGACTAAAGCAAAGACTGCGAACACTTGCATGATTAACTTGTATTTACCGAGTTCTTCTGCCTCAATCACAATCCCTTCTGTTAAGGCGATCCCTCTAAGGATGGTTACTGCAGTCTCGCGTCCCACCACCGCCACAACCAGCCAGGCAGGCACCACCCCACCTCCCGGCCGGTCCAAGGCAGCTAGCATAATCAGCGCTGCCACAATAATCAGTTTGTCCGCCAAAGGGTCAAGTATCTTTCCCAAATCGGAAACGGTTTGATTGCGCCTCGCCAGATAACCATCGAAGAAATCCGTCACAGAGGCAACAAGAAAGAGCAGTGCAGCCAGGGCACTGAAAAGAGGGTCTGTGAAGGTAAGGAGGTAAACAAAAACGGGGATAACTGCGATCCGAAAAAGACTCAGCAGATTAGGAACGGTCCACATGTGGGAGCGATCAATGACCCATCTTATCGCTTAACTTGCTCAGTGAGGGAGACGCCCTCATTGTTACCGTAGAGTCGATAGTAGCGAAGAACGAGGCGGACGTATTTTCTCGTCTCTGAAAATGGGGGAACGCCCCTGTACCGCTCAACAGCTTTTGCACCCGCGTTATACGCCGCCAGAGCCAACCGCTGATTTCCGCCAAAGCGGTCGAGAAGAAGTTTGAGATGGCGCACCCCCCCGTTAATGTTCTCTGTGGGATCGTAGATATCACCAACGTCAAGATTGCGCGCTGTTTCCGGCATGAGCTGCATCAACCCCCTGGCACCCTTTCGAGAGACGGCACGAGGATTGAAGTTGGATTCGACCTTTATCACTGCACTAACCAAATTAGGGTCCACACCGTAGCGGTCTGAAGCGGAACGAACGATCCTCTCAAATCGACGAGGAAAGCGAGAGGATGAAGACGGACGTTTACGCGCCGTCCGAATGACAACGCGATATGAAGAATGCGTAGGAGCATTGGTAAATCGGAGCACTCCTCGCGAGTCTCTATAGGCATAGATATCTGCCTCTGTCTCACGAGCTAGGGAAAGAGCACAGAAAAAAGCCAAAACGGGAATAAGCAGCCAGAACTTCTTCATCAGGTGCCTCAGAAATAAGATACCCCTCTCCCCTCTTCTCTGTCAAACTACCGCCGGCCCAGCATCGAAAAGCCTGGTGGTAGAAGCCTCAGGTGACTAAGAGCCGATGTTTTTTCAAGGACTGAAGGCCATTCTCTATTAAAGAGGCTATGGAGATCCCTGAGCGTCATATTGAATGCGGTTCAGGGTCGAAACCATGGAGCACAATCATCCCCAAGATCAGAGGGAGATCTGTTCTAATATCACCAAAGGATCCAACCAGCTCTCCACGGTTAACGGCGATTCTGCGAGACATCTACATTTTCTCCCAGGCAATGAGGAACACTCCCAGGACCACAAGGACCGTTGCGATCACCTTTCGTGGGGTGATCGGGTCCTCTTCCCGGAGCAAGAAATACGCGAACAACGGCGTAAAGAGAGACGCGCAGCTTGCGAGCGGTGTCACGACGGAGACCCTCTCGAGATTTAAAGCGGTAAACATCGAGAGATAGGAGAGGAAGTTTAGAAAACCCGAAAAGGAAAACCATCCAAGGCCGCTTCGGTCGACCCTGGCCAGGTCTTTGGTCCCTGATGTGGAAAAGTAGATGGTTCCCGCCGTGATAGCCGAGGTTGTCGAGACGATGGTCGCACCCATCACAGGGGATGCGGTAATGAGCAGGCCGAACCGGACCAGGTTATCTCGCATGGCAAAAAGCAAACCGCCTGTCAGGGGAAGGAGAAGATCAATAGTACGCCAGGTCTTTGTCTCCCCTCGCCAACAAAGGGAGATCACTCCTAATACAATGAAGAAGGCACCCAGGAGATTGGTCAAACCGGGGCGTTCTCTTAGAAAGACAAACGCAATCAGGATGGCAAACAGTGGCGTCGCACTCATCATCATTGAGGAGATCGAGGCGCCCAACCTCACCACCCCCTTGAAGATTAACAGACGAGGGAGGCCGGGGACCACGAAACCGACACCTACAAAGATCAGGTTGGCCGGCACCCACAGTTCAGCGGTTCCGAAGAAGAGTCCGAGAAAGATCCAGAGAAAGAGGGCATTGGTAAAGAGATTGACCAGCAGACCGCTAAGGTAGTCCATCTTGAGGAGACCGCGGTGAATGGCTACGGTGGCGGCGGCAAAAAACAATGAGCTGACAAGCCCCAGAAAGACTGCGACCATCGGCAACGGGGATCAGGCCCAACTCTCTAAATCCCTCGGCCAAGCGGAAGACCTGATCACGGTGCCAGGAAAAAGGTTAGCTTGAAGACAGAGAGGCCAGGAAATCAGCCAGGGAGATCCTGGTAAAGTCCTTACGTTTCTTCGGTGCTCAGGGATTGCTCTTTCCTCATTTTGTTTTTGAATATCGAATACCCAAGAGCAGACACGATGATTAGAAAAATAACAATGATGCTAGGTTGGACAAGCCAGCTTGCACCGTAAGCGGCGGTGGAAATCCACAGGTTGTTTTCGGCAATTCCACCCAAGACCAGCCCCAGAATAAAAGGCGGCCTGGGCCATTCGAAGAGAACCATGAAATAACCTAAGCAGCCGAATATAAGGGCAACGATGATATCGCTGAGATTATTGTGCGCCGTAAAAGCGCCTAGGAAAACGAACATGAGAAGAAAAGGGATGAGTAAACCGCCGCGCACAAAGGTGATCCTGGCTATCTGGTTCAAAAAGAGAAAACAGACTCCCGCAGTAATGATGTTGGCAATGACAAGGATCCATACCATTGCAAAAGTGACATCTAGATGTTCTGCCAGCATCTCCGGACCGGGGTTAAGGCCTACGAGAAGGAAGGCTCCTAACAAGATCGCCATCGAAGCGCTACCCGGAATGCCGAAGCCGACTGTGGGGATGAGGTTTCCTCCTTCTTTTGAGTTGTTGGCCGCCCCCGGACCCAACACCCCTTCCACCGCCCCCTTGCCAAAGCGGCTAGGATCCTTGGAACTCTGCACCGCGTGGCCGTAAGCCAACCATTGAGATACAGCACCCCCAAGCCCGGGTAAGGCACCGATGAATACACCGATAAGCCCGCAGCGCATAGTCAGCCAGAAGTGGCGGAAGGTATCCTTGACTCCCTCCATGACCCCTTCAAGCTTCTCGACCTTCCCCTCGACAATACTCGTACCCCTAACCGCCAAGTCTACTATTTCGGGAATGGCAAAGATCCCTATGACCACAGGGATCAGGCTGATACCGTCCCACAAATAGAGCATCCCCATGGTGTAACGTAGCGCACCGGTCTGCGGATCCACACCAACCGTGGCTAGCATCAACCCCATGCCCGCAGCAAGCAGCCCTTTCAGCAGGGAGTCTCCGCTGAGAGCGGCGATGAAGGTAATACCGAGAATGGCGAGCATAAAAAGCTCTGGCGATGCGAAAAAGAGGACTAAAGGGCGCATGATGGGAATGGAAATGGCAAGAATTATGGCGCCTTCAATCCCTGCCACCAGGGAGCTCATCAACGCCGCCCCGAGAGCCCTTCCCGCTTCGCCTTTTTTGGTCATAGGATAGCCGTCCATGATTGTGGCAGCGGCAGTACCCTCGCCGGGGATTCCAAAAAGAATGGACGTAATATCCCCGGTGGTTCCCGTAATGGCATGCATGCCCAGTAGAAAGGAGAACGCCGAGATGGGCTCCTTGATGGTGTAAACAAAGGGAAGCATTAAGGCGAGCGTAGAAAGTCCCCCCAGCCCCGGAAGCAGCCCCACAACAAATCCCACCGCTGCCCCGATGAGCAGGAAGCCGAACGCAGGCCACGACAGCACAGCAAACAAGCCATCGAAAAAAGCCTCAATGATCATCTTTTAATCCTTAAGTCATGACCCCTCTGCCTCCTGATATAAAACTCATTCCCAAGGAGAAGCCCGCACTTCCCAGTGGCATTACCTACCGATCAGCTTCTTGAAACGCTCCGCAACTGCTGGCGGTGAATCTATGACATCTCGCGCCATGATTTTCAGTTTCTTGACATCGACAGGGTCAGGCTTCATCCTGAGCTTTTTCGCCACCGCAATCGCTTTTGGATCCCTGAGCACAGACATGAAGGCTTTGCTTAAGATATCGGCTCGATCCCGAGGTATTCCCGGAGGGCCTACGTAGGGCCGGCCAAATTCATTGGCCGCCGTGACCAGGCTTATAAACTTCAAATCTTCATTGGAGACCTTATATTTTTTTGCCAGGTCATAGATGCTAGGAATTTCAGGAGCATCCGGAAAGGGCTTTCTGCCGGACTGAAGGAGGTGAAGGTCAAATCCCTTCTTGTGCCAGGTCAGAAATGGCTCCCGACCGAGGTGGGGAGTGATGGTCATGACCCGGCAGACAACTTCGCCGCGCTCCACTGCCAGGTCGATCTGACGGCCGCCCTTGTATCCCAGCACCACCTTGAACTTGATTCCCATGGTCTCCTCGAGAATTTTGGGGATCACATACCCGGAGTTTGCCCTCCCGGTAGAACCGCACTTGGGTGGCGTAGCGGCCTTCTTGATGTCATCCATATTCTTAAAAGGAGTGTCCGCACGAATGTAAAAGACGTCAGGGGGACGCTCCGGACTACCGACCCAAGTAAATTTACGCCAGTCGTACCTTACCTGTTTGTTACCTGTGATCTGATCAAAGTAGAGATTTTTATTGATCGTCCCAAAGGTCAGGCCGTCTGGCTTTGCGAAACGATAAATATAGTTGGCTGCAATCCTGGAGCCTGCACCTGGCATATTCTGGACGATGAAGTTGGGCTTTCCAGGGATGAATTGCGGCATGAAGCGAGCCATATGGCGCGACCATCGGTCGTAGAATCCGCCAGGGGTAAACCCCACTATTATTCTGATGGTCTTCCCCTTATAAAAGGGTTTAGATTGGGCCCAGACTTTAGCAGTTGCCGAGGCACCCCAAGCGAGGAAAAACAAAAGAGAGAGGATCAGCGCCTTAATCAGCAGTTTCTTATTCATTGAACACCTCCTAACTGTTTTTGGACCATAGGGTCATCCGATATTTTTCGCTTCACAAACCCATCCAGAAAAAAACCTTTCCTTCAGGAAAAGGCAGGTGGAGTATCTGATCGAAAAGCCCCCAATACAGAAACCAGCCTGCACTAGTCAGTAGAACGGAGAGGCCCCACCCCTCTCTCGCTTGCATTTTAAGGTAAAAGAAAATGACAACAGGAATGCTTATGGAAAAGCCAACGAGCCAAACGCCTGTGATGAAGCCAAAAATCCACAAAAACATGTTAATGGCTCGCCATCTGGCCAATACGGGATCAATCCCCTTGGCAAACTGAACATCAACAGGGATGGCCCCCGAAGGATTCTTTTTTTCTCCACCTTTTAAATCCAAGCCTAGATGGATTGCCCCCAGGAGCAACATAGGAAACCCGATGACCCACGGATAAAGGCGCGCCTGGAGCTTCCACTCTCTCGCCTCCCAGACTAGAAAAGCGAAGAAGAGAATGACCAGTAAATCGAAGACAATCTGCGGCTTGAGTTTAATCACCTTGCCTCTGATTAACCACCCCACCCATACATCCGCTTCGCATTCTCACCAAGGATCTTCTGTTTTGCGCTCTCAGATACATCCTTACGTCCCCGAATCGTCGAGACCACGTGGGGGAACATCCCGTCCCAGTGCGGATAATCCGAGGCAAAGAGAACATTGTCCTCCCCTACCCGGTCCATCGCATAGGGTAGACTCGCTTCCTCCGGTTCGGTGGAGTAAAACCAGGTCCCGTTGGCCATATACTCGCTGGGCTTGGCTTTCAGCAGGGGGGCCTCCGAGGCACGCTTCTCGTACTCCTCATCCATCCTGTCCATCCAATAGGGGACCCATCCGATCCCGCATTCAAGAAAGGCTATCCTCAGCTTGGGGAACTTCTCCGGCACCCCGCCATACATCAGAGCGGCGCAGTCCAGCATCGTCTCGAAGGGGCGGCCCACTGTATGTTTGAACAGAAAGGTGTCAAAGCGGATTTCCCCGGCAGGTCCAGACCGTGAGTTGTGGATGAGTAGAGGAACATTGAGCCGTTGGAGCTCCTCATAGATGGGCCAAAACTTCGGCTCCCCAAGATGCTCTTTCATCCCATAAGATCCGACCGCGATCCCCACAAGCCCAAGTTTGGTAATCGCCCGATTGACCTCCTTCACCGCCGCCGGAACATTTTGGAATGGGGCCAGTCCTACTCCTTTGAGTCGTGGGCTTTCGCTGCAGACGCTGGCAATCCAGTTATTGTAGCCGCGCGCGAAAGCAGCCGCATAATCATGCTCGGGAAGGCGGGTAACATGGAATCCTCCCGTGGGAAAGAGCACCGAGATGTCAATCCCCTCTCTGTCCATGTCCCTGAGGCGGGTCGGCACATCGTGAATGTCCATCCCAAGTTTCCCGTACATGCTGGAGTCCCATTCATCGTTGGGGAGAAGGGATCCCTTCCTCTTACAATAGGGCTCCTCCATGTGGGCACGGATATCGGCATCACGGTCCCGAACATGACCATCTGCATCGATCACTTTTGTGCTTTGCATAAAGACCCTCCATCTGTAAAAACAGTCTCAATCCAGCGATAAATCATCCATACCACAATAGATCAATCCTGTAGACCTCTATGAGATGCGTACTTGAGCCGGGTTCAAGGCGCCGTATTTTTGCTTGTTTCCTGTAATATCCAATGCATCGTGAATTTTTTCGATCCCTTCAAGCTTGTGCGTGATCATTGAGTCTATATGGATCCGTTTTTGGGCAACCAGACGAGCTGCCAGAACCATATCTTTCGGCTGAGCCAGTTCTTGGGGAAAGAGATAGGTAACCCTCTTGGATCTGAGGAGATTGAAATCAAGGGTTACCGGCTCATGAAAATGCGGAATGCTGAGTATCTTACCGCCTTTTGCCACGCAGGCCACAGCATCCGAAACAGTTGAACCACCGGATAGTCCCATCTTGGGGCTTCCGCTTGCAGCTTCAATGACAAAGGGAACACCTTTGCCGTGGGTGAGATCCATCACCGCCTCCACCGTGTTCTGCTTTGAGGCGTCGATGACAACATCGGTTCCCAGCTTGGCAGCAAGGTCGAGAATCTCGGGTCTTCGGTCAACACCGATCACCGTGTCGGCCCCTGCCGCCTTGGCACACTGGGCACAATTTAATCCCATGACGCCCTGACCCAAAACAAGCACGGTATCGCCCAATGTAATCCCAAGGAGCTGAATATTGTGTACGCAACTCGTGAGCGGCTGAAGCGCGGCTACTTCCCATTTGCTGAGGCCCTCAGGAATTTTCCCCAGGGCATCAAGAGGCACTGCCGCGTATTCAGAAAAGCACCCTGGAAAGTCGCGGCCGATTGTACCCAATTCCGTGTGGGTTGCCCCTACTCGGTCCCCGACTGATAGACCGAAGCCGTTATTGGCATCGATCTCTACAATCTCGGCGCAGAATTCATGACCGAAGAGCTGCTGCGGACCCTCGCTGAGTTTCTGTTTAACTTTGTCAAAGCTGTTGGAGCGTTCACCGAAAAAGAGCTGGACCTCTGTAATCGAGGGTTGCACCACTATGGTTCTTAGAATTGCCCAGCCTGGTTTGAGTTCAGGATAAGGGATCTCCTCGAGCCGCATATCTCTAAACGCATATGTCACCCATCCTTTCATGTTATCGACCCGCCATTTACTTTTACGCGTCTAGAGTACCCCTCCTC
>SMUX01231896.1_pt1 | contig 23407 bp, 20 predicted proteins | sample 2456431 | NCBI WGS metagenome assembly SMUX01 (sample SAMN11095930, study PRJNA526329) | marine sediment metagenome | biome: Marine sediment; feature: Surficial sediment; material: Deep marine sediment; isolation source: Hadal surficial sediment | place: Pacific Ocean | collected 2014-11 | depth... | reverse complement strand
CATCATCCCGTTGGGCGGCGCGATCATTCCCTATATCGTCGATCCCGCCGATCTCGAGGCCGGCGCCGGCGTGCCGGTGTTCAACACCAAGTCCACCACCATCCGTTTCGCCGAAACCTGCGTGGCGCTCGGCCTCACCCACAGCCAGCTCACCTACCCTAGGGCAGACCTGTCCTATGAGGATTTCAGCGCCCACGCGGAGGCGTGACGGCGCCGGTGGGCGCCCGGGCTAGCGGACCCGCGATTGCCGCTTGCGGCGCGGGGCGCCCGGGACCCGGATGATTCCGGTGTTATTATTGATCCCCATGGTGGTCCCGTAGATTTTCGAGATCGTCGCCATGCGGTCGAGCACCCGTTTGGCGACCGCGCCGTTGGCCAGCATGGGGCGGCCACGGGCGGCCCTGGGACGGCCGAATCCCTGATCGATTGGATGGATGCGGATTTCCGCCAGCGCGCCCTTGCGAAAGACACACCTGGCGACGATGTTTTCCCAGAAGCCTTGATGGGCGACGTGCCCCTTGGTTCCCCCATTGGTTCGCGCATGGAGAAAATCAGAAGGGGTGGCGTCGGGGCCAAGATCGAAGCGGCGATAGGCCTCGTCGGGAAAGAACTGCACGGTCTCGTTTTGGAAGATCATGTTGCCGACGGAGTAGAGGATCGGCCTCCCCTTATACACCTCGATACCCAGCGGGATATGGGACCCGTGGCCGACGAAAATGTCGGCGCCGGCGTCGATGGCGGCGTGGGCGACATCGATGACGAAATCGGCAGGCTCTTGGATCGCCGTCCGAGTCTTGGCCTTAGCCAGGCTTTTACCGCCGAATTCGTGATAGTGGAGGGAAAAGATCACCCAATCGGCTTGGCGCCTTGCCTCGCGCACCCAGCGCAGGTTTTCCGCAAGATCATCACCATCGACGTGGGATAAGGTGGCGAAGCTTTTGCCCTTTTCTATACGCGTGCCGAATAATTCCAGGCTGTTCGCCGCGTCGGGCGGCACTTCCTTGTCGGAATAGAAATGTCCCCGGGCCCGGGTTTTCTCCATATCGAACCCCAACCGCCTGTTTATGCGCGACATTTCGGCAAAGGCTTGTGCATCGACGCTGTGGGTCTTGGTGTTGGCCAGGGGGTTGACCCCCGGACGCCCCCCCAAGTCGCGGCGCTGGGCACCGGCGGCGTTCCACGGGCGGTAGGTGGCGGTCGCCGAAACCAGGCCGACGCGCCCGTTGGGCGTCTCCAGATAACCCGGCGCGCGCGCCATGGCCAGGTTGGCGCCGGTTCCCGAATGCACGATCCCCGCGTCATCGAGATGCCCCATGGTGGCCGTCATCCCTTCGGCGCCGTAGTCGAAGGCATGGTTGTTGGCGCATGAGACCATATTGATCCCGAACCACCTGAGATCCTCCAGCAAGCTCGGCGGCGTCGTCATGAAGGTGCCCCGGGTAATCCCGGGATCGCCTTGGTCCCAAAATCTGGCGCTGCCCTCCAGGTTGACGAAGCCGACATCGGCGTCGCGGAATATTTTCGCGAGCGCGGTAAACCGCCGCTCGGAATACACTTTGAGACTCCGGGTGAGCATGGTGTCGCCGCCGAAGGTGATCGTGAAGTCACCAGCCTCCGAATCGTAGAGCATGATGCCTGCGCGCTCTCCTAGGCTGCCAAATTGGTGAGTTTCGTCATATCCAGGCCGGCACCGAAACCAGGCGCGGCGGGCACCGAGATGCAACCGTTCTCAAAAACGAAATCGCCCGCGAACACGTCCTCGGCCAGCTTGCCGAAGAAGTGGGTTTCCGTCGGCCAGGGCGCCAGGGAAGGCATTGCCGCGCGCAGATGGATGCGGGCGAGAGAGCCGATGCGCGATTCCGAATCCGTGCCGATCACCACCGGCACGTTTGCCTCCTTGGCGAGGTTTATGATCTTGACGCCCTCGGTAATCCCGGTGCGTCTGAGCTTGACGCTGAGCGCCCCGGCGGCGCCCGATTCGATCAGCGCCTCAGCGTCGGCGAACCGCTGACAGGGCTTGTCGCCCAGCACCGGGATGGGCAGGTCGCGGGCGAGCGCCGCCATGGCGGTGAGATCGGTGAACTCGCACGGGTCCTCGATGAAGGCGATTCCCAATTCGGCAAGATGGGGGAACACCGCCCGCGCCTCGTCCTCGGTGTAGGACCCGTTGGCATCGACCCAGATCACGCGGTCGGGCCCCACCGCGTCGCGAACCGCACGGACCATGTCCACGTCATCCATGGATTTTTTCCAGGTCTTCAGCTTGAGCGCGGAAAAGCCGCGTTCATCGATGGCCTTGACCGCCTCGGCGACCTGTTCGGCGACGGAATTGCCATGGACGATCCAGGCCACCGGTACCGGCGCGGCGGGTCCCGGCCCCAACAGCCGCCAAGCCGGCTGACCCAGGATCTTGGCCTTGAGGTCCCACAGCGCCACGTCGACGATGGCCCGCGCCGCGATCGGCGCGTCGCTTCCCGCCACGGCTTCGAACACGCCGCCATCGGTGGCATCGGCGCCGAGAACCATGGGCTTCAGGTGTTTGGTGACGGCGCCCGCCAACTGTTCCGGGGTGTCGCCGGTCTGGGCCGGGCGGCAGATGCTCTCGGCGATGCCTTCGGCGCCGTTGGAAGTGACCAGGCGGACGATCAGGTAGCGGCCCCGGTCCTCGGTCACCGAATGGAAATGCACCGTTTGGCGGTAGGGCAGCTCCAAGCAATAGGTCTCGAGGATCTCGATCACATCGGCCATGGGCCCTCCCCTTGCGATTTTCCCCACTGGGCGCGGCGCTCAATTCCCCAGGGCCGCCGCGTTGGCGCCGGCCAAGCGGCTGAACACCAGGTTCCGGGTCTGGCCGGTGCACGACGGGTAGTTGTGATAGAACAGCCCGATGATGTCGCCGGACGCATAGAGCCCGCGGATCGGCTGGTCGGACGTATTCAAGACCTCGGCCTCGGTGTTGATGGCGAGGCCGCCGAAGGTAAAGGTGATGCCGCCCGACACCGGATAGGCGCGGTAAGGCGCCGCGTCGATCTTCTGGGCCCAATTGGATTTGGGCGGGGTGATGCCCCGGGTGCGCTTGCCGTCAAGCCTTGAGGCATCGAAGGGCACCTCGTCGGCGACGGCGTCGTTAAACTCGGCCACCGTGTGGGCGAGGATCTCCGGGTTCAGGCCGATCTTCTCCGCCAGTTCCTCGATGGTGCCCGCTTCCTCCAAGGTGGCGGGGAAATCGGGACCATGGCGGAACATGGCGATGCCCTTCTGATCGTAGATTTGGTAGGCGATGTTGCCGGGCTGGCACCGCACCGCGCGCCCGGTCTTGGCATAGGTGTAGGAATGGAAGCTTTCCCCCTCGTCGAAGAAGCGCTGGCCCAGGGAATTCACGGTGATGCCGTGGCAATAATCGTAGCGGTTCATCAGGTTGCCGCGCCCATCTTCACGCACCGGGGTCTCGAAGCTGGGAGCGCCGGCATCGATGGGCGTCTGGTGGGCGCCTTGCCAGTGGCCGGTGGCCTTGGCGCCCAAGCCCATGATCATAGTCAGGACCTCGCCGGTGTCGTGCTTGGACCCGCGCACCTTGAGCAGGTCGGCGTTTTCCCCCAAATACCGCGCGCGCATCTCCGGGTTCGCCTGGAAACCGCCGGCGCAGGCGATGGTGGCGTTGGCGGCGAGGTCGTATTCGCCGGCTTCCGACGAGACGCGGACGCCCTCCATGCGCCGGGCGGTGCCGTATACGGCGCCGACCCGTGAATCGAAGCGGATTTCGATGCCGAGCCCGGTGGCAATCTCGCGCCATTGCTCGAGCTGCCCCGTGCCGCCGCCAAGGGTCTGGATATTCCGGCCCGGCTCGAAGTGATGGCGGCCATTGACGGTGGCGTATTTCTCGGGGATCCACTTGATGCCGGTCTCGAGCGCCCAATGGGCGGCGGCATTGGACCCGGCGGTCAATGTCGCGGCCAGGTCCTGGTCGATCAACCCCTCGGTCACCCGGTCCAGGTCGCCCCTAAACTCCTCCCCGGTGTAGGGCTTGATCTCCATGGCCTCGAAGAGTTCGGCATCGACATCGGGAATGAAGGCGCGGATCTCATCCTTGCCCTGGTGGCAAAAGCGAAATCCGGTATGGGAAAACCGGGCGTTGCCGCCATATTCGGCCTCGGGCGCTTTTTCCAGCATGACCACCTTTTCGGCGCCCGATTGGCGCGCCGAGATGGCCGCCTCGAAGGCGGCGCTGCCGCCGCCGATGACGATGACGTCACAGGTCTCTTTTTCCGCCATTCATGCCCTCCCCGGCTTAATTTTTCCTATTATCGGTGGTCGCATAATAATGGGACAAAGCCGGGCACGTGTCCATGCGCGGCGTGAGAGCACTATCCGGCCAAATTGAACCATTTGACCGGATAATGCTCTAAGCGAACCCGTCGCAAAGCGCCCCCATCAGTTCGTCCACATTTGCCAGCTCGTCGAGCCTGAAGGCGAGCGCCTTGATGGCCTCGCTCCTAGCATCGCCGATCATCGGCGCGGTGAAGGCCTCGAACTTATCGATGATTTCGGCGCGCGAAAGCCGGCCCTTGGAGAAGCCGGGCGGAAACGGCACCTCGGCGGCGTGGTGCGCGCCGTCTTCCATGGTGACCTCGACCCGGCAAGGGAATGCATGAGGCGCCTTTTCGTTGAGCGCCGCGTCGTTGCCCATGGTCGTCCGCGCCATCAGGGCGCAGATCTCCGGATCGAGCCAGCGTTGGTTTTCATACTGGCGCGGGGTCATTTCCCCGTCGGTCATGGCCACCGCCACGGTAAAGGGGAAACAATGATCGGCGGCGGCATGGGATCGGGGGCTGCTTCGCCCGGGGTCGGTCTGCTGGCCCCGGACGTAAGGATAATCGGCCATGATGATGTCGATCCTGGCAATCGATCCCATCCGCCCCTTGACCTTGTCGTGTAGGTGCAGCGCGGCGGCTACCGCGGCCTGGCCGGTGGCGATGCAAGGGTAAGCCTTGACGTGGTTGGCGAGGATCGCATGGGCGCCGTCGAAGGGGGCCGCGAGGATGGAAAGGTCGGCATCGTCGATGAACATGCGGCGCACGCCCAGCCCATGGTCGAGCACCTGCAGCGGCCCGGTCACCCCTTGGGCGGCGAGCAGCGCGGCCATAGCGCCCGACTGGGCGACCAACGCGTTGGCCAACGACTTGGCCGACGATATCTGGCCCCGGCGCATCAGCGGCGGCACCATGCAGCGCGCGGCGCCCAAGGCGATGGCATGGGCCATGGGACCCGGGCCCAGGCCCATCAGGGTGCCCGCCATGGCCGGAACGGCGATGCCGGAAACGCTGGCGCCGTCGAAGGCGCCCCGGCGGGCGGTCACGTCCCTCAAGCGGGCGAAGAGCTCATAGCCCAGCACCACCGCGGCGATCACCTCGCGCCCGGTTGAGGCGCGCCATTCGCCCATGGCTAGGGCGACGGGAATGTTGTCCGATGGGTGGCCGCCCATCACCGGTTCGCCGCCCTTACCCTCGATGATGGTGTAGTCGTTGAGGTCGAGCACCCGCACCATGGCGCCGTTGACTAGGATCGCGTTGAGCACCGAGCTCTTGGAATTGCCGCCGATCAACGTCGCCTGGGGCGCACCGCCCAGCGCTGCGGCCATGCGGCGGACCTGTTCCACGGTCTCCACGCCATGGGCGGCGATGGCGCAGCCCAAAGAGTCGAGCACCAAGAGCTTGGCCTGTCCGATGACGGCATCGGACAAAGTCTCGGGATCGAAAGCGCAGACGGCGCCGGCCAGCGCGGTGGCGGTGCCGGCAATGGCGGTGACAGTGGCGGTCTCGGCCATGATTCCTTACCCTTGGGCCCAGTTACGGCACCCGGTCGTGTCTCGAGTTCAATGTTGATTGGCGCGCCGCTTCGTCTCGACGATCAGAGCAATGATGTCTGTTTCGGTAGGCCTTTTGAGCTCTTCAAAGGCAGCCGCCGTCGCCTCCTTACGCGCGTTTCCTTCGCCGCTCAGATGATACCCGTCATTGCGTGGAGAGAATATGAAGTAGTAAGGCATCGCAGGATTTCCCGGCGCTGAGACGATCACGACGGTGCGGTGATCATTGCAGCTAAAAACCCTCCACTGGGTTTTGCCAAACGATTTAGTAGCCGGCCCAATATCGCATTGCAGAGGCGTGGATTTTGAATTCGGCTCTGCACCAGCCGCGAAAACCGCATCCGGTGTCGCTATCAAGAAGGCGTCCACCGCAACAAACCGAAAGATAATCGCCTTCTCCATCACATCAGCCCAACTTTTCCCGCCCGCGGTATCCCTGGCCATGGAAACGGTCCCCCTCGAAATTTCGCGGGCGGACCGGCAAGCCACAGGGGAAAATTACATGGCCAAACTCAGGCATATCGCAATCATCAGCATCGATCCCGGCAGACTCGCCAAGTTTTACGTCGCCGTGTTCGACATGGAGGTCATCCACCGCTCCGAGAGCAGCGGCGCCGTCTACCTGAGCGACGGCACCATCAATCTGGCGCTGCTGACCAACAAGGCGGAAGGCAAGCCCAGCGGCATCAAACATTTCGGCTTCCATATCGAAGATTCCGAAGTGATCACCGGCCGTCCCGCCTCGTGACGGGCGGCGTCTTTGGTGGTATCATTTTATCACACTAAGGGAAAGCGCCGGCCCCGTCGGAGACGCACTCACCCAACGATTCAGCAGGAGGGAGACCCAGATGAGCATTCAAGCCGTTACCGACGAATCCGGGCTCGAAGCTCTCAGCGCGCCGGAACGCGAGACCCGCCTTCAATTGGCCGCCGCCTACCGGCTGATGGCGCATTTCGGGATCACCGACCTGACCCATAATCACCTGACCGCGCGGGTCCCCGACGAACCCGACTGCTTTCTGATCAAGCCCGGCGATTTCCTGTTCGACGAGGTCACCGCGTCGTCGCTCGAGAAATACGATTTCGACGGCAACCCGCGCCAGCACGGGGCGCCGAAGCTTCGCGGCGGCGGGTTGATCATCCATGCCGGCCTTTTCGCCGTGCGCAAGGATGTCAACGTGATCTTCCACACCCACACGCCGTCGATCATCGGCGTCGCCACCCAGAAACAGGGCTTGCTTCCCCTAAGCCAGCACGGCGCGCGGTTCCACGGCAAGATCGCCTATCACGATTTCGGCGGCTATGAGTTCGAGATGGAAATGCGCGCGCCGCTGATCAAGAGCCTCGGCGACAAGAACGTGGCCCTCTTACGCAATCATGGCTCCCTGGTTTGCGGCGCCAGCGTCGGCGATACTTTTGTCGCCCACCACAATTTGGAAATGGCCTGCCAGAACCAATTGGCGGCGATGAGCGGTGGGGGGGAACTGGTAATGATCGCGCCCGAGGTGCTGGAGCACATCGCCGAACAGGACCGCGCCAATGACGGGCGGCGCAGGAACGGCGGCAAGGACTGGACCTCGCTGATGCGGATGGTGGAACGCGTCGCCCCCGATTACCGCGACTGAGGACGGCCGGCCGCGGGCTTTGGGCCGGGCGGCGGCGCCATCGATAACCTTTGATGCCGATGAATTCGCCTTTCAGGACGGGAGAGAAACCGATGGATGATGCAAGTGTGACAAGCGAAGACCTGCAAAGGTTTCGCGGCGTGAAAGCGGAAATTTTCGACCTCAAGATTCCCCTGGTGGAAAAGGGGATGACCCGCGATCTCCTCGCCCAGGGGGACCATTCCACCTTCCGCGTCGTTTGCTACGCGCCCAACCAGGGCGAACCCCATGGCCTGCACGCCCATACCGACGAGGAACACGTCTTCGTCATCCTGCACGGGTGCGCCAATTTCTCCACCATCGACGGCGACCTGCCGCAGCTGGGGAAATACCAGGCGCTGTGGCTGCCCAAGGGGTGCTTCTACGAATTCGTCAATCCAGGGCCCGAGCCCCTGGTGGTGCTGCGCTTCGGCGCCACAAGGGAAAAACAAACGAGCGGCCCCAGGCTGACGCCCGGCGGCGATCCCATCCCCGGCCGATCGACCCGGCATCCGCATCTCCAGGACGTGACCTTTTTGGAAAACGCCTTCCTGGAATAAGGCGCCGGTCGCGCGCTTAGGCTTGGGGCGCCGGTTGGGCGCCACGCACCAGGGTTCCCGGCAACGCGCCGGTGGCCTCCCCCTCGCGGTAAACCGGCTGGCCGGCGACGATGGTCGCGGTATAGCCCCGGGCCTTCTGCAGCAGGCGCTTGGCCCCCTTTGGCAGGTCGTGGACCATATAGGGCCTCTCGACTTGCAAGCGGTCGAAATCGATCACGTTGATGTCGGCCTTGAAACCCGGGGCCAGAACGCCGCGGTCCTTGAGCCCCACCACTTCCGCCGGATCGGTGGTCAGGCGGGCCACCATTTTCCCGAGGTCGAGCGTGCCCTCGGGCCGGTCCCGGCCCCAATAGCTGAGCAGGAAGGTCGGGAAAGAGGTGTCCGATATATGGGCCACATGGGCCCCGCCATCGGCCAGCCCCACCACCGTGTTGGGATTCTGCAAGAGTTCGAAGCAGGCGTTGAAATTATAGTTGGCGATGCCGGAATTGGGCGCGAAAAGCATGGCGTGCCCGTCATCCTCCAACAATAGATCGTAAACGATCTCGAAAGGCGAGCGGCCCTGGGCCTCGGCCATGGCGGCGACGCAATCCTCCCTGGACGGCGCGTAATTGGGCGGATCGCCGAAGGGGAACATGTATTCGAAATTCTGAACCCGCGCCACCAGGCTGGGGATGTCGTTTTCGGGCTTCTCCGACACCAGCTTGGCGCGCAAGCCTGGGTCGCGCATCAAAGCCACCCTTTCGGCCAGCGGCTTGTCCTCGATCGCCCGATAGGAGGGATGGTAAGAAAACGGATGGCGCCCGGTATCGAGGCCGAACAGGGTGCCCAAGGGCCGCGGCGTGATCTGGGCGCGCATGGGCAGGCCGTCGGCGACCGCGCCGTCGAGCATGTCCATCACCTCACGCCAGCCGTCGGGGTCACGGTTGCGCTGCAACACGGTGACCGAAAGCGGGCGGCCCGATCGAGCCACCATGCCGCGGATCAGCTCGAACTCTTGGCGGCGAAGGTCCGGTGAAAGGTTGAGGATGATCTGCAACACGCCGCGCCCCTCGTCCTTGAGGCCCATGGCGATGCCCTCGAGTTCCTCGCCGTCGGCGCCCAGCGACGGGATCAGGTCGCCGGAGACGGTCCGGTGATTGAACGACTTGGAGGTGGAAAACCCGATGGCGCCGGCCCGGATCGCCTCGCGCGCCAATTGCCGCATCTGGGCGATGTCGTCGCTGGTCGCGGTCTCGCGCCTGACGGCGCGTTGGCCCATGACGAAGACGCGCAGCGCCGAATGGGGCAAATAGGCGCAAACATCCATGTCGTGGGGCCGGCGTTCCAGCGCATCCAGGTAATCGGGGAAAGACGTCCATTCCCAGGTGAGGCCTTCGCGCATGACGGCGGCGGGGATCGCCTCCACACCTTCCATCAACCCCACCAGAAGATCGCGGTCGTCTGGCCTCACCGGCGCGAAACCGACGCCGCAATTGCCCATCACCGTGGTGGTGACGCCGTGCCAACCCGACGACAGGAGGCGGTCGTCCCAGATCGCCTGGCCGTCGTAATGGGAATGGATATCGACGAATCCCGGCGTGACCAAGTGCCCGCTCGCGTCGATTTCCTCCCGCCCTGCGTCGGTGACCGTGCCGAGGGCCGCGATCTTGCCATCGGTCACGGCGATATCGGCCTGATAGATTGGCCCGCCCCGGCCGTCGGCCACGTTGCCGCCCCTGATCACCAGATCGTAAGTCATGATCGTCTCCCGCCCGGGTAATCTAGAACCAACCCGGGTGGATAGCCACCGGCAGGCGCGTCGCCTTCGTTAAAAAACCTCTTATTCAACCAACTGGTTGAATAAGAGGTTTGCGGCCCGAAAGTGCTCTAAGCGCCCTACCCTACTTTCCCGCCAAGATCTTTGACAACGCCTCACCCATGGCGACCGGAAAATCGGGATGGCCGTAAATGCCGTTATGGCCCACGCCGGGGATCGTCCGATCGAAGACCAGATTGCCGATCGCCGGCCTGAGGGCCTGGGTTCGCGCGGCCGGCACGATCCTGTCCAGGGCCGCCGCGATCAACGCCGTCGGTGTCGGCCGGCCTTCCAGATATTGCGCGGTCGGTATCCTGTGGCGCAACAGGAGGTCGACCGGCGCCCAGGGGTAATGGGTGCGCGCCAGCGCCGCCAAGGAATCGAACGGGCTCACCAGGATCAGTCCCGCAAGCGTCCGGTGTTTGGCGAGATAGGCGGCGACGCCGGCACCGATGCTTATGCCGACGGCGATGACCCGCTTGGGTTTGACGGCACTGAGCGCGGCATCGTGGACGGCGAGGGCATCTTCGAGCAGCGCCGCGGCGCTGGCATCACCGCTGCTCGGGCCATAGCCCCGGTAATGGAACGCCACCACATGGGCGTCGGGATAGAGGCCGCGCAGCATCATCGCGGTGCCATCGGCATTGGCGGCATTGCCGCCGAACCCCAGGACCAGGGCATCGGCATCCCCCGCGCCGGCCCGAGGGCGGAAATGGGTTCCCACCAGGCGTTCGCCGTCCGCGGTCGCGACCTCGAGGCGGAGCGCCTCCGACGGCAGGACCGGGGCCTGGGCGTTGGCCATGCCGGCCGGGAAAATGACACTGGTCTGGGTGACGGCGATGATCGCCACCACGATGACATAAGCGGCGGCAACGGTCAGCACGATCTTGGCGATCAACATCTTAGTCCGCACCATCGATTCCGCCGGTCTCAAAAATTTTCACCATCGGTGACGCGAAGATTATCGCGCACCGCCGGCCATTAAGTGCATTATCCGGCCAATGGAATCAATTTGACCGAAGTGTGCACCAAGGGGGGATCATGGGCCAAAAAATCGCCCGCGTGAAGGCCACGGCCCTGGCCGTGCCGGTGAAATTTTCCCAGTTCGGCGACGACCGCGTGCGGCCCAATTCCATGTGCCTGGCCGAGGTGGAGACCGAGGACGGCGTCATCGGCCACGGCCTCACCTCGATCACCCAGGGCACGGTCATCGCCAAGATGATCAACGACGTCGCCGGCCCCGCCATCATCGGCGCCGATGCCATGGCCCATGAGCGGGTCTGGCAGATTCTCTACTGGACGCTGACCCCCTGGGGCCAGTCGGGCCAGGGCAGCCACGCCATCGCCGCCATCGATCTCGCCCTTTGGGACATCAAGGGCAAGGCCCTGGGGGAGCCGATCTGGAAGCTGATCGGCGGCGCGCGCGACCGCGTCGAGGCCTACGCCACATGCGGATTTTCCTTTTTCGATCACGACCAACTGGCCGACGCCGCAAAGACCATGGTGGGCAAGGGCTATCGCGCGCTGAAGATGCAGGTCGGCCGGCCCGGGTTAGACCGGCGCAACGCCACCGCCACATTGGCCGAAATGATCATCGAGGACGTCAAGCGCGTCGGCGTGATGCGCGAGGCCGCGGGCCCCGACATCGAGCTATCGGTCGATGCCGGTTGCCGGCTCGATCTTCCCACCGCCGTCGAACTCGCCCGGCGGCTCGAGCCCCTAAGCATCGCCTGCTTCGAAGAGCCCATCATGCAGAACGACGTGCGGCTGCTCGCCGATATGCGGCGGCGCACCACCATCCCGCTCAGCGCCGGGCAGAACGAAGGCCAAGCCTACCGCTTCCGCGACATGCTGGTAGCCGGCGCCGTCGATATCGTCCAGCCCAACGCCGTCATCACCGGCGGCATGACGCAATGCCTCAAGATCGCAGGCATGGCGGCGGCCTTCAACACGCCGATATCCAACGGCGGCGGCTGTCCCTACCACAACATGCATCTCCAAGCCGGCGTCGCCAACGGCACAAGCATCGAATACCAGCTCAATTCCGCCGTCGCCTGCCAGATGATCTATGACGGCTTGCCGGAGATCGAAGACGGCTGGCTGCGGCTCCCCGAGGCCCCGGGGCTGGGATTCTCCCCCAATGGGGAGGCCATCGCCGAGTTCGCCGTGGACTGAGCTTTATTCGCGCCCCGCCGGCGGCAGGCGCACCAGCCAGATCATCAGCGCCGCGGCGGCGATCAAGGGCACCAGGTTGACCCCGTAGACCAGGACGATGGCGTTGCCGACGGCAACCGGGTCGGTCGCATCGCCGAGGCCGGACATGGTGGACAACAGGCCGGCCGCGGCGGCACCGAACGCCGTGCCCAGGGCGCGAATCGAGGGCATGGCCGCGGCGGTGATGCGCTCTTCGCCGGGCCGCGCGTTGCCCATGGTACGGGCCTGGAGGAGAACAAAATGGACGCCGATCCCCACCCCCATGACCAGTGCGGCGACGGTCAAAACGACCAATAGGGGCAATTGCGCCGTTATGGTGATCCCCACCAGACCGACGATCATCAGCACCGGCCCGGCCACCAGTGCCAGGTCTTCGCGCCGCCCGGACAATCCGGACACGGCGAAGGTGCCCACGGTCCAGCCAAAGGATATGACGATGGAAACGAAGCTGATGAACAGCGGCGTGACCCCGTGGACCACCTGAAGCAGCAGCGGCAGGAACAGCAGCACGGCGGTCTGGACCATGCCGCCCAGGAACAGGATCCACAGCGCCGGCCCGATCGGCGAGAACAGGGAGACCGCCCCCGTGGGGTAAAGCCGGTTCTCGGCCCGGTGGTCGAGCCACAGCGCCCGGCCGACCAAAAGCACGGCAACCGGCATCAAACCCCAGCGGAGAGCCGGGCTTTCGGTGGGTCCGGCGAGGCCGACGGCGAACACGCCGGCCGCCAGCATGGCGAGCCTGACAAAGGGAAAGCGGGTGGAACGGGGCCGGGGACCGCCTTCGCCGGGACCGGCGGGCAGCTTGAGATAGACCAAGGCGATAAAAAGGGCGGCCAAGGGTGGCATGACCCAGAACGAACCGCGCCACCAGCCGATCTCGGCGAAGGCGCCGCCCACCACCGGCCCCATCAACTGGGCGACCATCCAGACCCCTTGGGTGAGCGCCAGCGCGCGCTTGCGCCGCGCCGCGCCGAACACCACGCTGATCAGCGCCAATCCGCCGCCGTTGAGCAGCCCCCCGGCGAACCCCTGCACCATGCGCGCGATGTTGAGAATCGCCATGTCCGGGGCCAGCGCGCAGCCGACCGAGCCGATCAGGAACACCGCCGCGCTCGCCGCGAATCCGTTTCGCCGCCCCGCCACCGCCCATAGGGGCCCGACGCAGGCGGCGCCGACGATGGCGCCGATGGTGTAGAGCATCGCCGGCCAGGTGTAATAGGCCGCGCCGCCGAGATCCGCCACCACCGTCGGCATGATGATGGCAATCACCAGGATCTGCAGGGCATGGAGGGCGGTGGCGAGGATGACGAGCCAGCAAATCACGCCGTCGGTGCCCCGCAGCAGATCGCCCCAAGAGGTGGATTCGGTTTGCGATTCAGGCGACATGGGCGGTGCTACGCGAGATACCCATGAGAAACTTGGCGGTCATTGGCGGGATCGTCCTGGAGGCCGGCCGGGATACCGCCGGGTGCGGGTGAATAGAGCATTTTCCTTGGAAATTGTCATGGGGTGCCCAGAAGTGTTTAATTGCGCCGATGCGCGCGCCCAACGCGCCAGGGAGGGGGTATCGGTATGACACCGGAAGAAAACGAGAGGCTGACACGGGTCGGTCCGGGCACGCCGGCGGGTGAAATGCTGCGCCGCTATTGGTGGCCGGTCTGGTTCACCGAACAATTGACCACCAAGCCGGTGCCGATCCGCATCCTGGGCGAGGATCTGGTGGCGTTCAGGGACGGCGCCGGCCGGGCCGGGCTGTTGGACGCGCGCTGCCCCCATCGGGGCACCGCGCTGACCCTCGGCCGCGCCGAGGAACGGGGGTTGAGGTGCTGCTACCACGGCTGGCTGTTCGCCACCGATGGCCAATGCCTGGAGCAACCGGGGGAGCCCGACGGCAAACTGGCTGCCGAGGTGCGCCACACCGCCTACAAGGTGCAAGAGATTTCGGGGCTGGTTTTCGCCTATCTCGGGCCCGACCCGGCACCCTGCCTGCCGCCCTATGACCTGCTGTACGTCGAGGGCCGCCACCGCATCATCCGGGCCGGAATCGACAACTGCAATTGGCTGCAGCGGGCGGAAAACGGGGTCGACCCCATGCACAGCATGGCCCTCCATGCCGCCGTCTACCCCGATATCGCGTTGAGAAGGCCCGAGGTCGAGTGGACCCGCACCTGGTACGGGTTCCGCCAGATCTCACGCTATCCGGGTCAGTTCGAGAACGTGAGCCACCAGATCTTCCCGTCGCACACCCGGCGCTTCGGGGCGCGGACCGGCGATATCCCCAGCCACTATATGCATTTCCGCGTCCCCGCCGACGACGTGACCACCACTACCTTCTACCTGCGCGTCTATGCCGACCCCACCGACGATTCCGATATCGAGTGCAAGGGCATGAGCCATCACCAACGCGGGGTCTACCGCCAGGTCGATGACGGCTGGTGGGGGATCCCGTCCCACGATCAAGACCGCATCGCCCAGGAAAGCCAGGGCCTGATCCACGACCGCAGCAGAGAAACCCTCGGCACCTCGGACCAGGGCGTGGTCATGCTGCGGCGCATGCTGAGCGACTCCATCGACAAGGTGGCGCGCGGCGAAGACCCCATGGGCATCGTCCGCGACGAGGGTTCCCAAGACGTGATCACCTTCGATGCCGGCAAAAATTTCGGTGAGGAAAAGGCCGCCCCCATGGGGGTGCCGCCGCCGACCCGGAAGGCCTCCTGACCGCTTAATGCGGTTTCTTAAATATGAAAATTAATCCTTTTTAATCAATCTATTGGAATGAATTCCTCACTTTGTATTCGATCTCGAAAGTGGCCTAAACTCGCCGGTCCAGGGTCACCGAAACGCCCGATTTTTCGACCTCGATGTGGTTGATGTCGGTGCGCTGGGCGAGTTCGGCGACCAGGGCCACCAGGGGATGGCGGGCCAGCCTGTATTCCGTGGACGCCGGCGCCGCGCGCATGGCCGCGATCTCTTCGGCGGTCAACAACCAGCGCAGCATCAGTTCCTCATCGGACACCCCGGCGCCGCCGAACTTGGCGCGCATCTCCTCGAGCGAGAGTTCCTCGGGTTCCCAGGCCGCCAGCTCCCGTGCCCGCGGCCGGTCGAGGACCTTGTCCTTGACGTCCGGGTCCATGGCCTCGCTCGCCTCGCGGCCGAACTGGCCCAGCGCATATTTGATGATCTGGTCCGTCACCTGCTTATAGGGCTCGCCGGCGATGACGTTGATCGCCGCCTGGCTGCCCACGAACTGGGACAGCGGCGTGACCATGATGGGATAACCGAGATCGGCGCGCACCCGGGTCGATTCCTCCAAGGTATCGTCCAGCCGATCGCCCAGCCCCACCACCCGCAGCTGGTGGGCCAGGTTGGAGATCATCCCGCCCGGCACCTGATGAAGATACTGGGAAGTGCGGTATTCGGCCGGGGCGCCCATGGGAAACCCCTCGCGCTTGGCGATCGCCGACAAGTGCTCGGACACCGGCCGCAGCAGTTCTTCGTCGATCAGAGGTTGATGGCCGAGCGCCCGGGCATTCTCGGCAACGTTGAACAAGGACGGCAGGGACGAACCGTCGGCCAAGGGCGGCAGCGCCGTGTTGATGATGGTGATGCCGAGCCCGATGGCCTCGAGACAAACGAGGGGCGCAAGGCCCGTGGTGCAGTGGGTATGAAGCTCGACGGGGATACCGCCGGCATTCTCGAGGATGACCGGAACCAAGGCGCGGATGGTGTCGAGCGTCAGAAGGCCACCGGGATCCTTGAGACAGAGCCGGGGCACTTTGAGCGAGGCTGCGGCGCGGGTCCGCTCGGCGTAATATTCAATATTGTGCTTGGGCGAAACCGAATAAATCAGGTTGAGCACCGGCTCCAACCCCACCTCCCGGCACAGGCCGACCTTGTTGGTCCAACCCTCCAGGTTGTTCCATTCGTCGGAAATTCGGGCCTGCCTGATGCCCGCATCGGCCATGCATTTCACGAACAGGCGCTGCATGGAGCGGGGATTGAATTCGAAGGTCTTGACGCGGCCGACGATGACCCGAAGCGGCGTCTCGGTGATCCGCCCGGCGACCAGGCGGATGCGCTCCCACGGGTCTTCCTTCAATTCGCGCACGGCTTTCTTGAGGTGGGAGCCCGACAGGAGCTCGATGGCGTCGAACCCCGCGCCATCGAGCCGATCGGCCACCGACAGCATCATTCCCGTGGTCATCCCCTCGGCCCAAAGGCTCTGGTGGCCGTCGCGGATGGTGGTATCGACGAAACGGATCTCGCTCATAACCCTTCCTTCAATGCATCGAGATTGGTCTCCAACCAGCGCGTGGAAAGGCTTCCCTTTACGAAGTCCAATTGGCAGGCCAGCAACCGGAGGAACGGGATGGTGGTCTCCACCCCGGTGACGACGAAGGCCGCCAGGGCGTCTTGGAGCCGCGCCACGGCCTCGATGCGGGTCTTGCCCTTGACGATAAGCTTGGCGAGAAGCGAATCATAGTACGGTGTCACCAACTCGCCGTCCCGGCAATGGGTGTCGACCCGGATGCCCTCGCCTTCGGGGGGGCGCCAATGGGTGATGCGCCCGGGCCGGGGTTTGAATCCGTCGGCCGAGGCCTCGGCCGTGATCCGGCATTCGATGGCGTGGCCGTCGAAGCGGATATCCATTTGCGCGACCGACAGGGGCTCGCCCGCGGCGATGCGGATCTGCTCGCCCACCAGGTCCAGCCCGGTGACCATTTCCGTCACCGGGTGCTCGACCTGGATGCGGGTGTTCATCTCCAGGAAATAGAAGCGGCCCGCCTCCCGGTCGACGATGAACTCGACGGTGCCGGCGTTTTGATAGTCGATGCTTTGGGCGATGGTGACGGCGGCGGCATGAATTTCGTCCCTCATTTCGTCGGGCAGCGATGGCGCGGGCGCCTCCTCCACCACCTTCTGATAGCGGCGCTGCAAAGAGCAATCGCGCTCTCCCACATGGACGATTTTGCCGGCCCCATCGCCCAGCACCTGGACCTCCACGTGGCGCGCGTCGGCGATAAAGTGTTCCATATAGAGCGTGTCATCGCCGAAAGCGCCGCGGGCCTCAGCGGTGGCGATAGTGAAGGCGTCGGCCAGGCCGTCGGCGCCGGTGACGATCTTGATGCCGCGCCCGCCGCCGCCCGCCGCCGCTTTAATCAAAACCGGATAGCCGATGTCGCCGGCGGCCAAGGCCGCGTCCTTGAGGGTCGCGATCCGGGGCGAGCCCGGCACCACCGGCACGCCGAGACGCGCCACCGCCGCCCGCGCCTCAAGCTTGTTCCCCATGCGCTCGATGGTCGCGGCGTCGGGGCCGATGAATTTGATGCCGCGGGCTTCGCAGGCCCGGGCGAGGCCGGGCGCCTCGGCGAGAAACCCGTAGCCGGGATGAAGGGCATCGGCGCCGGAGCTCTCGGCCCCGGCCAGGACGGCATCGATGTCGAGGTAGCTTTCGGCCGGTGGCGGCGGCCCGATGGTCACCGCGAAATCGGCCATGTGGGCGGCCATGGAATCGGCATCGGCTTCGGAGCGGGCGGCGACCGACTCTAGCCCTAGAGCCCGGCAGGCCTTGATCACGCGAACGGCGATCTCGCCGCGGTTGGCGACAAGCACGCGGGAGATGTTCATGGGATCGCCTCCTGGTTGGTGGGCGCGTCATCGGGGGTGACGAGAAACAGCACCGCGCCCTTCTCGACGAATTGGGCATTGGCCACCTTGATTTCGCTGATGGTGCCCTTGGTGCCGGCCGGGACCGAGGTAAAGACCTTCATGACCTCCACCAGGCCCACCGTGGTGTCCGCCTCGACCCGCGCCCCCAATTCGACGAACGGATCGGCGCCCGGTTCCGGGCTCCGGTAGAAGGTGCCCACCATGGGCGCGGCGATGGCTTGGAGACCATCAGGCACCGGCGGCTCCTCAGGCCTTGGCATGGCTTCGGTGGCGGCCGGAGAGGACACCTCCTCGGCGGGGACCGGCGGCGGCGGTGCCGGGGCGGCACGGGAATTCGGAGGGATGTAGCCGCCCTTGCTGACGGTCAGGTTCAATTCGGCCGATTGCAGCCGGAAATAATCGAAATGGGATCGTTCGATCAGGTTCAGGATTTCCAGGACGTCGTCTTCGGTCAGCTCCATGGAGATTTGCTCTCCCCCTCCAAACACTCGCCCATGTTCTTACAGGTTTTCTCAAGCCCTCGCCATCATGGCCCGAGCGGGCTTGACAAGATGGCCCCGAGCCTGAAGCTTGTGGCGAGGCGGGCCCCAGCAGGCGGGCCCCAAAGAAACGGGCCGGCGTCAAGGCGCCGTCCTCGATCAACGGGGGTTCACATGGATCTAAAGGGATGCGCGGCAATCGTGACCGGTTCCAGTTCGGTGACCGGAATCGGCGCCGAATGCGCCAAGGCGCTGGCCGGGCGCGGCTGCAATGTGGTGATCAATTACCTTTCCAACGAACAGGGCGCCAAGGAGACGGCGGCGGCCTGCGAGGCGCTCGGCGCGGAAACCCTGATCTTCCAGGGCAGCGTCGCCGAGGATCAAAGCTGCCGCGACATGGTCCAGGCGGCCATGGACAAATGGGGACGGCTCGATGCCCTGGTCAACAACGCCGCCACCACCAAGCCCATCAAGCACGTGAACATGGACCAGCTGGACGGCGATGAATTCATCCGCATCTACAAGGTCAACGTCATCGGCGCCTATCAGATGATCCGGGCCGCGACCCCCCATCTCAAGGCCAGCGGCGACGGCGCCGTGGTCAACATCTCGTCGACCGCGGTGTTCCGCGCCTCGGGCAGTTCCATCGCCTATTGCGCCTCCAAGGGCGCGCTCAACAACATCACCATTTCGCTCGCCCGGGTGCTGGCGCCCGAGGTCCGGATCAACGCCGTGTGCCCCGGCGGGCTGCTGGGCAACTGGACCCGCAAGATCCTGACCGAGGAGGAGTATCAGCGGCGCGTCGACCAAGCGGCCGACGATTATCTGTTGGGCAAGGCGATCTGGCCGGTGGACGTGGCCAACACGGCGCTGTGGCTGATCGAAGGCGCGACCCATATGACCGGCGAAGCGGTCCGGCTCGACGTGGGACGCCACCTCCAGTAGCCGCCCCGAAGACGGCACCAAGAACGGCTTGCGCCGGGCAAACCCGGCACGTTAGTGTAGCGGTAGTTTGGGAACCTATTTAACCGATTGGCGGCGTAGAAACGCATTCGCATTAACAGGGAGAACGGAGATGAAAAAATTGAAAGCCAGCAGTGTCCAAATTGACAAGGCGGTCACCCGGCGTGGCCTTCTCAAGGGGGCCGCCGTGGCCACCGGCGCGGTCGCCGTGGCCACCGCCTCCAAGGGGCTGGGTTTCCCCTATATCGGCAACGCCGAGGCGGCGAAAACCACGACCTGGCGCATCCAGACCTCCTGGCCGGGCGGCATCGGGCTCAAACTGTTCAAGGACTGGTGCAACGGCATCAAGGACAAGACCGGCGGAGAGCTTGCCTTCAAGCCCTTCGGCGGCAAGGAAGTGGTCGGCGAGTGGCAGCTTTTCGATGCCGTCAAGAACGGCGTCCTCGACGCCATGAACCCGTTCACCCTCTATTGGGCGGGGCGGATGCCGGCTTCCGTGTTCTTCAGCTCCTATCCGCTGGGGCTGCGCACGGAAGGCGAGTGGGACACTTTCTTTTACGGCCTCGGCGGCCGTGAGATCGCCCGCGAGCTGTTTGCCAAGTTCGACATGTTCTACGTCGGGCACATCCAGCACGGCCCCAACATCATCCACTCGAAGGTGCCGATCCGCTCCATCGAAGACTTCAAGGGGCGCAAGATGCGTGTCCCGGGCGGCATGGTGGCCGAGCTGTTCTCGGCGGCGGGGGCCAAGACGACCCTGCTTCCGGGCTCGGAGATCTTCGCCGCGTTGGAGAAAGAGACCATCGACGTCGCCGACTACGTGGGCCCGGCTATCAACTACGCGCTGGGCTTCCATCAGGTGACCAAATACATCTCCATGGGCCCATCGGGCTTCATGTCCATCTACCAGCCGGTCGACCTCATGGACCTAACGGTGGGCATGAAACAGTGGAAGGCGCTGTCTTCGCGGATGAAGCATTTCGTGGAAAACGAGGTGCATTCTTACTCCGACCATCATTTTGCGGGCATCCAGAAGGCCGATCAGGACGCATGGAAGAAGTTCGAAAAGGCGGGCACGGTGGTGACCCGTCTGTCGCAACGGGACGTGGATGCGTTCACCAAGCTGGCCGTGCCGTTGTGGTTCAAGTGGGCCAACAAGGATAAGAACGCGGCCCGGGTGTTCAAGATCCAGCTCGACTACATGATGTCGGGCAGCCTCGGCTACGTGACGCCGTCCATGATCAAGGGGCACTCCCTCAAACTGTAAGGGGTGCGAACTCCCCCATGGGTGGAATTGCCAACAATGGCTGGGGGCGCCCATTGCGGCGCCCCCTATCCGTTATGCGCGCGCGTGAGATCCGGGGTCCGGTGACATGCCCAGCCTGACCTTCGTCCTGCCCCACTGGCTGTACTGGTCGGGTCTTGTGTTGTTTCCGTTAGTCGCCTTTTTCATGGTGCGGCGGGGCGCGGTGAAACCCCAAGCAACGGCCGTGAGCCTTCCCGTCGGCTATCTTCTGTGGCTTTTCGGGGGGTTCGTCGGGCTGCACCGGTTCTACGTGCGCTCTTTCCTGGGCGCGGTCTACATCCCGCTTTTCGTCGCCATTCTTTTCGGCAACAGCCGGGGGCGCCAGGCGCTGGACCGGGTTTCCGGCGCCCGCAACGACCTCATGATCGCCAAGTTCGACGTCGAGCGCTTTCAAGAGGCCGTCAAGCAGGGCAAGGACGGAGCCCAGGCGATGATTGCCAAGGCCGAGCAGGCGCTGGCCGCGGCCCACGACCAGTTCGCGGCGGCGGGGGCCAACTTCGAGCAGTGGCAAACGGTTTCCGCAAGCCTCGCCATGGCCATCGCCGTGCTGCTGGCCATCGATGCCGTCCTGCTGCCCCGGCTGGTGCGGCGCTGCGCGAAACGGGAGGAAACGGCAACGAAGGTAGCCGGCAAACCGCTCGCCGAGGTGATCGAGGAGGTCACGGGGCCGGCGGCGGAGGCCGATTCGACGCGCAAGGTGCATTGGCGCATCACCGGCGCCATCGACAAGATCAGCGGCTTCAGTGGAGAGTTCGTCTGCTACTGGTCGGTGATCGCGGTGTTCGTTTATTACTACGAGGTGATCGCCCGCTACGTCTTCAATTCGCCCACCAATTGGGCCCATGAAAGCATGTTCCTGATGTTCGGCATGCAGTACCTGCTGTCCGGCGCCTACGCCATGCGCGAGGGATCCCACGTTAGGGTCGACGTGCTTTACCTCCACCTCTCCGACCGCGCCAAGCTGATCACCGACGTCGTCACCTCGGTCTTCTTCTTCATATTCACCGGTGCCCTGCTGGTCACCGGGTGGATTTTCCTGAGGGATTCCATCGACGTCTGGGAAGTGTCCTTCACCGAATGGGCGATCCAGTACTGGCCGATCAAAATCTCCATCGTCCTCGGGGCCGTGCTGATCATCCTTCAAGGGCTCTCGAAGCTGATCAAGGATTTCGTGGCGCTGACCCGGGCGGGGGCATAGACCATGGGCCTTGAGATCGGCATCGGCTGGCTCACCCTGCTCATGTTCGGGTCGCTGGTGATCCTCTTGATGGCGGGATTGCCGCTGGCCTTCGTGACCGGCGGCCTGGCGTGCATTTTCCTCTTCGTGTTCGGCGACGCGCGGATGCTCAACATCCTGCCGTCGCGCATCTTCCCGTACATGACCGACTATCAGCTTTCGGCCATCCCGCTGTTTATCTTCATGGCCTCCATGCTCGAGCGCGCCGGCATCATCGAGGAGATGTTCGACGTCATCTACAAGATTCTCGGCGGCCTCAAGGGCGGCCTGGCGGTGTCGACCATCATCGCCTCGACCATTCTCGCCGCCATGGTCGGCGTCATCGGCGCCGCCGAGGTGACCATGGGCATCATCGCCCTGCCGGCCATGCTCAGGCGCCATTACAGTCCCGAATTGGCCTGCGGCTCGATCCTCGCCGGCGGCACGCTGGGCATCCTGATCCCGCCTTCGATCCTGGCCATCCTGTTCGCCGTCGTCGCCCAGCAGTCGGTAGGGGAGTTGTTCATCGGCGCCGTGATCCCGGGGTTGATGCTGTCGGGGCTCTACATCCTGTACGTGACCGGGCGCAGCTACCTCAACCCGGCCATGGGACCGCCGCTGCCGCCCGAAGAGAGGGTCTCCACGCGCGAGAAGTTCCGCCTGCTGGGGGGCATGGTCCCACCCATAACTCTAGTGGTGCTGGTGCTCGGTGTGATCTTCACCGGCGTGGCAACGCCGGTGGAGGCGGCCGGCATCGGCACCTTCGGTGCAATCGTCGTCGCCGCCCTCCACCGGCGCCTGTCGTGGAGCTCGCTCCGGGCCGCGGCGCTGACCACGCTCAAGGCGTCGACCATGGTGCTGTGGATCATCTTCGGCGCCTCGATCTTCGTCGGCTTCTACATCGTCAGCGGCGGCCAGCAGTTCGTCACCGAAAGCCTGCTCGGCACCGGTCTCGGCCCTTACGGCATTTTGCTCATCATGATGATCATGCTGATAATCCTCGGCATGTTCCTCGACTGGGTCGGCATCCTCTTGCTGGCGGTTCCCATCTTCGCGCCGATCATGCTGGCGCTTTCGTGGGACGGCCTTTTCGGGTTGCCCGGGGTGGCTCCCGGGGACGTGCGGCTTTGGTTCGGCGTGGTCTACATGGTCAACATGCAGATGTCGTTCCTGTCCCCGCCCTTCGGCTACGCGCTGTTCTACCTCAAGAGCGTCGCCCCGCCCGAGATCACCATGGGCGTCATCTTCCGCTCGGCCATCCCGTTCCTCTTCCTCCAGGCGGTGGGGCTGGCCATATGCATCATCTTCCCAGAGATCATCCTGTGGCTGCCCAGGCTGGTTTACGGTTGAACAATCGGCCGGTGGCAAAAATTTCACGTCACCGCGTAATAGTTCTGGACTAAACAGTTCAAAATTATTAATTTGCGGTCATGGAAGATCCATAAGGACACTCCAGATGCCGCGGCCACGCGAATTCAACACCCAAGACGCATTGCAAAAGGCGATGGGGGTCTTTTGGGCCCAAGGTTACCAAGCCACGTCCCTCCAGGACCTCACCAAGGCCATGGGGATCTCCAAGTCGAGCTTTTACGACACCTTCGGCTCCAAGCACGAGCTCTTCATCTCGGCCATCGATCACTACAACGAAACCATCGCCAAACCCCGGACCGCTGCCGTCATCGCCGAAGCCGCGTG
>SMUX01128632.1_pt1 | contig 23419 bp, 22 predicted proteins | sample 2456431 | NCBI WGS metagenome assembly SMUX01 (sample SAMN11095930, study PRJNA526329) | marine sediment metagenome | biome: Marine sediment; feature: Surficial sediment; material: Deep marine sediment; isolation source: Hadal surficial sediment | place: Pacific Ocean | collected 2014-11 | depth... | reverse complement strand
TCGATAGCCGCCTGGATGATCAGGAGAACGCGCTCGTCGTTCCACTCGGACCGAGCGGTCCGTGGCTCGGGGGAGAACGCAGCTTCGGCCCCCCGGGGCACGGCGAGGGTGTCCTGGGGCAGAAGGGTCGAGGCGGGCGCGAGGGCGGCCGCGGTCAGATGGAGCAGCAGCGCTCCCGTCGTCACTGACATCGTGCTGGAGAATACCAGCCGCGTCACGCATGCGTTCCCGGGCGCCTGCGGAAGCCAGCTGGCCGCGGCCGGGGGTCCTTCAGCGACCTGCTAGAAGAGCTCCTCCTGGTCCTCCTCGTTGGGCGGCTCGGTGAGCGCGCCCAAGCGGCGGATCCAGTACTCGACATCGAAGCTCTCCTCGTTCTTCAGCATGCGGCGGAGCACGGGCGAGAGCTCCTGCAAGGCGTCGAGGAGGTCCTCGGCGGCCGAGAGGGCCTCGGTGGCTCTGGCGATCTCCTCGGGCAGGCAGGCCATGTCCTGAAGGATCGTACCCTCGGAGCGAGAGGCGACCACCGGCTCCTCGCGGGTCGCCATGTACACCTCCGTGCGGCGGCCCGGCCCCCTCCCGTCCTCGATCGGGAGCAGCCCGACGATCTCTTCCGATCGCCAGTACTTTCCGTATCCGAGGTGGATCATGTGACCCGGCTTGATCTCCAAGGCTCCTCCAGAGACGGCCAGAAATAAGCCGTGGTTAGGGGATCGGATTGGGTCAAAGTATCTTCCGGGCAGCATGGTGCAAGCATCGAACGACGGACATCGCCGCACGGTCCGGGATCCGGTCTGGAACAACGTCCGGCTCGACGCTGTTGCCGCCGAGGTTATCGACACGCCGGATTTCCAGCGGCTGAGGCGGGTCAAGCAGCTGGGCTTCGCACATCTGGTGTATCCGGGTGCGGTCCACACGCGCTTCAACCACGCGATCGGCGTGTACGGGCTCACCGGCCGCGCCATCGCCAGCCTGCGCTGGAGCGGCGCGCTGGAGCGGATCAGCTCGGAGGAGCGCGGGCAGCTGCCGATCGTCCTGCTCGCGGCCCTTCTCCACGATGTGGGGCACTACGCCTTCTCGCACACGATGGAGGAGGTGGGCCCCGGCTCCATCCCGGGCCACCACGAGGAGATGGCGTCGAGGTTCCTGCACGCCGACTCGATCAGGAGTGCGCTGCGGCGCGTCGACGAGGGAGCGCCCGAGATGATCGCCGAGCTCATCCAGGGGCGATCCCGCCACCCCCTGCAGGGGCTGATCGCCGGCCCTCTGGATCTCGACAAGGTCGACTATCTGAGGCGGGACAGCTTCTTCTGTGGCGTGCCGTACGGAGCCGTCGACGTGGACCGGCTGCTCGAGGCCCTCACTCTGGCCCGGCAGGAGAGCGGGAGCTCGCTGGAGATCGCGGTCTCCGAGAAGGGCCTCAGCGCCCTCGAGTCCCTCCTCTTCTCGAAGTACCAGATGTTCCGGAACGTCTACTGGCACCACGGCGTGCGTGCGGCCTCCTCCGTCTTTCGGGTTCTGGTCGAGCGGGCGAGCGACGCAGCTCTCGTGGAACCCCAGGAGCTCCCGGGTCGCACCGACGAGGAGCTGCTGGGGCTACTCGCGCGGCGGGCGGCCGACCGGAAGGGCGAGCCGGACGCCGACATCGTGGGCCGGCTGGTCGCCTGTCTCGAGAACCGGCGCCTGCCGAAGCGCTCCGTCGAGCTGTTTGGCGACGAGCTGCCGGCGGGGATCGGTGCGTGGCTCCAGCCCAGAACGGACCTGGTGCGGCGGCTCGAAGATCGGTTGGCCGACGAGTGGGGCCTGCCGGCCGGCAGCGTGTTCGTGGATTACCCCAGCTATCCGGGCATGCTGCAGCTGGACACCCTCCTGGTCCGGAGAAGTGGAGACGTTCAGCGCCTCACGTCGGAGGGCGAGGCGGGGTTGATCGATCTGCCGCGCCTGAGCCGGTCGCTGCACCACGCGGCACGCGTGTTCCGGGTGTTCGTGCTGGGAGAGCGCCGATCTCGCGATCCGGGACCACTGCTGGAGCTCCTCCGGGGCTCGGCGTCCGAGGTGGAGGCACGGCTCGGCGACAGCCGGTCCCTGTATGGGCGCCGCCCTACGAGGCAGCCTCGAGCAGATCGATGACGATCACCGTCGTGTTGTCGATCCCGCCGCTCGCGTTGGCCCGCTCGATCAGCCTCTCGGCGCTGGCCGCGGCAGCCGCTGTCGAATCGAGAATGGCCGCGATCTCCGAGTCGGGAAGCATCGTCGTGAGACCGTCCGTCGCCAGGAGGATCCGGTCGCCCGGCTCCAGGATGCCGTGGTGGACGTCGATCTCGAGTCCTCCAGCGATGCCCAGGGCGCGCGTGAGGATGTTGGATCTCGGGTGAGTGCGCGCCTGTTCATCGGTGAGAGTGCCTCGATCGACCTCCTGCTGGACCAGCGTATGATCGCGAGTGATCCGTTCCAGTCTTCCGTCGCGAAGCCGGTAGGCCCGGCTGTCTCCGACGTGGCCGACGACGTACGAGTCCGCCCGTGTGCAGAAGGCGGTGACGGTCGTGCCCATCCCGGAGCAAGCGGGATCGCTCCGAGCGCGGTCCAGGATGCGCTGATCGGCCTCGGCGATCGCGGCCTCGAGGATTGTGGCAAGCTCGGCCATCTCGCCCGTGTCGGCCGCCGCGTAGAGCCTCTTGCCGATGAGGGTCGAGGCGATCTCGGCCGCCACCTCGCCAGCCACGTGGCCGCCCATTCCATCGGCTACCAGGAAGATGCCGGCTCCCTCATCGGCGTAGAGCCTGTCTTCGTTGCTCTGGCGAACTCGGCCGACGTGGGTGGCGGCCGCGTGGCGCGGGGTTAGTGGCATTGTGTTCTCGCCGATGGTAGGCTTTCCGGGTCGCACTCGGCCCAAGAAGAAGGAGAATAGAAGCCCTCCCATGCCTGGCGCCAGTTCCCCCGTGACGGTCGCGTAGGGCGCTACTAGACCGGCGTGGCGGCCCACTTTACCTTGCACGCTCGCTGTAATGGCCGGCCCCGGCGGCAATACCTTGTGAGCGGAGCCCGACGCCCGAAAGTGTGATCATGCGAAGCCGTCGACGGATGAACGGCCACCTGCCGGCCGACGACGTACCGAGTTCTCTCGACCTTTACCTCGACGATCTGAGCGGTCACCCCTTACTCGATCCGGAGGAGGAGGACCGCATTGCGCGTCTCGCCCGGGCCGGCGACGGCGCCGCTCTCGATGTGCTCGTAAGGGCCAACCTCCGCTTCGTTGTTTCCGTGGCCAAGAAGTATCAGAATCGTGGCATGGCGTTCGCCGATCTGATCCAGGAGGGGAACGTCGGCCTCGTCACCGCCGCGCGGAAGTTCGATCCTGACCAGGGTGTGAAGTTCATCAGCTACGCTGTGTGGTGGATCCGGCAAGCGATCCTCGCCGCGCTCGCCAGGCACGGCCGTAGCGTGCGGCTGCCGCTGAACCGCGCCACCGAGCTTGCCCGGATGACCCGGGTGCGGGAGGAACTGAGGCAGAGCCTGCGCCGTGATCCGAGCGCGGACGAGATCGCCGAGATCGCCGAGCTGGACATGGCGACGGTGGAAATGCTCCAGATGCTCAACGTGGCCGAGGTCAGGCTCGATGCTCCCGTAGGCTCGAGCGACGATAACCAGCTCGTCGATCGCTTTCTCGTGGACGAGTCGAGCCTGGAAGAGGTTCTCGAGGCGAAGCTCCTGAAGGAGAAGGTCGCACAGGCGCTCCAGGGGTTGAAGCCGAGAGACGCTCGCGTCGTGCGGCTCTACTACGGGCTCCAGGGGGAAGAGGAGCATACGCTAGAGGAGATCGGCAAGCTGCTGGGAGTCACCCGCGAGCGCATCCGCCAGCTTCGCGATCGGGCACTACGGGAGCTCCGTGCCGGACCTTCAGGTCAGATGCTACGGAGCTTCGCCGCTTGAGAGAAGGCTGCGCGCGGCACAGTCGGCGTCCTCCGTCCACACCAACTCGCGTTCCGCCAGGGAGGTGCGCTCTCGCCAATCTGACGGCGCTCGACTGGCTGAGAGTCGCTCGCCCGCGCTTTCGATGAGCCGTACGAAGTCGAACCGGGCTCCCGCCAGCTCCAGCCAATCCACGTACGCGAAGGCCTGTTTCTCCTCCGCCGTCCGGTAAGTCCGCACCTCCCGCCAGACCGGTACGAAGCCACGGCCCACCTGATCTCGCGCGAGGAAGAAGAGCGAGGCGGCCTCGCCTCGGGGAGCGGCGGCCGCGAGGGTGTCGTTGATCAAGTACGTAGCGGCCATCGAGTGGAGAGAGTCGCCGGACGGAACCGCTTCGAGGGCCGCGCGCTGAGCCAGGAAGGGACGCGCCACCCCATCGGCCCTCAGGAGCTGCTCTGCCAGGATGGGTCCGTAGGTAGCCATGCGTCCGGCAGGCTCCCTGGGTGTCGCGCGCCCGAGCTCGATAGGCGCCATGTCGAGCGGCACGCCGAACCCCAGTGACGGCACGTACGCACCGGGCGGCAGCACCGCCTGTGCGGCGCCCACCGATGGGCAATCAGCGGGCGCGGCTGCGGGTCCGATTTCGATGATCAGACTCCCGATTCGGGCTCCTCCGGCCACGAGCGCCAGCTCGGCTCCGGGGCGCAGGAACGCGGCGTCGAAACGGGCGCGGTACTCCTCGTCGATTGGGCTGGGGAGCTCGAGGGAGGTCAGGCTGTCTCCGGTGATGCGGGCGATCGGGGTGAGCGCGGCGCGTCCGTCCGTCCGCAGGCCGACCATGTACAGGAGAGGCCCATCCGGTAGGGGCGCAGGCGGCGCCTCACCCTCGGCAACGGTTTCCGGCGTGGGGGGAGAGGGGTCCTCCAGAGTGATCCAGCCCCCTCCCCACTCGACGTCGCACGCGGGGAGGCCGAGTGCGAGTGCGGTTAGCAAGGCCAGCGAGCGCCATCGGACCGCGGGCCGGTGAAGAGAGCGTGTCATCGAGGCTCGCATCTTCAGGTTGGGCCGGAAAAGCCACTTGGCGCCAAGGTAGGTGGAGCGTTGAGGGCGAGCAACAAAGCGTGTCGCGCGCTACGTTTCCATGTGGTCGTTTTGCCCTTTCGAGTGAGGCGCCTTGGACAGAACCGCGGTCTACCACCATTCCGACTGCGCGCGTCATGACACGGGCTGGCGCCACCCGGAGCACCAGGGCCGGCTGCGCGCCGTGACGAACGCGCTCTACGCGGCGCTGCCCGAGCTTTCTTCGGATGTGGAGATGGTCGGCGGCCAACCCATCGATCCCGCACGGCTGGAGCTCGTCCATACCGGGGACCACGTGGAGACGGTCCGGAAGGCGGCAAGCCGCGCCGGAGCGGAGCACGGTCTGGTGAGCTTGGACGCGGACACCGTGCTGTCGGCCGCCTCCTGGGACGCGGCGCTCGCGGCGGCGGGGTGCGTGGTCGATGCGGTAGACGCTGTGGCTGCGGGTCGTTACGCGAACGCCTTCTGCGTGGTGCGTCCTCCGGGGCATCACGCGACGGCCGACCGCGCGATGGGATTCTGCCTCTTCAACTCCGTAGCCTTAGGAGCCCGCCACGCGATCGCCGGCGGCCTGGCCGCCCGGGTGCTAATCGTTGATTGGGACGTCCACCACGGACACGGCACGCAGGAGATCTTCTACCGGGACCCGGATGTCTTCTACCTTTCGATGCACGAGAGCCCGTGCTATCCCGGAACGGGCTCGCGCGAGGAGCGCGGGGCCGGGCCCGGGGAGGGGACGACGCTGAACGTTCCGCTGCCGCCCGGCTTGCCGCCGGCGCGCTACGTTGATGAGCTCGTTGCCGCGATCGACGCGGCGGCCGACTTCGAGCCGGATCTCGTGCTGGTCTCCTGTGGCTTCGACGCGGCGGAGCGGGATCCGATCGGGGGCTTTACGCTGCGGGAGGAGGAGTTCACGGAGATCACCGTGGAGCTGGCGGAGCGTACCAGGAGCAGCGCCGCCGGCCGGATCGTCTCGGTCCTCGAAGGGGGGTACAATCCTGAAGAGCTGGGCCGGAACGTGGTTGCGCACGTGAAGACGCTGGGAGATGTCCGTGTCCCGAGAGCGAGCGAGGAGGTTCATCTATGAGGGTCCGTCTGCCGGATGGGTTCGTGGAGGCCACCACCACCGAGCTCGAACGACGCTCCCTGGATGGCTGGCTCCTCTTCGATCTGGAGGGGCGAAACCGCGTGACGTGCGAGCTGCTTGGCTTGGGCGATGGGCCATCACGCCGGATCTTCCTGCTGCTTCGCCCCGGAGCAAAGCCGTCGGCGCTTGCGCACCGGATCGAACTGGATGCCTGGGACGGATGGGAAGGGGATCTCGAGGCGTACGTCGGCTGGAAGGAGATGGAGGAAGCGCTCGGCCGGATGCTGGGCGGCTGCGAGGTCATCGCCATGGAGGTGTCGAGGCTGGACGACGTGCCGTTCGTGGACCAGGTGCCGGCGGGCGTCGTCGAGCTGGTCGAGAGCCTCGATGTGCGGGTCGTCAGCTCCGCTTCGCTGATCACCGGTACTTACGCCCAGTGGGGAGATCGCGGCTACGAGGCGCACGTGCGGGCCGGGGCGTTGTTGGCCGACATCGCCGAGGCGGCGTTTGAGAGGGGGCTTGAGGCGGTGCGCGAGCGGGCTTGCCTCACCGAGCACGACCTGGCCGAGTGGATTCTCTCGCGGATCGCCGCTGGCGACCTGGCCGAGGGTGGAACGATCGTGGCCGTTGGTTCCAACAGTGCGAGCGCCCACTACGAGCCCGTGGCCGGCCGCTCGGCCGTGTTGGAGGCCGGCGCGGTCCTTCTCATTGACCTGTGGGGCAAGGTCGCAGGCGATCCGGACGCCGTGTTCGCGGATCAGACCTGGATGGGAGTGCTGGGGGGCGAAGGGCCGCCGGGGTTTGTGGAGGCCTGGAACGCCGTGCGCGCGGCTCGCGATGGTGCCGTGGAGCTCATCCGGTCCCGCGTCGCAGATGGAGCGCTGCTCGGGGGCACGGAAGTGCCGTTGCTCACGGGCGCGGAGGTGGACCGGGAGGCGCGCCGCATCCTCGAGGAGGCGGGCTTCGCAGAGCACATCCAGCACCGCTTGGGTCACGGCATGGACCGGGCGCTCCACGGATTCGGTCCGAACCTGGACTCCGTGGAAACACGGGACGAGCGTGAGCTCGTGCCGGGAATCGGCTTCTCGGTCGAGCCGGGAGTGTACCTGCCCGGGCGGTTCGGGGTGCGTTCGGAGATCAACGTCCACATGCGCGCCGATGGGCCCGAGGTGACGACGCCGCGGCCCCAGATGGAGCCGTGGCCCCACCGTCGGGCTGGGTCGCGCTAGGCTAGAAGGCCTCTAGAGGAATCAGCGAGGGACGCGTGAAGCTGAGCTGGGAGACGTTCCGGGTCGAGCTGCGTTACCCGTTCACCATCAGCCGGGGCACACGGGATGCCGAGACGCTCGTCTGGGTGCGCGTCGAAGCGGGTGGCCTGGAGGGCTGGGGAGAGGCGGATCCCTCGGCGTACTACGGCGAGACCGCCGACACCGTCCAGGCGGCGCTGGCGGCATATGGCCCCATCGTCGAGGGCTCGGAGGAGCCGGAAGCTCCAGGATCGCTCGAGAGGATCGAGCACGCGCTGGAGGCTCGCCTCGCCCGCAACGGCGCGGCGCGAGCGGCGATCTCGGCGGCCCTGCACGACCTGCAGGGGAAGATCCTCGGCCGCCCACTGTGGCGGCTCTGGGGCCTGCAGCCCGCCGATGCGCCCCTCAGCTCGTTCACGATTGGGATCGACGAGCCGGAGGTCGTTGCCGAGAAGGTTCGCGAGGCCCATCGCTATCCGATCCTCAAGATCAAGGTCGGAACGGCCCGGGACCGGGAGCTCCTCGAAGTGGTTCGAAGCGAAGCGCCCGACGCCCGGCTGCGTGCGGACGCCAACGCGGCATGGACGGCGCGAGAGGCACTTGAGAGCATGTGTCTTCTCGCCGACCACGACGTCGAGTTCGTCGAGCAGCCGCTACCTCCGTGGGACCGGGAGGGGCTCCGCTACCTGTTCCAGCGCTCTTCTCTCCCGATCATCCTGGACGAGTCGTGTATCGTCGCAAGCGACATCCCGGCTCTGGTGGGGCTCTGCGACGGCATCAACATCAAGCTCGCCAAGTGCGGGGGACCGCGGGAGGCGATGCGCATGATCCACACGGCCCGGGCGTGCGGCCTCAAGGTCATGCTGGGGTGCATGGTGGAGAGCACGCTGGGGATCGCCCCTGCCGCTCACCTCGCGCCGCTGGTCGACTATGCCGATCTCGATGGCGCTGCGCTCCTGAAGGACGATCCTTTCGACGGCCCCCATCTCGACGGGCCGACCGTCGTCTTGGACGACCGACCTGGGCTCGGCGTCGAGCGACCTTAGGAGGTCGCTGAAGAACCCTGGTGGGTCGCGCGCGACAGTCGCTGTCGCGCCTGTTACCGTCTTGTGAGTCGAAGACAAGGAAGGAGAGAGGAGTCGATGCCCTGTGCGACCACGCTACGCGCGGTGCCCTCGACGACGAGTGACGCCGTATTCGGCCACACAACCCCCATGCGCCCTATGGGTTACGGCGGCGTGGGGTCATCTCCGGCGTTGCCGCTCCTCCCCGATACTCCCGGTATCGCGTCGTCGCGCCGCCTTGGATCTGCCGGGCACCCGCCGCAGGTGAGTCCGGCGCTCGCAACGCGACCCGCCAGGGTTCTTCAGCGACCTCCTAGCTGCTAGAGGAGGGACTCCGGGTCGCGGTCGATCTCGATTCGCAGACCCCCCGACGGCTGCCGATGCTGGTCGGCCAGGAAGCGCAGCACGGAGCCGAGCGTTCGGGCGCTCTGCGCCTTCAGCAGGAAGTGCCACCGCCACCGGTCGCGGAGGCGGTCGATGGGGCACGGGGCCGGCCCCAGGACAACGAGCCCGGCCAGGGATCGGGCCTCGATCAGGCCGCGCGCCCACCGGGCGAGCTCGAGGGCCAAATCCGTCACCCTCGTCTCGGACCTACCGGAGACGACCACGTTCGCGAGCCGAATGTGGGGGGGATACCCGGGCTCGAGGCGATCCGCCAGCTCCCTTTCCGCGAACGCTCCGTGGTCGTGTCGCACGGCCGCGAGCAGCGCGAAGTGAGAGGGCCGGGACGTCTGGATGATGACTTCGCCCGGTTCAGGCCCGCGGCCGGCCCGGCCGGCCACCTGCGAGAGGAGTTGGAAGGTACGCTCGCTGGCCCGGAAGTCGGGGAGGTTGAGACCGACATCGGCGTTGATGACACCCACGAGCGTGACGTGCGGGAAATCCAGGCCTTTCGCGATCATCTGAGTGCCGAGCAGGATGTCCACCTCCCGCCGGAGCATGCGCTCAAAGATTCGGAAGTGCGACCACTTGGTGGAGGTTGTGTCCGTGTCCATCCGCACGATTCGGGCGGCGGGGAACGCATCGCCCAGGTGTCGCTCGACCTGCTCGGTGCCCAGCCCGGAGTAGGAGATCCGGGAGTCGCACTCATCGCAGAGCTCGGGCGCGGCATCCTGGAAGGCACAGTGGTGGCAGAGCAGAGCACGCTTCCGCCGGTGGAAGGTGAGAGAGACGTTGCAGTGGGGGCAACTCCACACCTTCCCGCAATGACCGCACTGGACGAAGGTGGCATAGCCTCGCCGGTTGAGCAGCAGGATGCACTGCTCTCCCCGCTGGAGCCGCAGATCGATCGCATCACGGAGCGGTGCCGCGAGGGTGAGGCCTCCGGCGACGCGTCCGCCGCCGACACGGCGGTTGCTCTTGGCACGGGGGTCGTCCTCGGCACGTAGGTCGATGACCCGAACCTCGGGGAGCGGGTGCTCGGTGACGCGCTCCGGGAGCTCGAGCAGCGCGTAACGGCCGCACCGGGCGTTCTCCCAGCTCTCCAGACCGGGTGTTGCGGAGCCGAGGAGGCACAGTGCGCCCTGGAGCTTCGCCCGCATCACGGCCACCGCCCTGGCGTGGTACCTCGGTGTGTCCGACTGCTTGTAGCTGCTCTCGTGCTCCTCGTCGAGCACGATCGCCCCGAGTTTCGACAGCGGGGCGAATACCGCGGAGCGGGCGCCGATCGCGATTCGCTTCCGTCCCTCCCTCAGCGCGAACCAGGCGTCGCGGCGTTCGCCGGCCGAGAGGCCGGAGTGGAGAACGGCGACATCGTCCCCGAAGGCGGAGCGGAAGCGCTGGACCGTCTGAGGCGTGAGCGAGATCTCGGGCACCAGGAGGATCGCCTCCCGCCCGGCGGTCAGGACCTGCTCGATCAACCGCATGTAGACCAAGGTCTTCCCCGATCCGGTGACGCCTCGAAGGAGGACGATGCCTGGCTCCGGCCGCCCTTGCCGCTCGATGAGTGCCTCGATCACTCGTGCTTGGGCTGGCGTGGGCCGAAGCGGGGGATCGGCAGGTGCCTCCATGTGACCAAACGGATCGCGCTCCACGCGCTCGTCCGCTACGCTGGCGATATCACGCTTCGCGAGGCCCATCAGCACGGTGCGGCTGAAGCCGAGCGCCTCCAGTTCCGAAAGGGTCGCTGCGCCGCCGATCTCCTCCAGCGCCTCGTACGCCTCGCGCTGGCGGTGGGCCGGCCCGAACTCCTCCTCCCTCGCCTCGAGCGTAGGGAGGTTCCTCTCCAGCCGAATGACCTTGCGGCGCACGCCGGCTACCGCGGCGCTCGAGCCCTCCTTTGCTTCGGCGAGCATGCCGGGAGGAAGGGCCGTGCGGTAGACGAGTCCGAGAGGGGCGACGTAGTACTCTGCCACCCACCGACAGAGCTCGAGCAGCGCCGGGAAGAAGATCGGCCCCGCGTCGAGCAGTTCGAGCACCGGCCGCACGCGGCCAGCCGGTCCATCCTCTTGCAGCGAGTCGATGCACCCGAGCGTCTGGCGGTTGCCGAACGGAACACACACGCGCATGCCGGGCCGAGCGCGCTCGCGGATCTCTTGGGGAAGTTGGTAGGTAAAAGTCTGGAGAACGGGCCGGGGAAGGGCGACCTGGCAGAATTCCAGGAGGTTTGGTTTCCGCCCACCGTTGCTTGACCTGGCCATCCGAGGACGCCTAAACTCCCCGGTCAGCTAGGAGGGCTGAGATTACATGGGTTGTCTCGCGCTGAACGCGTCTTATGAGCCACTGACGATCATACCGGTCCGGCGCGCCGTTCGTCTCGTCATCGACCGGAAGGCCGAAGCGCTCGAGGTGGATGCCGCTCGTCCCTTCCGCTCCGAACGGGCCCGCCTCCATGCTCCCGTCGTCATCCGGCTCGTGCGCTACATCCACGTGCCACGGCGGTTTCGTCGGCAGGTCACCAACACCTTCCTCTTCGCTCGCGACGGCTATCGCTGTCAATACTGCGGACGCCCAAGGCACGAGCTGGGGTACCGGGAATCCCTCACTCGCGATCACCTCGTTCCGCTCTCCCGAGGTGGGGGAAACGGCTGGACGAACGTGGTGACTGCATGTAGCCGCTGCAACCTTCGCAAGGGGAACCGCCTCCCCGAGGAATGCGGGCTCAGGCCGCTGTGCGATCCTCACGAGCCGAACCACGTCGAGCTGATCTGGGCCGTGCGGAGGGTGACTCCGGTCCAGGCGAAGTACATCGGCATGTTCTATGGCGATGAGATCCTGAGCGCGCTCACGAGTCGGGCGTAAGGCCTCCGCTGAAGGCGCCGGCATGAGTTTCGGTAGCATCGGCTTCTCCGAGATGCTGGTCATCGCCGTCCTGGTGCTCGTCTTCTTCGGGCCTCGCCGCATGCCCGAGATCGGTCGGGCCGTCGGGGGCGCGATGCGGGAGTTCCGTCGCGGCTTGAACGAGATCCAGCGAGAGTTGCAGGAGGCCGAGCGCTCGGCCTCGGTCGAGCCGGAGAAGCAGCGGGGCGCCTCCGCGCCGCCTCCGTCGTCATCCTCCCCGACATCGCCCGCGCCGGCGGTGCCCCAGTCGCTTGCGCCGGCGGCGCCCCAGTCACCAGCGGTGGTGCCGCAGCCGCCTGAGCCGGACAGCCCGGCGGCTGCTTCGTCCGCGCCGCCCGACTCGGAAGCGCCGCCCGACTCGGACCCGGAAGCGAAGCCCGACGCGATGGGAAACTAGGCCAGGCAGCAGCTACGATCCCTGCGTCCCGCTCCCCGTGCTTGCGTACTCCGCGAGCAGCTTCCGGTAGTCGTCGCTTCCGCCCTTCTCGAGCGCACGGAGCCAGCGATCCGGTGGCGGAGCGCCCTCGGAGGCCGCGGCCTCCCTGTACGTCGGTCCCGTGATGCGGACGCGGGGCATCGAGGACCAGTCGTCGCTCGCCACGGCCTCGAGCCGGAGCCGCGTGCCCTTCTCGCACTCGCGGCACAGCACGACCACGTATCCGTCCACCGGTAGCGGCGCCCCGTCCAGCGAGTAGGCGCCGGCGGAACCCTCCAGCAGCAGCTCGAGCGTGAAGCCGGAGAGCCAACCGGGCACCTTCCACTCGCCCCTGACGGTCGCGCCTCTCCCGGGAAGGCGGCCCGCAGCGGTGGCGCCCTCCCAGCCATCGAGCTCCATCGGTCTGTGGAGCGCGGCAAGGATGGCTTCGGCCGGCACGGAGCGCATCAGCTCCTGATCGACGTCGTCGAACTTGAGCTTTACCTGCACGCCTCTCCCGAGGGCGGCCTTTCTGAGCTCGTCCAGCGATACGGACTTGGAGAGCGACTCGCTCCGGCTCACCCCCTCCTCGGGAAACCGGTGCTCGATCTTCGCCTTCCCGATGACCAGAGTCGCCCTGGCGTCCTCGGGCGCGTAGTCGCCCCACAGGCGAAACCCGATCACGATGTGACCCGACAGATCGTCTCCGCGCCACACGAGGTTGGGGATCCCGATCTCCACGATGTCGATCCACGGCTGGGGGCTTATGGGACGGATTCCCGGCGGGCGGGAAGCCTGGATTCGAAGGTCGGCCACCGCCTCACCGTCCGGCCCGGGCGCAACGGAGACGGCGAACCCGTACGGCGGGGCGTCGCCCTCCGCCTTGACCTGGAGGGCGTTCCAACCGCCTGCCAGACGGACCCTCGTCGTGAGGACGGTTCTGTCCACACCGCACTCCTCAACGGGCGCCGCGCTCGTGGGGAGCGCCACAGGCCGCTCGTTCAGCTGGGCGGAGAGCACGGTGCACCCCAGGCCCGTGAAGACCAGCGTCACCGTGCGATCGGCCGGCGGCCTGATGTAGACGTGGGCGAACGTCGCCGTCGGGCCCGATCGGTCGACCAGCGTGTCGAGGTCGAAGATCGGGTTTCCGTCTTGCCTCACGAGCGTCCACACCGTCGCGCCGACCCGCGTGCCACGCTCGGGAAACAGGACCGAGTCCCTGCGAGCCATCCACGAGGGTCGGAGCGGCCCCTGCTGCGCCTGCTGGCGGGGAGGGCGTCCGCCGCGGCCTCTCCCGGAAGGCGGAGGGAAACCGGGGTCATCGCCGCGCTCGGCGCCGTCGCGCCCGTCGGGAAGCCGCGGCCGGCCCAGGATGGAGTCGGCTCTCGCGAGGTCCTCCTCCAGCTGGGAGGGGGATGGTGGGAGTGGGGCGCCCGGCGCGAACAGAGGGTTGAGCTCCGCGAGCGTCGGAAGCGGTCCCTGCTCGGACATGGAGGCCTCCGCGAACGGACGCGACAGCAGCCACCGGTCGATCGGCCTCGGCTCCTGCGGCTCCGCCGATCGCGGTAGAAGGAGGAACATCGCCACCAGGAGGACGGCTGCCCTTCCCATCGTAACCGGCTTGATCGTGATCATCCTCCGCGCCCCCCCCGTTCTCTCTCGGCCAAAGTCGCCTCTGTGCACCGTACCCATCGGCCCGCCGGGAAGTTCGCGTCGTTTGAACAGACGTCGCCGTGAGCGGTATTATGCTGGCACGCCGCTCGACGTTCGAGGCGGCGACGGCTACAGGCAGGGTTCCTCAGCGACCTGCTACAGGCACCGGATGAAGCGCGAATGAAGGACGTCCTGACGCTCCGTGTGAACGGCGACCAGGTGGAGGTGGGTGTTCCGACCCACTACACCCTGCTTGAGACGTTGCGCTACGTGCTGGGCCTCACCGGCTCCAAGCAGGGGTGCGACAAGGGGGACTGCGGCGCCTGCACCGTTCTCCTCGACGGCGAGGCCCACCTCTCGTGCATCATGCCGGTCTACGAGGCGCTCGGCCGCGAGATCACGACGGTGGAGGGCCTGGCCGATGGGCCGTATCCGCACCCGCTTCAGGATGCTTTCGATCTGACGGGCGCGGCGCAGTGCGGCTTCTGCACGCCCGGCATTCTCTGCAGCGCCCACGGCCTGCTCGCCGAGAACCGGAGCCCCTCGCGGCTGGAGATCCAGCAGGCGCTATCCGGCAACCTGTGCCGCTGCACTGGATACACCAAGATCTTCGAGGCGGTGGAGGTCGCGGCCGAGTCGCTCCGAAGCGGCAAGGACCCGCGGGACATCGTCGCCGAGCGCTACGAGGTTGCGCTTCCCGCCCGGTCGATGCAGCCCCTGGAGGAGTCGCATGCGTAGCGAAGACCTGCTGCCGCTTCAGGAGAGGACCGCGGATCGGCCGGAGACGCTCTCCAAGATCGCGGCCGGAGGATTCCGCATGATCGGCGGCCGGAACCGGGGGGTCGGCGGGTTTCAGAAGTCGACGGGGAAGGAGATCTACACGGACGACATCGTCCTTCCGGGAATGCTCCACGGGAAGATCCTGCGAAGCACCGAGCCGCACGCCAGGATCCAGTCGATCGACACCTCCGCGGCGCTGGCCCTCGAGGGCGTGCACGACGTCATCACCGGGAGAGACATGCCTACGGCGTACGGCATCATCCCGTGGACGCGGGACGAGCATGCCCTTGCGGTCGAGAAGGTGCGGTTCGTGGGAGACGCGGTGGCGTGCGTGGCCGCCGTGGACGAGGACACGGCGAACGCGGCGCTTGACCTGATCGATGTCGAGTACGAGACGCTTCCCTACTATCTGGATCCGGAGGAGGCCCTCACCCCCGAGGCTGCCGAGACCCCGATTCACGCCCCCCGAAAGCCCGGCGGGAACGGGAACATCCTCAAGCGCGTCCAGCTCGAGTTCGGCCCGGTGGACGAGAAGATGAGCGAGGCCGATGTCGTGGTGGAGGGCGAGTACTACTTCCACGGCACGACCCATGCGCCGATCGAGCCGCATTGCGCGATCGCGCGCCTGAACCAGGACGGCCTTCTGGAGTTGTGGTCGGCGACGCAGGTACCACACTACCTGCACCGTGAGATCGCGCGCGTGCTCGGCCTCGACGTGGCGAAGGTACGGGTGGTGCAGCCCGCCGTGGGAGGCGCGTTCGGCGGGAAGTCGGAGCCGTTCGACCTCGAGTTCTGCGTCGCGCTGCTCGCGCTCCGCACGGGCCGCCCGGTCAAGATCCTCTACACCCGGGAGGAGGTCTTCTACTCCCACCGTGGGCGCCACCCGATGAAGATGAAGTACCGGGTGGGAGCCTCGGAGGACGGCCGGATCCTCGCCGTGGATGCGGAGACGATCCTGGACGGGGGCGCCTACGCCTCCTTCGGGCTGGTCACCACCTACTACAGCGGTCAGCTCCTCACCGCGCCGTACGAGATGGAGTCGTACCGTTTCGACTCGACTCGGGTCTACACGAACAAGGCGCCCTGCGGCCCGAAACGTGGCCACGGCTCCGTCCAGCCCCGCTTCGCGTTCGAGATCTCGCTCGACAAGGTGGCCGAGAGGCTGCGGATGGATCCGATCGAGTTTCGTCGCGGCGTCTTTATGGGGACCGGGCGCACGGTGAACGAGTTCCGCGTCCAGTCGAACGGCTTCCTGGAATGTCTGGAAGCGGTCGAGAAGGCGAGCGGCTGGAAGGAGAAGTACGGGAAGATGCCATATGGCGGCGGGTTGGGCGTGGCCGGCTCCTGCTACATCTCCGGCACCAACTATCCGATCTACCCGAACCCGATGCCCCAGGCTGCAGTGCAGGTTCAGGTCGAGCGGTCAGGCCGGGTGACGGTGCTCCACGGCGCCTCGGAGATCGGCCAGGGCTCGGACTCCACGATGGCGTACATTGCGTGCGAGGAGCTCGGCGTGCCACTCGACTACGTGCGGGTGTTCTCGGCCGACACCGACCTCGTGCCGGTAGACCTCGGTGCGTACTCCTCCCGGGAGACGGTCATGGTCGGAAATGCCTGCCTCATGGCGTGTCGGCGGGTCGGTGATCTCGTGCGGGGAAGCGTTGCGGCGGAGTGGGAGGTGGAGCCCTCGCGGGTTCGCCTGGCCGGCGGCTGGGCGTTCGACGTGAAGGACACCGAGCGCCGCATGCTGATCGCAGCGGCGTTTCAGCTCGCCGAGGCGGAGCACGGGACGCTCGGTGCCGTGGGCCACTACAACACGCCGAAGGAAGGCGTGCACGGCGACTACCGGGGCGCGACGATCGGTGCCTCGCCCGCGTACAGCTTCACCGCGCACGTGGCCGAGGTGGAGGTGGATCCCGACACGGGCTTCGTCGACGTACGGACGATCTGGGTGGCGCACGACTGCGGACGGGCCCTCAACCCGGTGCTGGTCGAGGGCCAGATCGAGGGCTCCGCCTACATGGGGCATGCCGAGGCCGTGCTCGAAGCGCAGGAGTACATGGTCGGCGAGCATGAGGGCGGGCTCCACAACGCGCCCTCCCTGCTGGACTACCGGATTCCCACCTCGATGGACTGCCCCGAGTTTGTGCCGCTCATCGTGGAATCGAACGATCCGGAGGGGCCGTACGGCGCGAAGGAGGCTGGTGAGGGCCCACTCCATCCATCCCTGCCCGCGATCGCCAACGCTATCTACGACGCCATCGGTATCCGCATCGACTCCCTCCCCTTCACCCCGCCTCGTGTGTGGCAAGCAATCCGGGATGCCGAAGCCGTGAAGATGGCGGAGGAGGTGGCGTAGGTTGGCGCGTAGAGCGCGGTAGAGACCTGCACGGCGGATGAGCGACCCCCGGCTCTCCGAGATCATGCAAATGCTCGATCCCGAGCCGGGCTGCCGTCTCTGGTTCGGCGGAGCGACGCCGCTGGGCTGCCTGCGGGGCGTCTCGGCCGAACAGGCGGCCTGGAAGCCCGCAGCCGCGCGGCATAGCATCTGGGAGCTCGCCCTCCACATCGCCTACTACAACTACGCCGTGCGCCGGGTGTTGGAAGACGGAGCGAGGGGCGGATTCCCGCGGTCACCCGCCAGCTGGCCGCTGGTACCGGAACCGGCTGACGACTCGTCGTGGAAGGCGGACCGCTCGCTCCTGCGGTCCGCGCATGAACGGCTCGTGGAGACGGCTCGGGCTCTCGACCCAAGGCGTCTGGACGACGAAGCGCCGGGAAGCGGCGCGTACAGGATCGCCGACCTTCTGCATGGCGTCGTCATGCACGACACCTATCATGTGGGCCAGATTCAGCTGCTCAAGCGTATGCACGGTGAGCTGCGGAGCTGAAGTCCGCCTCCGGAGCCGGCCGGACGGGAGACTCGGATGCTAAGAGCCACACTTCTTGCCGTTTGCGTCCTGGGCGTGCACGCCTGTGCTGATAAGCCACGGCCCGGCGACCGAGGGTCCGGGGGCTACCTCGACTACTCCGCGCGCGACGACGTGCTCACCGGCGGCGTGAAGATGATTCCGATCAGCACTCCGAAGGGCACCTTTCGTGTTTGGACCAAGCGCATCGGCAATAACCCGACCACCAAGGTGCTCCTCCTGCACGGCGGGCCGGGCGCGACCCACGAGTACCTGGAGGCGTTCGACAGCTACTTCCCGGCAGCCGGCATCGAGTACTACTATTACGACCAGCTTGGATCCCACTACAGCGACCAGCCGGACGAGCCGGAGCTATGGGAGCTGCCTCGGTTCGTGGAGGAGGTGGAGCAGGTTCGGCAGGCGCTCGACCTCGATCGGGACAACTTTTACCTGTACGGCCACTCCTGGGGCGGCATTCTGGCGATCGAGTACGCGCTGAAGTACCAGCAGCACCTCAAGGGGCTTATTATCTCCAACATGATGGCGAGCATCCCGGCGTACAACGAGTACGCCGAGAGCGTTCTGATGCCCGCGATGGATCCGGCTGCCCTGGCCGAGATCAAGGGCTACGAGGAGGCCGGAGAGTACGACGACCCGCGCTTCATGGAGCTGCTCATGGAGCACCACTACGTGGAGCACGTGCTCCGCATGCCGGCCGACGAATGGCCCGACCCGGTGCAGCGCGGTTTCAAGCATATCAACCCGTCGATCTATGTCCTCATGCAGGGGCCGAGCGAGCTCGGAGCCGGCGGCAAGCTGGTGGAGTGGGACCGGACCTCCGATCTGGGGAAGATCGAGGTGCCGACCCTAGTGATCGGGGCTCGCTACGACACCATGGATCCGGAGCACATGGAGTGGATGGCGAGCGCAGTGCAAGACGGGCGCTACCTTTACTGCCCCGACGGCAGCCACCTGGCGCCGTACGATGACCAGGGTGTCTACTTCGAGGGCTTGATCCAATTCATCGACGACGTCGATTCGGGCCGCTTCTGAGGATTGGATGTGCTATCGGAGGTCAGGGAGCGAGGCTGAGTATGGCGAGGGCGATCGGCATCGGTGGGGTGTTCTTCAAGTGCGGCAACAGGAAGGTGCTTGGCGCCTGGTACGTCGAGCACCTCGGGCTCGAGATCGACGACTTCGGCAGCGTCGATTTCGACCTGTCCCAGCTTCCCAGCACGGCGTTTTGCGTCTGGGGGCCGTTCGAGGAGTCTACTACGTACTTCGATCCCTCCGAGAAGCCGTTTATGGTCAACCTCATCGTCGATGATCTCGATGGCGCGCTAGCCCAGGTGAAGCAGGGCGGCGCCGAGATCGTGGGGGAGATCGAGGAGTACGATTTCGGCCGGTTCGGCTGGTTTGTCGATCCGGAGGGCACCAAGATCGAGCTTTGGCAGCCTCCGGAGCCTGCCGAGCCGCCCGAGCGCTGACCGACAAAGGGGGTGGGCCGGCCTACTGGGCCGGCCCCTCTTCCTGCGACAGCGCCGCCGTCGCCTTACCCATGTATTGGGCGCCGCCCGCGTCGACCCCCCACTTCGCGTACATGGCGTCCGGGTCGTCGCGGTGCATGTTGTTCAGCGACCGCTGGATGCTGGGGTCCCCGCCGGTGAACTCGTCGATCAGGCGCTTCGCCTTTCGAGCCAGGGCCTGCACGGCCTCGCCGGCCGGATCGATGCCGGCCTCCATGGCCGAGCCGAACTTCTCGAACAACTCGCGCCACTCGGCCTGAGCCCCCTGGATGCGCTTGTCGCCCACGATCCGCCGCCGGTCGTTCAGCCGCTCCAACTGCTCTGTCGTGTAGTACTTGTCGGTCATCGTCATCACCTCGATCGTTTTGATGAGATCCTCTACGGACACGGGCTCCGAGCAGCGGAGATAACCGACCAACATGTCGAGTCGGCTTCGAAGGCGCCTCTGCTGCTCGATCTGCTCGTCGAGCACGGCGACATGGAGGTCGACGACCCGCTCTAGCGTGTATCCTCGGCCGTCCAGACACTCACGGATCTCCTCCAGGGAGAACCCGAGTTGCCGCAGGGAGCGGATCTGCTGGAGGCGCCGAATCTCGTCTCGTCCGTACAGACGGTGTCCGGTCGCGGTTCGCCGGGCCGGTGACAGGAGGTCGATCTCGTCGTAATGGTGGAGGGTCCGCACGGAGAGCCCGGTTCGCCGGGCGAGCTCGCCCACCTTGAGCGTCTCCGGCTCTCTTGCATGCCCCTCGCGACCTTCGCCTGGATCCGTCATGACCCTCGCCTTCCGGAATCTGCGTGCCGAGACAAGCCTAACACCTAACGTTACGTGAGGATCAAGGGGTGGTGTTGTGCGGCCTCCCCGACGAGGCGCTCTTGGCGACTCTGGCGGAGGCGCGCTAAGCTGCGACGGCGCCAAGCTGCGATGGCGACGTGAAACGGGCGTTGGCGAACCTGCGAGTGCAGACCTCAGGTAAGGAGAGCGGATGATGCGATCCCTTGGCGGCGTGGTCCTCGGTTATCTGACGATGGCGGCCTTCGTCATTCTCAGCTTCTTCTTGGCGTTACGCATCATGGGAGCGGACCTCGTGTTCCGGCCCGGCGTGTTCGATGTCTCCGGCCTGTGGATCATCACCAGCGTCGTGCTCGGGCTCATCGGGGCCGTCCTGGGCGGCTACGTGTGCGCGACCGTCGCGCGGAACGTGGGAGCCCCGAAAAAGCTGGCCGTGGTCGTCATCGTGGTGGGAGTCGCCCTGGCGCTCCCGTCCATGACGGGCGACGCGCCGATCCTACCGCGAGAGGCCACGGTCGCGAGCAGCGAGGCGATGCAGAGCGGCCGGCAGCCCGGCTGGCTCGCGCTCCTCAACCCGCTCATCGGGGCGGTCGGCGTTCTCTGGGGTGCCCGCCTCAAGAGGGCTCGCGAGCCGAGCGCTGCCGCCTAGCCACATCGAACGAGGTTCCCGAAGGCCGAAATCGGTCGATCCGCCGCCTGGTGCCGTGGTGGTCCGACGATCTTTCCTGTAGCTTTTTGGACGCGCGAGACCCTCGTTACGCCGGCTGCTCCTGATATGACCTTCGACCTGCGACCACACGGAATCACCGTCGACGACGTTCGGCGCAATCCGACTCCGGCGGAGCTCTACGAGGACGCGATCCGCAACGAGCCAGAGTCGCGGATCGCCGCGAACGGGGCGCTCGTCGCGTACTCCGGTGAGAAGACCGGACGCTCGCCGATGGACAAGCATCTGGTCCGACACGCGGACTCGGAGAAGGACGTTTGGTGGGGCCCCGTGAACTTTCCTATCGAGCCGGAGCTCTTTCGCCTGAACCGGGAGCGCGCGCGCGATCACCTGAACCTGGCCGATCACGTGTTCTGCATCGATGGGTTCGCCGGTTGGGACCCGGAGTACCGGATTCGGGTGCGGGTGCTGTGCTCGCGGGCGTACCACGCGCTCTTCATGCACGTCATGCTCATCCGCCCGACCCAGGAGGAGCTCGCGAGCTTCGGCCAGCCGGATTACGTCATCTACAACGCGGGCGACTTTCCAGCCGCTCACGAAACGACCGGCCTGTCCCCCACCACGGTCGATCTGAGCTTCGAGGACGGGGAGGTGGTGATCCTCGGCACCGAATACGCCGGGGAGATGAAGAAGGGGATCTTCACGATCATGAACTACCTGATGCCGAAGCGCGGCGTGCTCTCCATGCACTGCTCCGCAACGGCGGACCCGGCGACGGATCGCTCCTCGCTCCTCTTCGGGCTTTCCGGCACCGGGAAGACCACCCTCTCCGCGGATCCGAAACGGTTGCTGGTGGGAGACGACGAGCACTGCTGGACGGAGCGCGGCATCTTCAACATCGAAGGGGGCTGCTACGCGAAGACGATTGACCTAAGCCTCGAGAAGGAGCCGGACATCTTCCAGGCTCTAAGGTTCGGCGCGGTTCTGGAGAACGTCGTGCTGGACGAGTGCCGCCACGTCGACTACTCCGACGACACGATCACGCAGAACACCCGGGGCGCTTATCCGATCGATTTCATCGCCAACGCGAAGATCCCCTGCGTGGCCGACCACCCGACCGACATCATCTTCCTCACGTGTGATGCTTTCGGAGTCCTCCCGCCGGTCAGCAAGCTGACGATCCCCCAGGCGATGTACCACTTCATCAGCGGATACACGGCCAAGGTCGCCGGCACGGAGGTCGGCGTCACCGATCCCGAGGCCACCTTCTCGCCCTGCTTCGCGGCGCCGTTCTTGGTTTGGCACCCCGCCAAGTACGCCGAGATGCTCGCCGAAAAGATGAGGGAGCACGACACGGATATCTGGCTCGTGAACACGGGCTGGAGCGGCGGCGCCTACGGCGTGGGCAGCCGAATCGATCTCCCACACACCCGGGCGATCATCGACGCGATCCACTCCGCGGCGCTGAAGGACGCGCCCCTGCAGACTGATCCGGTCTTCGGCCTGCACGTGGTCACCGAGGTTCCCGGGGTGCCGCAGGAGATCTTGACACCCCGCGATACCTGGGCGGACGGAGAGGCCTTCGACGAGACAGCGCGGAAGCTGGCCGGTCTGTTCCGGGCGAACTTCGAGAGGTACGAGGACCGCTGCGAGCCGGAGGTCCGCCAGGCCGGCCCGACCGCCTAGAAGGCTGTTCCAGGCCCCTTTACGATCTTGCCGCCCTTGATGACAAGCTCGACCTGCCGGAGGCTCGAGATGTCGAGGGTGGGATCTCCCTGCACCGCTATGAGGTCCGCGATCCGGCCCGGCTTGATGTGCCCCAAAGCCCCGAGGTCGAAGATACGCGCGTTCCCGGACGTGGCGGCCCGGAGCGCCTCGAGGGGGAACATGCCGTACTCGACCATCAACACGAGCTCGCGGACGTTGTCGCCGTGCGGGTACACGCCGACATCCCCCCCGAAGCAGATCGGCACGCCGGCCTCGAGGGCGAGGCGGAAGCTCTCCCGCTTGGCACGGATTCGGGGAGGCTCGGGCTCGGCGCCCTTGCGCCAGCCGGCGTAGAGGGCGATCGCCTCTCCCGCGGCCAGCGTCGGACATAGCGCCACGCCTCTCTCGGCCATCAGGGCGAACACCTCAGGGGTCCCTTCGTCGCCGTGCTCGATCGTCCGCACGCCGGCGAGGATCGCTCGGCGCATCCCCTCCGCCGTGGATGCGTGAGCCACCACCGGGCGGCCCGAGCTGCCCGCCACGCCCACGACGAGAGCCAGCTCCTCCTGGGTGAAAGTGGGCCGGGCCTCTCCGTTCGGTCCCCACCGATAGTCGGCGTAGATCTTGATCCAATCGGCCCCCCGCCCGATCTGGTCGCGGGTCACCTGCACGAGGTCGGCTTCGTCGGCGACCTCGGCGCCCTTCGGCAGGCGGTGCTCTGGGGCACCTCTCGGGCCGTATGCGCCCGTCGCAACGATCGCTCGGGTGGTCACGATGAGCCGCGGACCTAGGATGATCCCCTTCTCTATGGCGGCTTTCAGACCGGCGTCCGCGTATGCGGCGCCGTCAGTGCCCAGGTCGCGCATCGTGGTCACGCCCGCCAGCAGGGAGGCCTCGGCGTGGACGACCGCCCGCGCCGTGCGCTCGGCGAGCGACTCTCCGAGGACCTGGTCCGTCCAGGACGTCTCGTCGTAGGGATGGAGGAAGAGGTGCGAGTGCCCCTCGATCAGCCCGGGCAGGAGAGTCGCGCCGGGAAGCTCGAGGACGCGAGCGTGAGGCGGCGTCTCAAGACTTTCCGCCGCTCCGGCGGCGACGATGCGCTCGCCGCGCACGAGCACCGCCCATCCCTCGTGCAGCTGGATCCCGTCGAAAACGCGGTCGGGCCGGAGCAGCAGGGCTTCTTGTCCAGGCGACTCCTGTGCGCCTACCGACTCCTGTGCGATGACCGGGTCCGGGGCCGTGGCCAGGGCAAGGCACGCGGAGGCGAGCATCGTCGCGCGGTGCTTCCGTATCATCGTGGACCTCAACG
>SMUX01177109.1_pt1 | contig 23445 bp, 24 predicted proteins | sample 2456431 | NCBI WGS metagenome assembly SMUX01 (sample SAMN11095930, study PRJNA526329) | marine sediment metagenome | biome: Marine sediment; feature: Surficial sediment; material: Deep marine sediment; isolation source: Hadal surficial sediment | place: Pacific Ocean | collected 2014-11 | depth... | reverse complement strand
CTGCCAATTGAGCTAACGGCCCACGGATCGGCATTTTAACACGGAGGGCAAGGTGCGGTCGCTCCTGGCGATCATCCTGAAGCGGAAGTCAACTCGTCGAAGACCTCTTGGCTGTGCCCGAGGGGCTTGACGCCTTCGTACACGTGGCTGATGCGACCTTCCTCATCGATTAAAAAGGTGGTCCGACGAACGTAGGCGACCCCTAAGAAGAGCAATTTCTTGGAAATCCAGACTCCGTATGACTTCGCTACTTTGTGATCTGCATCCGCTAGCAGCGGATACTGAAAACCGTACTTGTGACTGAAATCTGCCTGTGATGCAACGGTGTCCGGACTGATGCCAAGGACGACGATCTCCTGGTCGGTGAACAAAGAATAGTCGTCCCGAAAACCACAGGCTTCTTTGATACATCCCGGCGTATCTGCCTTTGGATAGAAAAACAAAACCACTTTCTTGCCCCTGATATCGGAGAGGCGAACCATCTCCCCATTGTCTGTCTGCAATTCGAAATCCGGTGCAAATTCGCCGATTTTAGGCAGCGCCATATCAAATAGCCTCTCGAGAGTACAAATCCTAACACTTCTCACGCCGTAAATGCGCCGTGGACGATCAAAAAAGGATTATCTGAGCCCCCAAAATAGTCTATCTAGACAGTCCAATTAACTTATGCTATGATCTTCGGCGCTTATGGGCTGAGAGACTTCTCTCAGTTCATTTTTGTCATATTGGGGAAGCATCCAAAAAAACACGCGCGGAACGACAAGTGCGCACCTGGAGCGTAAATGGCGAACCAAGAAGTTTATCTAACGAAGAAGGGTCGAAAGAAGCTTGAAGAGGAGCTGACCTTCTTGCAGGACACCAAGCGTCCGGAAGTAGCTAGCCGATTGCACGAAGCTATGGAAGACGGCGAGCTAATCGAAAACGCCGAGTATGAGGCAGCTAAAAACGAACAAGCTTTTGTCGAAGGCCGAATACTGGAGGTTGAGCACATACTCTCTGCCGCTCAAGATATCAAGCGGCGCCGTTCCACTGACATGGTGCACATCGGCAGCACAGTGGAAGTTAGAGAAGATGGGTCGCCCACCGAAACCTACACCATCGTCGGCATCTCAGAGGCCAACCCCAAGGACGGACTAATCTCAAACGAATCTCCCCTCGGGCGCGCACTGCTACAAGGCAAGATAGGAGATAAGATCAAGGTCAAGGCACCCGCAGGTGAACTGAACTTCAAGATCGTAAAGATCAAGTGAGTTAACCGAAGTGACTGATTGCCCTGCGTCCAGGTGCTGGCGCGGGGCACTTTTTATTTCGGGAGAGAGGGCTCTATGGTAGATAAGCTAACGCAAGTCCGCCTTGAAAAGCTGGAACGCATTAGAAAAGAAGGACTCGATCCCTACCCAGCGCGAGTCAATCGGTCGCATACCTCGAGCGCGGCAGTCAGGGATTTCGAGGCTGCACCCATGGATGAAGAAGTTCGAGTTGCGGTCGCAGGACGCCTTCGATCCATCCGAGAGATGGGCCGGACTGCGTTCGTACATATCGAAGACGGCGATGGAAGACTTCAGCTTTATCTCCGCGAGGACGAACTGGGTGCAGACCAATTTGACCTTTTTATGGAAGCCTTCGATCTCGGTGACTTCCTTCAAGCGGAAGGCGTGATGTTCCGGACACGAACCGAGGAAGTGACCGTGCGGGTTGACTCGTTTCTTATGGTGTCTAAAGCTGCCTACCCACTCCCGGCGGTTAAGGAAGAGTTGGTCGATGACGAGATCGTTGTTCATTCGGCTTTTGACAATCCCGAGGCCCGATATCGGGAGCGATACGCCGATTTGGCAGTCAATCCAGATGTGAGGCAGGTGTTCCGAACCCGTGCCCGCATCATTGATGCGCTGCGTCAGTACCTCAATAATCTCGGTTTTCTGGAGGTCGAAACGCCGGTATTGCAACCGATGTATGGGGGAGCGGCTGCGCAGCCATTTGTGACCCACCACAATCAGCTCCATCGCGACCTTTACCTGAGGATCTCGTTTGAGCTTTATCTCAAACGGCTGCTTGTAGGGGGGTTGGAACGTGTGTACGAGATTGGAAAGGACTTTCGCAACGAGGGCGTCGATCGCACTCACCAGCCGGAATTTACGCAGCTGGAGTTCTATATGGCCTATGCGGACTACCAGCTTGTCATGGATGTTACCGAAGACATGATCGCCTATGTAGTCGAGCAGGTGCTGGGCGGGGCGCAGTTCGAGTATCAGGGCCGAACCATCGACGTTACCCCTCCCTGGGGTCGAATCAAACTCGTCGCCGCAATTGCCGAGCAAACCGGGATCGATTTCAGTAAGCACAAATCCGAGAAGACGCTGCGGAAGGCGATCTCAAAAGCTGGAATTGAAGCCCCTGAAAAAGCCTCCCGGGGAAAGCTGATCGAACATCTGCTGGACCATCACGTGGTGCCTGAGCTTGTCCAACCCACATTCCTTTATAGTTACCCGCGGGATATTTCCCCGCTCGCAAAGGCCGACCCAGACAATCCGGATCGCGTCGAGCGATTTGAAGGCTTCGTTGCGGGAATGGAGATCTTTAATGCATTTACGGAGCTCAATGATCCTGTCGAGCAGGAGCAACGATTTCTGGAGATGGGGCGAGCATACGAAGAAGATGACGTCAACCGACATCCGCTCGATGAGGATTATTTAAGGGCTATGCGCTATGGGATGCCGCCCAGTGGCGGCTTCGGGATGGGGGTTGATCGGCTCACGATGCTGCTTACCGACCGATCCAGCATCCGCGAGGTTATTCTATTTCCACATCTCCGGACGAAAGAAAACTAGAGTCACTGGGGCGTGTGAGGCCGCGGCGAGCGGAATTATGGGGATTCGGATGCCATCTTGGTCGCCGGAAGCATCGCTAGACCTGCGGCCGCCAGCCCAGCCGCTTTCGAAGAGTTGCATAGCGAGAGAAGAAGTGTACGAGCGGCGAGGAAAGCCTCCCAACCACTTCTGCCTCGTTTAACGCGGCCCGCATCCCATCCGCATCATCAAAAGCCGGTAAACGAAGCCCCGCGGTGCCCACCTCCATGTAGGCGTGAGCATCTGAGCCGGCTGTCCCAGGAAGTCCAGCTTCTTTGGCCAATTCGACGGCACGCTCATTGGCACCCTTGCCGACCGTACGCGCATTGAATATTTCCAGCGCATCGACATAGGGCAGGATCTCCCTCAAAGCGGGCTCTTGCCAGGCGCCGCCCCGCATCGGATCCAGCGGATGAGCAACACTAATCACCGAACCCTGATCCCGAAGACGCCGGATAGCTTCCATGGGATCGAGGCCGGGCGGGATTCGCTCCTTGACGAAGTAGGCCAAAAGCTCGCCCTGGCTCGTATAAACTTCCTCACTGAGGATTACAAGATCAGGATCCAGAGCGTAGGCTTCAAGCGCGCCGTCGACTTCACTGTGATCGGTGATCGCGAGCTTATCAATGCCCTTCGACCGAGCCGTCTCCAGGAGACGCTCTGGCATCATGAGGCAATCCTTTGAGTGGTAGGTGTGGCAGTGAAGTTCGACGAGGATGCGTGCCATGATTAGCCAGCCAGTCCGGGAATGCCTTGCAGTGAGGCCGCATGCCGCACCGAATTACGAATAGACTCTGCAACCACGAGCTCGGTCAAGTAAGCAACCAGGTCAAAACGTGCTTCTACTTCGCCAGTAGCCAGCGCAAATGCGATGTCTCCATCGTGAGTAGTGTGAGCAGGCCGGACGGCCATTACCAGCCCGTTCTGGGCGTGCTGGGCCACACGATTTACATCGACCTTACTCAGTGCGGCATTTGATGCGGCAACGATGAGGGTGGTGTTGGTTCCATCGGGAATCTCGGGCTCCCTGGCAATGTGCTGCAGCGGATCCTTCTCGGCAAACCAGGCTTCGTCTGATCTTCGGGCTCCTGCAAGCACCCCTCCGTCCTCATTCAGGATATCGCCTACACAATTCGTTACAGCCGCGGCTCCGACGATCAATCGCTCTCCACTTTCGAGCACAATTTCCTCGGCAGCGGTGCCAAATCCGCCCTTCATAATGCCTTCGAATCCAGCCCATTTCCCAACCGTAACTCCGGCGCCTGCGCCAACATTGCCCTGAGCGACTTCTTCCGCCTTAGCAACCTGACAGGCCTGATACCCCATCTCAGCATCAGGTCGGCGCTTTCCATCGCTGAAGAATAAGTCGTACACAACCGCCGCAGGAACAATCGGCACAGTTGCTCGTGGAGTCCAATGTCCGAGATCGTTCTCCTCGAGATAGCGAACCACGCCATCGGCCGCTGCCAACCCAAAGGCGCTACCTCCCGTCAGCAATACCGCCGTGACATCTTCCACGTGCTTGTCGGGTGCGAGCAGGGCTGTTTCACGGCTGCCTGGCGAGGGGCCACGGACGTCGACTCCTCCCACTGTGTTCTCTGGACACAGAATGACGGAACAGCCTGTATGGTGTTCGTTGTCGGTTGCATGACCGACCAGGATGCCGGGTACTTGTGTGATCATTTTCAGCAAATCCAACGAATTCTAAGCGATTAGCTTAAGCTTAAGCGAGAAGCGCACCTCTCAGGGTGCGCTTCGATCAGTCCTCTTTGGCGAAGAGGGTAGTTTCGCTTTTGGTGGGTTCGTTAACTCTCCCAGTAGCCCAGTAGCAGTCCGCGCTGGTTGGGGTGGCGCAGTCTTCGAAGAGCCTGGGCCTCCAGCTGGCGTGCACGCTCCCGGGTCACCCCGAGATGCTGCCCAATGGCCTCCAGCGTGTGCGGTTTACCATTTTTCAATCCATAACGGAGTTCCAACGCCTCACGCTCCCTCGGTGGAAGCTCCTCGAGAGCTACGCGAACATCATCGCCTAACAAGATATCGGTAGCCCATTCTTCGGGATCGTTTCCATCCTCATCCGGGATCAGATCGCCAAGCTCTCGATCGTTTTCTTCGTCCATCGGCTTTTCGAGCGAAAGCGGCTGTTCCATCGCACGAATGAGCTCTTCTACCCGAGCCACAGGCACTTCCAGCTTCACTGCGAGCTCTTCGATGGTGGGATCGCGCCCCAGGGTTTGGGTCAGTTGAGTCCCTGCGTGGCGCAGCTTTGTAATCTGCTCCCCCATGTAGACCGGCAGGCGAATAGTGCGGCTCTGGTCTGAGATAGAGCGGGTGACCGCCTGGCGGATCCACCATGTTGCATAAGTCGAAAACTTGAGCCCGCGCCGCCAGTCGAACTTCTTTGCGGCCCGCATCAGTCCGATATGGCCTTCCTGGATCAGATCGGTAAATGGAACCCCGCGCCCACGGTACCTCCGTGCGACGCTGATGACTAATCTCGAATTGGCCAGAATCAGGTGCTCGAACGCAGCCATGCCGTCCTGCACCTGCTGCAGAAGTTCTCGTCTGCGCTTGGCTCCGACCTCTCCTTTGGCTAATATCTCACTTGCCTTGTTTCCTCGCTCAATGCTCTTAGCAAGATTTACTTCATCCTGCATCGTAAGCAATGGAACCCGACCTACATTCGATAGATATTGAGCGATCGAGTCGCCCGAATCTGCTGCACGGAGGGCCGAGTAATCAAACTCCAGGTCCTCAACCGTAGGACCGACTGTTCCGCCGTTCAGATTGGCGTCGGCTCCGGTCAATTTGCGCATGTCCAATTTGTTGTCACTCACCGTTTTCCCCTTTATCTAAGGCCTCAACACTTTCACTACGTTATAAGGCAATACAGTCCTGCCCAAGCTATTTGTACGGGGTTTTTATAAGAAAAACATTGGAAAATTGTCAGCGTTTCGTTAGAGGCGCCCGCCGAGCGGCATCGAGGTCGGAATGTCCAGCGATTAGCGCCGCTAGACTGCCTGGGGATCGGCCGTTCTTGTAATCAGGTCCTTTGACACAAGCCAAACCAGCAGACCCAGGCCAACGCCGAACCACAAGGTGGCAAAACGGATCAAAAGCGTGGCGGAAGCAGCCGTGCTGGCCGAAAGGCCCAGCAACAGAGTCAACATCCCTGCAATGCTTGCGTCTGCAGCAATCAGTCCTCCCGGGAGGGCAGAGATGGCCCCCACAATGGTCGAAAACGCGAGCACGAAAACGGCGATACCGAGCGTGTAGGTGGTCGGCGGCACACCGAGCCCCAGAAGTACAAGATACATCGCCACGCCTTCTCCCAGCCAGGCGACCGTGCCCAGAGCTACAGCGATGAGGGTCGCCTTCGGGCGAAAAAGCGAGTAGGCCCCTTCATAAAACTCAGACAGCGGATCCGCTGCGCGTCGCAACAGGGGCAGCCTGCGCGAGAGCTCAATCATTCGCCGTCCCAGGGGGCGGAATTGCGACAGCACGATTCCTCCAATCAATATCGCGGCCACAATCGAGAAGATTGGCCAATACTGGCGGAAGGCGATCACCCCCAGCGTCGACAGCACCAGCACTGCCAACCCATCGCTGACCCGCTCCGCCACAACGACGGTGACCCCTTTTGCAGTCGGCGTACCTGCAATTTGGTTTAGCCAGGTTCCCTTCAGGGCCTCTCCGGCCTTTCCTGGAGTCACGGCCAGGGGAAAACCAGCCACAAAAATCCGCGCACTATCTTTCAACGAGATCTGGTCCGTCCCGACCAGACCGAGATAATAGTGCCATTTGATGAAGCGCAGCAGATAGTTAAACAGAGTGCAGGCGAGAATGAGCGGTATCAACTCCCAAGTAAATCCCCTTAGCTCGTCGCCAACCTGCTGGATATCACCCAGCGCGGCAAGGACGATAAAGACCACAAATCCCAGTGCCAATCCGGCCGCTAATTTCCGCCTGAGATTTTTCATATTTTCGGGTGATTCAATCAGTCACGAATTGGGGAGCTTCGGCTAGCCTAGCGCCGCGCGACGATGCCTATTCCGATGGCGACCAGGGCTGCGAGCGCCAGGAGAGCGACCCCGGCCTGAATAACAGTTTTGGGTTCCATGCCGGGCATGACGACTTCGCCGTCACCGTAAGACGCGAACAGCTCACCCCACTCGTTCTTCAGCGCTGAACGTACACGACCGCGTCCCACAAACGGGTACCAATAGACGTTGTGATAGAAGTTGCTGGCGAAGTATGACCACGGAACGAGCGGCGACTGCAACAACAATTTTTCGAGCGGCTTGAGCGGGCCGTGGTAGATCGCATGCTGTCCGCGACTAGCGAGGGTGTCCTCCTGCTTAAAATTCCAGGGCTCCTCGGTCTCGATATCGTGACCGACAATCTCGATCTGGCTGGGATCTCCGACTCCCAGACCCATTTCGTGCGCACGCCGGATAAATCGAATCTGCATCGGGTCAAATCCTTGAAGACGAGCAGATACCGCATCGATGGCAACCTGATCGGCTGAGGCCAGAAGGATGTCCTTCTGGTGCCAGCGCATCGCGCGCGGCCCTGGCCCGTCACCGGCGAAGGTTCCATCCATTAGTGCGAACAACCCAGGGTGAATGTCTTGCTGAATGGTCAGCAAATCGACGAGCGTGTCGTGGATAACGGCATGCGTCCAGTGCCGATCGCGGTGCAACAGTCCGCCAAAAGCATTTTTCATAGCGCCGGTGATGGTTGTAAAGACGTGGGTCTTGACCGTAGGCAGCTGGATCATATTGAGGCCCACGAGCGCCTTGGGGATGAACACTCCATCGGGGTACACCTTGTCAAGCACAAGCAGCGGCTTCTTGGGCTTGTATTCGAACCATTCGAAGTCTGCTTCGTAAAGATAGATGCAGGGGATGCCGTGCTTGTCCGTTACGAAGCGATGCTTGTTGTTGAACTCGCCAACCGAGGTATCGACCACCACCGTGTCGTTATGCACGCCTACCAGATCGGAGTAGCCGGCGTCTTGAAGCGCCAGGATGGCGCCTTCGATCTGCCAGGGAGTCGAAGAGCACGCCGGATACCAGGTCTGCCAGGAGATGTTGATCTTCAGACCGGTGGTCGTGTTCTTGGGAAGGGCGGCCTCAAAATCGCCTAATCGCATGACTTCGCCGATATCCTCAACAACGGAGGAAGGAGTGGTTTTAGCTACAGCGACTTTGCCACGGCCTGGAAATTCGATCATCGCGTGACATTCTAAACCAGCGACAGGGGTGTGGAAAGTAGGAAGCAAGTCAATTCATACGAGCGAAAATCGAGGCTCGGGTGGACCGCATGCTAAAATAGCCGCGCAATGGATCCCTTCGAGCTCAAGAAGCGCTACCCGATCACTGCGAAGGACGTAGAAACTGCCTGGAAACACCAGGTTCGGATGCAGGTCTACTTTCCGCTCGGCATGGGCCTTCTGCTGTTCGGGTTGCTTATTGGGATGATATGGCTGTCGCAGACTGGAGACTCCAGTGTGTGGGCGGACATCTCGCTCGTTCTGCTTTTGGCCGCAGCCCTCATTCTAGGGTTTGTGGGGCTGGTGATCATCGTGGTGGGGGTGATCGGTGTGATCTATGTGATCCGAATGACCCCTCTTCCGTTCGATCAAACGCGTAAAGCAGCCTATGATGCACAGGCCGCAGTTTCGGAAGCAAGCAAAGCAGCGACGAAGCCGGTCATCGTGCCGCGCGCGGCAACCTACGCGTTGATCACCGGGATCCGATACCTGGCTGGAATATTCAAGGGACAAGAATCGTGAATTCAAATTGGAAGGCGAAAGCACTCATCATCGGTAGCCTTGTAGGCGCCCTGACCGGCCTCGGCGCAACATATGTGATGGTTCAGCGCTCGGAGGAGCCCCCCGAAGTCGGACCCACCGATGGGATCAAGCTGGGGCTCTTGCTGCTCGGCCTTGTACGCGCAGTTGGGGATCTTGGAGGTCAGCGAGAGCTCGAGTTGGAGGACAACTCACCGGAAGACTAGAGGTCCGGGTGGGACGACCTCTCACAAGGGTCTTGTATCCGCAACACTCGGACGAGGTCATCCGGATGAATAGAAGAGGGCCCGCCCTGGTGGCGCTCACCGGGGCGTTTTCATTAGAGTTTTGAGTTCAATCGCTGTGAAATTCGCGCAGACCACATCCGTCTTTATCGTGTTGCTGCTTCTCGCAAGCTGCTCGGCCGCGCCAGAAATCCAAACCTTGATCCCCGAGCTGCCGACGGTGGACCGGGCGCCCTCAGATACTCCTGTACCAACCGCACTGGGTATCACACCCGCGCCAACAACAGTACGTCTGTGGGCCTCTCCAGCCTTGCCAGCTGACTTGCTTGGTGCCGCCAGTCTGGTAACTCACCTGGGCGACCTTCCAGTTGAATGGGTCAATGATCCGATGCTGGCGGAAGTGCGAATCGAACCAAACCCCGATCGGCCACTGGCGCACTGGACCTACGCGGTGGTGGCCCCTTTTTCGACCATCAGAGACGACGTAAGCCTTCAAGACCTGCGCAGCGCCTGGGCCGGTTCCGTGGATCAGCCCCCGGTGTTCATCTCAGACCAGGTACGAAATGAAATGGTGCCTTTGCTTGGAGGTGATTCTGAGGCATTTGTCACTCCAGAAGGCGAGCTCCTGGACCGAGCGTGGCAGGCAGGCAATGCCTATGCCATCCTCCCGTTTGAGAAGCTTGAACCTCGGTGGAAGGTAATGAGGCTAGGCGACATCTCGCCCCTGGACGGGGATTATGATCCTCAACGTTATTCACTGGCTACAAGCTTCGGTATAAGCGGCGATGCTGAGAGCATGGATCGGTTGGAACCATTGCTCAACTGGCCTGAAACGAATCGAGACCCCAGCAAACTAACCACCGTTCTGATGACGGGGGTCTCGGCCTTGGTGCGGGCAACGGCCTGGAGGATGGATCTCAAAGGGGCCGATTATCCGGGGGAGCTAATTGCGGACATCATGCAGCAGGCAGATATCACCCATATCAGCCACGAATCGGCCTTCAGTGAGGACTGTCCGCCTCCCGATCCGGCACAGACCAGCCTTCGTTTCTGTTCCTCTCCTCGCCATCTGGCCTTATTTGAAAGCGTGGGAGTGGACCTGATCGAGCTCTCCGGAAATCATCTAGCCGACTGGGGGACGGCGGCGTTGCTGTATACGCTGGACCAATATGACCAGCTCGGTTTTCAAACCTTCGCCGGCGGTAGGGATCTAGCCGAGGCACGCATGCCGGTAACCATCAATCACAACGGAAACCGATTGGCGTTTCTTGGCTGCAATGCGGCCGGCCCAGCTTTCGTTTGGGCGCAAGACGACCGACCTGGAGCGTTATCCTGCAACGATGAAGGGGTTATGGAGCGCGTAACCCAGCTGGCAGATGAGGGCTATTCCATCATCTTCACATTCCAGTGGCCGGAATCGACCAACCCCAGACCGTTACCCAACCAGGTCGAGGCTTTTCGAAATGCAATTGAGGCAGGCGCGAGCATCGTCAATGGAAGTCAGGCTCATCGTCCTCAATCGCTGGAGTTTTATATGGACGGCTTGATCCACTACGGGCTGGGAAACTTATTCTTCGATCAGATGCACAATTTAATGCTGCGCCAGGAATTCCTGGATCGGCACACCTTTTACGACGGCCGGCACATCAGCACCGAGCTGCTAACAGCCATGCTTGAGGATTTTGCGCAGCCGCGCCCGATGACGGATGCGGAGCGCCAGATGCTATTGGGAGAAATCTTCGCTGTAAGTGGGTGGTGAGGCCGGAGAGGTTCAGGTGATCTGAGCTCTTTCCTTCAGCTGTCGGCGAATCTCTTGAAGCTTTTCTTCCGAGATTTCCTCGAGTAACCTAAGTTCCTTCCGCCACCGGTCAGCCAAATCCTTGTCCGCGAGCCCGCTGCCATTGACCTTAACATTCAGAGCTGCAGATTGAATCGCTGCTATGGCCAGGCTTCCGGCGACTCCTGCATCGCTGAGCGCATTGGTGTTGCCGATAGCCGAAATCTCGGCTGCCAGCTCGAGTACTTCCGCTGATTGCTTGGCGACCATTAAGGGTACCTCGCCGGCCTGAATCATGGCATGCTCGAGCGCTTTTGCCCGGGCAGCTTTCGCAGCGTCGGAATCCTTGGACATTCGCAGCGCCTTCATCACGCCATTAAATGCCTGAGCGTCACTGATGACCGCGGCTTCAAGATCGCCTCGAAGAATATCCGCTTGCCACACGATAGCCTTAGCTCGATCCTCGACCTCTGCGTATTTCCTCTTTCCAATGGTCAGCCGCCCGACCATGGCCACCAGTGCTGCGGCCATGGCACCAGACTGGGCAGCCGCTGATCCACCGCCTGGCGTGGGAGCGCCGTCGGCCAGGCGATCCAGGAAAGAATCCTCGGTGGATCCCGTGAGATGGCTTTCGATGAGCTGTTCCGGCTCAAAAGCATCGAGCTGAAGATACCAGACAGCCGAGTCGATCAGCGCAGCCTGAGGTGTCAGCCCCACAAGTTCTGAGCTGTGCACGTCCACTCCATGGCGTTTCGCCTCGCTTCGGATCATCTCCACCACTCGATGGATCGGGGTACGGGTGAAATCGGTGAGGTTCATCGAAACTTGAGCGCGCCCTTCTACAAGCAGCCCAAGCGCCTTGACAAACCGCAGGCCGCCTCCAGAGTGGCGCACGTTCTTGGCGATCTTTTTAGCTACATCTACGTCATCTGTCGTCAGATACACATTGAAGGCAATGAGTGGTTTGCGGGCTCCAATTATGGTGGCGCCCGCTGATCCGAGCTCTTTTGGGCCAAAATCCGGAGCGCGGTCCGGGTTCTCGGCGATGGAGAGCTTGAGCTGCTCATACTCGCCACGGCGAACGTCTGCTAAGTTTGCTCGATCGGGCCGGGTGGCAGCCGCTTCGTATAAGTAGACTGGGATTCCGAGATCGTGTGCAACCCGTTGGCCAAGTTTGCGTGCCAGCTCAACGCACTCGTCCATGGTCACCTCTCGAATTGGGACGAAAGGGATTACATCCGCGGCCCCAAGGCGTGGATGCTCGCCTTGGTGATTTTCCATGTCGATCAGTTCGGCCGCTTTTGCAATCCCTGCGAAGGCTGCCTCGGAGGTCGCTTCTGGTAGCCCGATAAAGGTGATTACGGTGCGATTGTGATCTTCGTCGCTGTGCCGGTCCACCAGCTGGATCCCATCTGTTGAATCAATAGAGGCCACAATTGCATCAACGACCGCTTGCCGCCGGCCTTCCGAGAAATTGGCTATGCATTCAACGAGCTTCATCATTCACCTTGTGTGAGGAATCAAACACGCAAGGGATTATAGTCAGCGATCGAGTTAGAGGGGACTTGATTAGGGCTGAGCCTGAAGATCCAGTGCGCTGGGATCCACGATCCGAATCCGCTTGCGCCCAATTTCTACCCAGCCATGGGACTTGAACTCGTTGAGGGTTTGCGTTGCAGTTTCGCGGTAAGTGCCTAGCATTTCAGCCAGATCCTGGTGAGTATAACCTTCGATCGTGTCGCCGGAGTTACTCTCACCGGCCAGGTCCTGCAGGAGCGCTGCCAGACGAACGGGGATGCTCTTGAATGCCAGGTCTTCGAGCTTGGCTTCGGTTTCTCGTAGTCGGATCGCCATGCTCTCAAGGAATCGCAGCGCCACCTGGGGCTTCTCCTCGACAATGCGCTCAACATCCATACGGCTCATGACGCAAAGCGTGCACTCATCGACGGCTTCCGCGAATGTGTTGTGCATCCCCTGGCCGACAAGGGACATTTCGCCGAAGATGGCGCCTTTTTCGAGGACGGCAACCACCAGTTTTTTGCCTTCCGTGGAAAGTCGATAGAGCTGTACTCGGCCCTTCTTCAGCAAAAAGAGCACTTCGCCCGCTTCGTCCGGACCATAGAACACACGCCCCGGCTCACAGGTGCTCATGGTCGTGGAGCGGTCCATCTCTTCCATTTCCTGATCAGACAGGTCTTGGAAGATTTCGATTTCGGACAGGGCTTCGAGCTTAATAGCTTCCAAAGGAAATTCCAGTCAGGGTTATCTGGTCTCGAGTCTTTCGAATAGCTCCAATTCGCTCGGGTTTCCCAGAAAGAGCGTAGCGCCGTCCAGCAAGTAGGTCGGTACTGCAAAAACGCTCTCGGGTTTATCGCCTGTGAGTTCGATCAGATTCACTTCAACCTGCGGCATGCGCTCGCGGACTTGCTCAGCAATTTGCCGGGCGTGATCACAGGTCTCACAGTAATCGTCGATATAGATGTCAAGTCGCATTCAGTTTCCTCGCTGTATGGGCTAGCCCAGGGTTCAGGCTATTAGCGAGCCTAGCACAGCGATTTGTTGCGACAGGTAATGCCAATTACAGGGCGTACCTGCTAAGATCAACTCCGCAGAATTCAACCGGGTAGCTGCCGATTATAACCAGCCGATTGTCTCCAAAGATAAGGGTTGCTTAATATTGAGTATGTAGCATTCACGAAGCTTACCTGCCGGACGAATAGGTTTAAAGAGGGATCGAATGAAGAAGGTTCAAATTGTTGGATTAGCAGGAGCTCTTATGATGTTGGTTGCAGCCTGCCAATCGGCTCCGCAACCTACGGTGCAGGCGGCAGCGGTTGCTCCTTCTGCCGAAGCGACCGCCCTTCTATTAGAGAGTGAGGCGCCGGCACCCACATCGGAGCCTGTCGCCCCTGTCGAGCAAGAGCCAGCGCCCCCGGTCGAGGTGCGAGAGGCGCTCGCGGCGACAGATCCAGCTACCGTAAACTTGGCCAACGGCACTCCCACGCTTGTCGAATTCTTCGCATTTTGGTGACCGACCTGCCAGCGATTGGCGCCCGTCGTGCACGGGCTCGAAGCGAAGTACGCAGGCAAGATTGATTTTGTCTATCTAGATATCGACGATCCAAATACGACTCCTTTCAAGTCACAGCTTGGCTATCGGTATCAGCCGCATATGTACTTGTTGGACGGTGCGGGGAATGTGCTGATGGAGTGGGTCGGGTATACGACTGAAGGGGAGCTGGACGTAGTGCTGCAGTCGGTTGCGGGCTAGCAGATCTGCATTGCCTTAAGTCTTGGTACCGCGGCTCCATCCAGGAGCCGCGGTTGCGCGTTTATGGGGGGTTCATATAATGCAAATGGAAGCAATTTCCAGTCGTTGCCCGCTTGCAGGCATAATGACCCATTGCAGGCGGTAGGGGGCGCTCTAAACTGTTCAATGTGCTCCGTAATTGGGGCACGAATTGTACGAAGGGCAACAGAGGATACCGGCCGGTTCAAGGAGGGACAGGATGAGCGAAGATAAGGTAAAGCGGCTTAATTTGATGCGGTTCTGGCTGTTTGGAACGTTTGTGATCGTATGGGCGGCTACCTTTGCCTTCACATATCTATGGATCGCTCCGCTGGGCGCAGACTTCATGGATGTCGTCATAACAGCGCTTCCTGTTTGGGTGATTACCGCCGTCCTGGCCGTAATCTGGTATTTTGGCTACAGGTGGTGGCTGGGTCGCGACGAGGCAGAGATGGTCCCAGCCGCAGCTTCAGCAACTCCGGAATCAGCGGCGCCGACGGCTCCTGAGACCTCGAACGTTTCGCAATCTAGTGAGGGTGGCAGCGAAGGATAGCAAAAGCCAAATTCTAGCAACGAATTACGGGAGGCTGTCTCGAATGCATCACGAGACAGCTTCTTTTGTTAACTCTATTCCATTCCCAACACGCGCCGGGCAATCACCAGGCGCTGAATTTCGCTTGTCCCTTCTCCGATTGTCATCAGGCGAGCGTCTCGATAAATCCGCTCCACAGGATACTCGGCGCTGTAGCCATAGCCGCCCAGGATCTGAATTGCGTTCCGACAGACGCGTTCCGCCATCTCCGTAGCAAACAACTTGGCCATGGAAGCCTCTCGCGTGAAAGGCAGGCCGGCTTGCTTGAGCCATGCAGCTTTATAGACCATCAGGCGTGCCGCCTCAATTTCGGTGGCGGCGTCCGCGATCATCCACTGGATGGCTTGAAATTGGGTCAGCGGGCCGCCGAACGCCTGGCGTTCCCTGGCGTATCGCATCCCTTCTTCAGCTGCGGATTGCGCCAGGCCCACCGCAAGCGCTCCGATTGAAACGCGGCCTCCGTCCAGTGCTTCAAACGTTTGATAGATCCCATCCCCCGGCTTTCCGAGCAGATGATCCTCCGGCACCTTCACATTTTCGAATGTCAGCGCGTGGGTAGGGGAGGCGCGCACCCCCATTTTTTTCTCTGGCGGATGGATATGGAGTCCTTCCGAATCCGTTGGCACAACGATGAGGCTCAAAGCCCTCGATCCGCCATTGTGACCGGTACGGCACAAGGTAACGATCACAGGTGCGACGCTGGCATTGGTGATCCAGGCCTTGCTGCCATTCAGGACCCACTCACCACCGGTCAGCTCGGCATGCGTCTTGACGCCTCCCATGAGATCCGAACCCCCGCCGGGTTCAGTAAGAGCCAGCGAACCGAGGCCTTTGGCGCCGCTTACTAGATCGGGCAGCCAGCGCTGCTTTTGTTCTTCGGTGCCGAAAAGCGCGATCGGCGCGCAAGCGAGCCCATTGTGGGCTGCAACGCTCAGCGCGGTGCCCCCGTCGGCCCAACCGAGTTCCTCGATCGCGATGGCGGCACTGATTGCATCAATGCCTGTCCCGCCATACTGTTCGGGAACGTTCAAGCCCAACAACCCCAGCGGTCCCATTTTTTCCACCGCTCCCGCGTTGAACTCCTGCCGCTCGTCCATCTCGGCTGCCAGGGGTTTTACTTCTTGCGCGCTAAACTCATGAACGGTCTGCTGCCACATTCGCTGTTCTTCAGTTAGATCAAAATCCATTTCGTTTCTCCACGGTTGAAGGGTTGCGCATAGCCAAATTGAGGATATTTATGTCATTAAGCGCGGGCAGATTCCTAATTCTTAGCATCGCCGAGCGCCGCAATCTCATCCAGTGCCTCAGGATTTACGAGCGCCGAGATATCGCCAGTTTCCTGACCGAGGTAGGCGGCGCGAATGACACGTCGCATCACCTTCGCGTTACGGGTCTTCGGTAAATCGCTTACGAATCGCACCTCGCTCGGGGCGAGCGGCTTACCCAGCTCTTTGACGACTTTTTCCCGAAGTTCTGCCGCCAAAAGATCCGAAGGTGTGGACTGCTTGGTCAGGACACAAAAGGCCACCGGCTCGCTACCCTTAATTTCATGGGGAACGCCGATGGCGGCTGCCTCCATCACGGACGGGTGGGCAACCAGAATGGATTCGAGCTCTGCCGGCCCAAGGCGCTTACCGGCTACTTTGATCGTGTCGTCCGATCGTCCCAGGATATACCACGATCCATCCCGATCGACCGCCGCGAAATCTCCATGCACCCAGACGTCGGGCCAGCGTGACCAGTACGTCTCCATATATCGCTCAGGATCCTTCCAGAAACCGCGTGTCATGCCAATCCAGGGAGACTTAATCACCAATTCGCCTACTTGATCCTGAATGGAATTTCCTTGCTCGTCCAGGACATCCGCAGCAATTCCAGGGCATGGACCGGCAAAGGCGGTCGGCTTCAGAGGAAGGATCGGATTTCCCATCAGAATACCTCCCGATATCTCGGTTCCTCCCGAGTAGTTGATGATCGGGCGGGTGCCGCCTCCGACCTTTTCAAACAACCACATCCAGGGATCGGGATTCCATGGTTCGCCGGTTGACCCGAAAAACCGCAGAGACGAGAGGTCGTGGGACCGGAAGGGCTCTTCACCATACGGAATCAACGCCCGCACCAGCGTGGGCGAGATTCCGAGGCTGGTAATCTTGTGGCGCTCTACCAGATCCCAAACCCGATCGGGCCCCGGAAAATCCGGCGCTCCGTCATAGATGACGAGGGTGCCGCCAAGCAGGAGCGCGCCAAACACCAGCCAGGGTCCCATCATCCAGCCCATGTCGGTCATCCAGTAGATCCGGTCGCCGGGATGAACGTCCATACCAAACGCCATGTCTTGCGCGGCTTTGATCGGAAAACCACAATGCGTATGGAGCGCGCCCTTCGGCTTGCCGGTCGTGCCGGAGGTGTAGATGATCATCAGGAGTGCCTCGGCCTCCGTGTCTTCCGTCTCCGCCTCGCCAGGCTGCCCTGCCAGCATCGTCTCCCAGGTCAGATCGCGGCCCTCCTGCAACTCAATCGGCAGTCCGGCATGCTCATAGATCACGACATGATCGAGGGACGGGCAATCGCGAGCGGCCTGGTCTGCGACCTTCGACATATCAATCGTTGACCCCCGGCGGGGAAATCCATCGGCGGTGATCAACGCCTTCGCAGCGCCATCCACCAGGCGGGAGGTCACGGCCCCAACCCCATAACCTGAGAACAATGGCAAGATGACCCCACCAATTTTCGCAATCGCCAGCAATGCAATCACGATCTCCGGCACCATTGGCATGTACAGTCCGATTGAATCGCCTGCCCCCAATCCAAGCGAGCGCAATCCTCCGGCTGCCATGTTCACCTGCGTACGAAGTTCCTTGTAGCTGAGCGTACGCACCTGACCGCCCTCGGCTTCCCAGATCAGCGCGGGCTGCGAATCTGTTCCTGTCCCTTCATATTTGTCGAGGCAGTTGGTGACGATATTCATGCGCCCATCCACGCACCACTTGGGCCATGCAATTCCTTCCGACAGATCAACCACTTTGGAATACGGTTGCGAAAATTGGATGTCCAGATACTCAAGCAGAGCCTCGGTGAACCAGGCCACATCGTCGGTTGAACGATCCATGAGGGCTTCAAAGTTGGGCAACGAATGCTGGCGCATGAACTGGGTCAGATGGGCGCGTTCGATGGTTTCGAGCCCCGGTTCCCAGACGACAGCACCACCAAACTCAGTGTCGTGGCTCATCGGCTGCACTCAAATGGAATCCGAAACTCCCTTTCAAGACTCACCGCTTCAAGGTATCAAACAATCTAAGGCTTGGTTTGCTTTGCATAGTGTTGGACCAGCTGCAGGCAGATCTCGGCATTGGGAACCGCGCTGGTGCGGACGCGGATCGAAGATCCTTTTTGGCGGGTCTTAATCAGGATCTTTCCGTCATTCAGTTCGGCAGAAGCTATCTCGCCCCAGCTGAATCGCCGCTGCCCCTTTGCCACCCCCTCCGGTCGGACCTGAAGCGGACCAAATGCGATCGGCTGTCCATTTCGCATATGTGAGAAGTATTCATTCAACAGACGGGGATAGACATGGCGTTTGATCATGGTGATAAGTTGAGCCAAACCAGCCAGGGTATCCGGAAATCGCTGATTCTTCCCAGACGTAATTTCTAGACGCAAGCTCGATCGCCTACCCCAGATCAACCCCAGCACGCCATAGGTTACGCCGGATACCATAATGGCCTGGACCTCGCTCCAAGGTATGGTTGAAGTATGGTTTCTGCGTCGGATTTCAAGCCCGTTCTCGTAGGAGGTAACTGCGAGCCAGTTCCATCGAAAAACCCATGCAGCTCCTACGAGTCCGATCAAAAACAATAGCGTGCCGATCACCAGCCAGGCCGCACTCCATCGCCATACGACAGCCGGACCGTAATTACTTAGTGCAAAGGTCCAGCGGTATGTGCCGACGAGCAAGAATCCGGTGCCAGCCACCAGGCCCAGGGTTGCCATCACAAGATGCAGCCGCCGTTCTCTGCGGCGAGCCTTGTGCAACATCAAGGCGTTTCCCAGTTCGTTCATAGACCTAGAATTCGGGCCGACATGATGGACGCCATGAAGATGATGCCCCCTACGACAATAGATCCAAGCGCTGCGGAACGCCGACCGGTCGGTGAAAACGCTACTCCCAATCCCAGTCCCATTGCGACCATCCCCGTGCCGAGGGCGCTGGAGAGCAGGGGCAGCAACAGGTCGTCGTTGGGGACAACAAAAGCAGCGAGAATGATCAAGCCTCCCGCGATACCAGCCCAGCGAGCGTACGTTTCAAGCAATGCCGTCCGGTTCGGAACCATCTCCGGAATATCGGGCATTCCCGGCTCCAAGCCGACCGTCCCCTGGGTTCCGTACAGCATTCGATAAAAGAGCAGCTGGTTCCATGCCATCACGACCAGAATTACACGCACGAAAGCCAGGGCCACGCTCTCGATGAATCCAGCGTCGAACAACAAGATAATGGGATCCAGAGCGAAGATTTCGTTGATGGCGGGAACCAGTCCCATGAGCGAAAGCGCCCAGGTTACCGAAACCAGCCCCAGCAAAGCAGGCTGTAGTCCCAAAAAGCCTTTGCTGCTTAAAGGGTCAGGCGCAGCGCTTAAGATCAGGAGCGCCAGTCCGGCCAGCCACTGAATTGGAATAACTCCAGGCGCCGAGAAAAAGGTCAGCGCGGCCATGCCGGCGAAGAGGCCCGCCCAGCCGAGCAGGATACGCCGCAGCCTGCTTACCGCTTTTTGCAGGTTGGGGTGATCAGGTGAGAGGCTGTGGGGCAATGAGGATTTCGCTTCGCCTGCCAATCAGGCGTTTGCTTCGCTTGGGATGAAATATACGTCGGTCGGTTTGAGCTTGCTGTTGCGAAGGAAGCGCGGCTCCACTTCCATGCCGATCCAATCTAGCGTGGCAGCCATTGGGTCCAAACCAACCAGTCGCGTCAGAAAGAGAGTATCCACGCCTTCGTACTCCACAAGAGCCAGGACAAACGGTGTGTCCGGAAGGAACTCTTCAGAGCCGAAGTGGCAGACGGTAAAAGCATGTACGCTGGCTTTCCGGTCGGATATTTCGATCCACTCCGTCTCTTCGCCGGAATACATGTCATGGCCGCGAGGGGTGGCGTAGGTATAGCCGGTCTTTGGGTCTCGGCTTGCCAATAGCCGCTTGTTGGAAACTGCCGCAAACCATGGGCTGTCCTGCCCATAGGAATGCAGATAAGTGATTTTGTACTCCTGTTCGATTTGAAGCGGCGCCATGCGTTTGAGGAATGCCAGCGCATCCGGATCAGATTCATTCGGAAATGGAATGCCGTGAACGACGTATCCGCCGAGGGTCTCAGGGCGTTTCTTGGGTTGCTCGCTCATACCTAAGCCTCCTGCTCCAGGATACTGACGCTCACGTAAGTGCCGGTGCCAGCGTGCGAGTGAATCGCGCCGCGCTTGGCATCTTTCACTTGCAGCGTGTCATCTTCGAAATGGATGCCGACCGAGCCTTGCAGCTGCCAGATTGCGAAGACCCCCTGCATCAAGCCGGTGGCTCCAACCGGATGTCCGCATGCGATGAGACCTCCGGATGGGTTCACTGGACAGATTGGGTCGTGATTGAGGTCGAGGTCATACTCGATGTTTGGCATGAAAGCCTTGCCGGAGACCGCAAATTGGCCGCCCTCACCGTATCGACAGAGACCGAGGTCCTCGTACGTCTGCAGTTCGCTCGAGGTATAGGCGTCGTGGAGCTCGATGAAATCAAGTTCATTGAGCGGATCGGAGATGCCGGCATGTTTGTATGCCATGTTGCCCGCGGTCCTGCCGGCACGAAAAGAGTGCACCCCGGGGTAGCGAGTGCCACGATCCCAGAGTTCCTTGTAATAGGATTGAGTCTCATCGGAACCCTTCTCCTGTTCTGTGGCGTAATCGCGCATAAAGGTGTCGTAGTCTACTCGCGGCCGGTCGGCCATCCGCATCGCATCCGTTCCTCGGCCGATTCCGGTTACCCGAACCAGCGGTCGGCGGATCTTAGCGCCAGCGGATTCGAGCCTTTCTAGCCCTTCTTCGGAGACGAGTACGGTAACGGCCGCGCCGTCTGACATGACGCAGATGTCCAGGCGGGTCAGTGGCCAGGCCACCATCGGTGAGTTCCTGACATCTTCAATAGAGTACCGATTGCGCTTCTGCGCGTAGGGGTTGTAATATGCATTGATGTGGTTCTTGACCGAAACGGCGGCCATTTGCTCGACGGTGGTGCCGTATTCCTTCATATGGCGGGTCACCATCATGGCGTAGTACCCAGAATAAAAGCCTCCGACCGGATAGTCCCAGGAGACATCCGAGGCCAGCGCGATGAATTCATTTCCCTTCCAGGTTTCGACATGGCTCATAGTCTCGAACCCGTACGCCACACAGACATCCATGTGGCCCGAGGCGACCGATTTCCAGGCTTCCTGGAAACACAATCCTCCCGTCGCGCCGCCGCCCTCAACCCGGTGGCTGGGCTTAGGACAAAGCCCGAGGTAATCCTGGGCCATGATGCCCGCCATCAATTGGCGGCTGAAGTGGTCAGAAAAATAGGAGGCCACGGATCCGTCCACCTGGGAAGTGAAGGTAGGGAAATCTAATCCGATGTCTTCGATAGCGTAGTCGTAGGCTTCTTTAATAACGGCTTGAAAAGTCTTATCTGGGCGAGCCTTGGCAAATTTGGAGACTCCACCCGACACGGCGTAGACGGGGCGCATAAAGTCATATCCTCCGGCGTAGGCTTCATTTTACCTCTGCGATGATCGATCGCAGCGAGGGTGTCGGGCACCGCCCGAGTGATTACTCCTGGGCATGGTTGTCGAAACCGATATTGGTTACCGATACCGGAAATGGTTGCCGAACCCGGCAACCATGCTACGATTTCGCAATGGAGGATTCGAATGAGAATACTTTCAGGCTTACTGATTTCGATTCTGCTCGCCGCGTGCGCAGCAGAGAGCACACCGACAGCCACAACTGCGTTAGAAGAACCAGAACCTACCGCGGTGCCTGCCGCGACCGCGACGGAAGAGGAGGACCCAGCCGTGGAGGAAGTGGACTTTAAGCTGACAAGCTCGGCTTATTTACAGGGTGATCCAATCCCAGCCAGCTACTCATGCGATGGCGAAAATACTTCACCAAGGTTAGCCTGGACCAATCCGCCCGAAGACACACGGAGCTTTGCATTGATCTTCGATGATCCTGACGCACCTGGCGGCACCTGGGTGCATTGGGTGTTGTTCAACCTCCCAGCCGAAGTTCGTTCACTGCCGGCGAACGTGCCGCCGGATGCCACGCTGGCGAATGGAGCGGTTCATGGATCGAATAGCTGGGATTCCATAGGCTACGGAGGACCCTGCCCGCCCGGCGGGGAGCATCGCTATTTCATGAAATTGTACGCACTAGATAGCGCCCTCGAACTGGAAGTGGGCGCTACTAAGGAGCAGCTCCTGGAAGCAATGGAGAATCACATCGTTACCGAAGCGGAGCTTATGGGGACGTACTCACGATAGCAACACATGAACTAGCATCGATAACCCCTTGCGTCGACTGTTTCAGAAGCGCCATAATCTCAAGCACCCTTAGATCCAGTTGATCAAGCTGAATCTGAAATGAAGCTATTGAGATTTCCGTACCATCCACTGTTGCTGAGCATTTACCCAATCGCGTACCTGTATGCAAGGAACGCGATCTTCATTCCAATCGAAAATACCTTCAGGATATTGGTTATCACATTGGCATTCGCCACGTTCTTCTTGGCGGTGTTCAGGATTATCCTGGAGGATTGGGCGCGGGCGGGAGTGCTGACCTCACTCATGGTCGCGTTGTTCTACACCTTCGGTCATGCCGCAAACGTGCTCGAAGCCACGACAATCAATCTTCAAATCGCGTTTGACGTATCAATCCTTGGCTGGATTTGGCTCGCAGCGCTCTTGGTCATCTCTTATCTTGTGCTCAGAATCAGCCTGCCCAAGCAAACTACTCCGTTGCTGAATATCGTCACCGCCGCTCTGGTCATGCTTCCGGCCATCTCGATCGCCTCTAATGCCATCGCTGTCGGCGGAACGGTGTCCGCCGCCGACGAGGTGGAGCTATCGGAATTGCGCGGTGAGCAGGAGGCGGAAGCAGGGATGTCTCAGGTCGCAGGCCCCGACATTTATTTCATCACCCTGGATGGCTATCAGCGCGCAGATACGCTGCTGGAATCCTATGGCTACGACAACGCAGCATTCATTGAAGGATTACAGGAGCGCGGGTTTTACATAGCATCGTCCAGCCGATCCAACTATCTGAACACCAACTACTCGCTCAATACGTCGCTGAACTTGGTGTACTACCATGAGTTTCCCGATCAAATCCTGTTGAAGTCCAAGTACGATCTTCAAACCAACTACGTAAGCGATTTCCTGCAAAGACAAGGCTACGAGATCATCTTGTTCGATTCTGGATCCGACGACACGAACGATCAATACGCCGACATATTCGTCACTCCGAAATCGAGTCAATTGGAAGGCGAACAGTTCATCAATCCGTTCGAACTACTGCTGCTGAGAACCACCGCAGCAGATTTGCTCTTCCAGGGCAGCTCGCTGGACGCCGGCCCCGGCGAAGCCAGCGATGTGTTCGCAAGGGCCGTCAATCGGGAACTAGCCCAGCGCCGAGAGCTCATCACTCATGCCCTTGGAAGCCTGGCAGAGTATGGAGCAAATGGGGACGCACAGCTCCTGTTCTCCCACATTTTCCTTCCACACTTCCCATTTCTGTATGGGCCGGACGGCGAAGAGCTCCGGTATCACCAGAATCTAAATCTCTACTGGTATGAAGTTGAGCCTGAGAACTACATTGAGTATTACACCTACCAGCTCGACTAT
>SMUX01197593.1_pt1 | contig 23480 bp, 22 predicted proteins | sample 2456431 | NCBI WGS metagenome assembly SMUX01 (sample SAMN11095930, study PRJNA526329) | marine sediment metagenome | biome: Marine sediment; feature: Surficial sediment; material: Deep marine sediment; isolation source: Hadal surficial sediment | place: Pacific Ocean | collected 2014-11 | depth... | reverse complement strand
TGCTACCCGCGAGTGGGCCACGTCGCCGACGATGGCGACTTTGAGCGACGCGAAGTCGCCCTTGTGGCGGCGAATGGTGAACATGTCGAGCATCGCCTGGGTAGGATGCGCGTGACGGCCGTCGCCGCCGTTGATGACGCTGATGTGGGGTGCGGCGTGCTGGGCGATGAAATGCGCGGCGCCACTTTGGGAGTGACGCACCACGAACATGTCACAGTGCATCGCTTCCAGGGTCCGCAGGGTATCCAGCAGGCTTTCACCCTTGGTGGTGGACGAAGTGCTGGCATCGATGTTGAGCACGTCGGCGGAGAGTCGCTTGGCGGCAAGCTCGAAGGTTGTGCGGGTACGGGTGCTTGGCTCGAAAAACAGGTTGACGATGGTTTTGCCGCGCAGCAACGGCACTTTCTTGACCGCGCGTTCTCCGACGCCTGCGAAGGATTCGGCGGTATCGAGTATGTTGACCAGCAGCGCGCGTGGTAGCCCGTCGATGGTGAGAAAGTGCTTGAGCCTGCCGTGGGCGTCGACCTGAAGCGTTTTGCCGGTGCTGGTCATGGCTCAGTTGTCGGCTCCGGTCTTTCTGGTGATTTCCAGAGACAGGGGATCGGGCCCGCGGAGCTTCACATGCTCGTGGTCTGCGAGACTCAGGTGTTGACCGATGGCGTCCGCCTGCACGGGTATTTCGCGACCGCTGCGCTCCACCAGTACCCCCAGGGTCACGCTTGCCGGACGCCCATAGTCGAAAATCTCGTTCAGGGCCGCACGGATCGTGCGCCCGGTGTGCAGCACGTCGTCGATGAGCACGACATGGCGATCGTCGACGGAGAACAGATCCGAAGGCGTCACCATCGGATGCATGCCGATGCGGGTGAAATCGTCGCGGTAGAAGTTGATGTTGAGCGTACCCAGCGGCGCTTCGACAGCGAGTAGCTGGTGCAGTTTCCTGGCCACCCAGACACCGCCGGTGTGCACCCCCACCATCAGCGGCGCGTCGTGATGCTGGCGTGCCAGATGCTCCTTGAGCCCGGTCGCGAGCTTGGCGACGAGCGTGTCCACGTCGCCAGGCTTGCCACTGGCGCTCATGCCGGTGACCTTTGTTCGTTCAGCCAGCTCTCCAGGATGATCTGTGCCGCCACCGGGTGATCGTCCCTGCCGGCACGGCCCTCGGACGCCAGCCGATCCCGGGCTTCACGGGTGGTGAGCCGCTCGTCGACCAGATGCACGGGCAATCGATAGCGACCGAGGAGCTGGTTGCCAAAACGCCGAGCCCGCCGGCTCACCTTCTGCTCCGTGCCGTCCATGTTGAGGGGCAGACCGACCACCAGGGCGTCAGGCTGCCAGGTCATGACGATGCGCGAGATAGCGTCCCAGTCAGGGCTGCTTCCGCTGACGCGGATGGTTTCCAGGGGATTGGCCGTGCCGGTCAGGGTCTGCCCGACCGCGACACCGATATTTTTTTCGCCGTAGTCGAAAGCAAGCAGAGTCTCCGCCTGCTCCGTCACGCGTGGCCGACCTCGCCGGAGAGGCGATCCAGGTCGACTCCGAGCAGGCGCGCAGCGCTTTCGTAGCGCTCCTCATAGGGCAGATCGAAGATGATGCTGCTGTCGACGGGACCACTCAACCAGGCATTCTGCAGCAACTCGTGCTCGAGCTGTCCGGCGCCCCATCCGGCATAGCCGAGTGCTACCACGGCGCGCTCCGGGCCGTCACCGTGGGCCACCGCAGTCAATATGTCGCGCGACGTCGCGACGCCGATCTGGTCGCCCACCATCAGCACCGCGTCCCACTCACCGGCCGGCTCGTGGATGACGAATCCACGGTCGCGCTGCACCGGGCCGCCCTGCAGCACCACCATGTCGTTGACCTGGGCGTTTTCGACCTCGATGGACATGTGGTCCAGGACCTCGCCGAGATTCAAAGTCAGCGGCCGATTGATGACGATGCCCATGGCCCCTTCATTGTTGTGAGCGCACAAATAGGTCACGGTGCGATGGAAATTCGGGTCCTGAAGGGCCGGCATCGCGATCAGGAATTGATTCGTGAGGTCCATCGACTGCAATTATCGGCACTAGGGATTCGCTGCACAAGCACCAGATTCACGGTGGGCGCGATCATTTCGCCCGGCCGCCAACCGCCCGGCTCAACGACTGCGAAAGCGGTTTCCGGACAGGAACTGCCAGGTTCTTTCCACGTGCAGGATGTCCGTTTCCCTGGCGATGTTCTTGGGAAAACTGGCGAAGGGCGCGGCCAGCTTGACGATGCGGATGGCGGCGTCGTCCAGAACCTTTTTCCCCGAGGAGCGCCGTAGAATGATTTCGTCGACGCTGCCGTCCGCGCGCAGGGCCACGTCGAGAAGCAGATTCCCGGACAGATTCCCGCGGCGCGCTTCGTCGGGATAATTGAGATTGCCCACGCGCTCGACCTTCTGGCGCCAGGCTTCCATGTAAGCCGCGTACTTGTGCTCCCTGGTTCTGGCGGTGATCCATTTGCGCTTGGGCCGCTTGGCATAGGCTTGCAATCGCCGGTCGATTTCCGCGCTCAGGCTGGCCATGGCGAGACTGCGATTGATGAGTGCCGCGGCCGTCAAGGTCTGGGTCGTCTGCGGCGGGGGTTCCGGTTGCGCCTGGGGCTCTGGCTGTGGCTGCGGTTTTTTCTCGGCTTTGGCGACCGTGCGCGCGTCGGGCTCGGGTGCCGGCTCGACGCTCGGCTTGCTGATGAATGTTTCCGGCGTCTCGACGTTGTCCTGGGTGAGCACCGGGGTCGGTGGTGCGCGGGGTGTGAGATCCTCGGCGGCGGCGGTCTTCTCGGTCACTGGCTCGAGCTGGGTGCTGAGCACCTCCTCGCGGAAGGGGATCAGCGGCGATGCCATGGCGATATCGGGGATTGGACCCACGAAAGGCGCCCGCAAGGGTGTGGCCGGGCGCGCCGCTTCCTCGCTCTCGCCACCGCCGTCCTGGTTGGCCTGGGCCAGATAGTCCGCTTCTTCGGGCGGATCCTCGCTTTTATGCTGTACCAGCACGATGTCGAGGGTGCTGATGAGCTCCCGGGTCCGCTCGTGGGGGACGAAAGTGACCCCCAAGACCACGACGGCGTGAGCGGCGATGGCGATAAAGAGCGTGAATCCCAGCCGATCGGCGGATTCTACGGTCGGCGGGGCCGTGATGGCGTGCACTCAGACGGAACTCAAGCTGAAAACCCCTCGAATTATAGCCGCATGCGGGCTGGTTGTGCCTGCGGGGATGACCGATCATTTCCCCAGCAGCGTTTCGATGGTATCCATCAGCTGTGCGCCGATGTCGAGTCCGTAGATGGCATCCAGCTCTCGGATGCAGGTGGGGCTGGTGACGTTGATCTCCGTGACGTAGTCGCCGATCACGTCGAGGCCGACGAACAACAGGCCTTTGTCCCTGAGTGCCGGCCCGATCTGCGCCGCGAGCCAACGTTCGCGCTCGCCCAGCTCGACGCCGACTCCGGTGGCGCCTGCGGCGAGATTTCCCCGCGCGTCGCCTTGGGCCGGCACCCGCGCCAGCGCGTAGGCAAGAGGCTCACCGTTTATCAGCAGCACGCGTTTGTCACCATCGCGGATTTCCGGCAGAAAACGCTGCGCCATGATGAAGCGACTCTGGTGACGGGTCATGGTCTCGAAGATGACGGTGGTGTTGGCCTCACCTTCGTTGACACGGAAAATGGACGCGCCTCCCATGCCATCCAGCGGCTTGACGATGATCTGCTTCTCCATATGCAGAAACTCGTAGAGGCGCGACAGCTCACGGGTTACCAGGGTTGGCGGACAGCACTGGGGAAACCAGGCCGTGACCATCTTCTCGTTGGCGTCACGCAGGCTTTGCGGCTTGTTGACCACCAGCACGCCGGCCTGCTCGGCGCGCTCCAGCAGGTAGGTGGCGTAGATGTACTCCATATCGAATGGCGGATCTTTGCGCATCAGCACCACCTGGAGCTGCGACAGCGGCCTGGTCTCGGGTTCGCCCAGGTCGAACCAGTCTTGTGGGTCGTCCCGTACTGCCAGCGCCCGCATGCGCCCATGACAGATACCATCGCGAAAAAAAAGATCGTTCAGCTCCATGTATTGGAGCGCCCAGCCGCGCGCCTGGGCGGCAAGCAGCATCGCCAGCGTGCTGTCCTTCTTGACGGTAATTTCGGAAATCGGGTCCATGACGACCCCGAGCTTGACGGTCATGGCGTTCTCCGCAGGCTGAATAGGTGCGACCGGCCGTACGTGTGCGACGAGAGCAGTTGGCCAGATAATACACGGCGGCGGGGAGTGCCGGAATTCGCGGTCTCGGCGGTTGGCGGGCGCTGGCATTCCCGCTGATCGTCAGTGAGAATGGAAACGATGGCTGACCTTCGCATTGCAACACGCAAGAGTCCCCTTGCCCTGTGGCAGGCGGAGCATGTGGGCGAGCAGTTGCGCAAGATCCACTCCGGCCTGGATATCGAGCTGGTGCACATGTCCACCCAGGGCGACAGGTTGCTGGATGCGCCGCTGGCCAAGGTGGGCGGCAAGGGCCTGTTCATCAAGGAACTGGAGCACGCCCTGCTCGCCGGGGGCGCCGATATCGCCGTTCACTCGCTGAAGGATGTGCCGGTGGAAATTCCCGCCGGTCTCGCGCTACCGGTATTCCTGGCCCGGGGCGATGCCCGCGATGGTCTGGTCTGCAACCACCACGACAGCCTGACGGCGCTTCCCCGGGGTGCACGGATCGGAACCTCCAGCCTGCGCCGGCAGTGTCAGCTTCTGGCCGCCAGGCCCGATCTCCGCGTGAGCACCGTGCGCGGCGGCGTACAGACGCGGCTCACCAAGCTGGATGACGGGGACTTCGACGCTCTGATCCTGGCGGTGGCTGGATTGCGGCGTTTGGGGTTGGCGGAACGGATAGCCCAGGTGCTGGAGCCCGAGGTGATGCTTCCGGCGGTTGGTCAGGGGGTGCTCGGCATAGAGTGCCGGGACGGCGACACGCGCGTGGAAACGCTCATCGCGGCGCTCAACGATGCCGACACCAAGCTGCGGGTAAACGCCGAGCGCGCCATGAACGAGAGGCTGGGCGGCGGCTGTCAGGTGCCCATCGCCGGCTTTGCCGAGCTCCACGGCGAGGAGCTCGTGCTGCGCGCGCTGGTGGCAAGCGTCGATGGCCGCACGGTGTTGCGCGCCCAGGGGCGCGCGCTCCGCGAGCAGGGTCGGCAGCTCGGGTGCACCGTGGCCGAGGATCTCCTGTCCCAGGGAGCCGATCGAATTCTTGCCGAGGTCTATGCCGATGGTGAGGCGGATGGCTGAATCCGCTGCTTGCGGCTCTGACCACTCACTGGCCGGGTTGCGCGTGCTGGTCACCCGTGCGCGGCATCAGAGTGCCGGACTGGTGACCCTCATCGAGCAACACGGCGGCACGGCGATCCGTTTTCCCGTGATCGAAATTCTGCCGACGCGGGACCCGCCGGCCGCGCGTGCGGCCATGGCAAAGCTCGATGACTTCGCACTGGTGATATTCGTGAGCCCGAACGCCGTCGAGCACGGACTCGCCATGCTGGATACGGCGCGCGTGGCGCAAACCCGCGCTGCTTTCGCGGCAGTGGGTGAGAGCACCGCCGCTGCTCTGGCACAGGCAGGCTTGGCGTCCGTGTTGCGGCCCGCCGCCGGCGCCAGCAGCGAAGCGCTGCTGGCGCTCCCGGAGCTCGGTGAGACAGCGGTGGCGGGTTGCGAGATCCTCATCGTCAGGGGCGAGGGCGGCCGGCAACTGCTGGCGGATACACTCTCGAAGCGGGGCGCGCGGGTGACGTATGCTGAGGTGTACCGGCGCGCGGCCCCCAAGGTGAAGGGTGGCGGGCTTGGGTCTGGTGGCGGGAATGGCGGTATCGACACGATCGTCATAACGAGCCTCGCTGGAATTGAGAATCTGTTCGCCATGCTGGGAGCGGATGCCGCCGGCTGGTTGAAGGAGGCCGGTTACGTGGTAGTCAGTGAGCGGTTGGCCGCCCATGCACGCGCACTGGGGATCAAGGAGCAACCGGTGATCGCCGCAGGCGCCGATGACCGGGCTCTGCTCGAGGCTCTGCATCGGTGGCGCGCGGCTCACCCGGGCGATGGAAAGTAAAATGACCAGTCGCGAGCTCACCATTGTCAACAAGCTCGGACTGCACGCGCGGGCAGCGGCTAAGCTCGTGACTCTTGCCTCGGGCTTCGAGAGTGATATCACCATCAAACGTGGTGGTCAGAAAGTGAATGCCAAGAGCATCATGGGTGTCATGATGCTGGCAGCGGCCAAGGGTGTGACCATCGAGGTCTGCGTCGACGGCAACGATGCCGACGAGGCGCTCACGGAGATTACGCGCTTGGTGCAGAACCGCTTCGGCGAGGTGGAGTAACGGAAACGGGCGGATGACCTTTTCGCTTCACGGTATCGGCGCTTCCAAGGGCATTGCCATCGGTAAGGCCCACGTCGTCACGCGTGGATCGCTGGAGGTGCCCGAGTACACGCTGGAAAAGTCCGCGGTCGAAAAGGAAGTCAGGCGCTTCAGAAAGGCGATCGCCGGCGCCCGTAGTGATCTGGGCGCTATCAAGAACCAGATTCCACCCGATACTGCCATCGACATTGCGGCCTTTATCGACACGCATCTGTTGATGCTCGACGACCCCGCCATCACCAAGGCTCCTATCAAGCTCATCCGGGAAGAGAAACGCAACGCCGAATGGGCTCTCAAGGTGCAACGCGATGCACTGGTCAGCGTGTTCGACGCCATGGATGACACTTACCTTCGCACACGCAAGGACGACATCGACCATGTGGTCAACTCCGTGCAGATGCGCCTGTTGCACAGTGACAAGCTCATGTTGCGCGCCGACGCTTCGTTTGCCGGAAAGATCGTATTCGCCGATGACCTGACGCCCGCGGACACCGTGCTCATGCAACATCAGGGTGTAGCCGCGTTGGTTACCGAGTTTGGCGGGCCGAACTCGCATACCGCGATCCTCGCCCGGAGCCTGCGAATTCCGGCGGTGGTCGGTCTGCACAATGCCGGGTCATTCTTGCGCGAGAACGACCCGCTCATCATCGATGGTCGTCAGGGTGTGGTGCTCGTCGATCCCGACGAGCAGATGATGCGCCACTATAAGAAGTTGCAACGTGAGATCGAGCGCATACACGTGGCGCGGCGCAAGCTGCGGTACGCACCGACCGTAACCTCCGATGGTGAAGCAATCGTTCTGCAGGCAAACGTCGAGTTACCCGCGGATCTGGATGCCGCCGTTCAAGTAGGTGCCCAGGGTATTGGTCTCTACCGGACCGAGTACCTGTTCATGAATCGCGAGCAGCCGCCGGACGAGGAGGAGCAGTATCAAGCCTATGCCGAAGTCGTACGCGCCGGGGAGGGAGCGCCGGTAACCATCCGTACGCTGGATCTCGGCGCCGACAAGCAGGTGGATGGATCCAGGCCCGGAGCGCCGTTGACCTCCAACCCGGCGCTGGGGTTGCGCGCCGTGCGCTTGTGCCTGAAAGAGCCGGGGTTGTTCCGCCCGCAGCTGCGCGCAATTCTTCGCGCCTCCGCTCACAGCCCCGTGCGCATGATGATTCCGATGCTGTCGACCATCAGCGAATTGGAGCAGGTGCTGGAGCTTGTCGCGTCTTGCCGCCGGGAGCTCGATGAGGAGGGGCAGCTCTATGACGAGGTCATGCCCATCGGCGCCATGATCGAGGTGCCGGCAGCAGCGATATGCGCCGACATATTCGCCCGCGAGCTGGATTTTCTGTCCATCGGCACCAACGATCTGATTCAATACACCCTTGCCATCGATCGCGTGGATGATGAGGTCAATTATCTTTACGATCCGCTTCACCCGGCGGTTCTGCGCCTTATTCAGATGACGATACGAGCTGGACGGAAAATGGGAATTCCCGTCGCAATGTGTGGAGAGATGGCGGGTGACGCCCGTTACACGCGCTTGCTGCTGGGTATGGGGCTGAAGGAATTCAGCGTGCATCCCAATGCGTTACTGGAAGTGAAGCAGGTGATTATCGAAAGCCGTGTCGAGGAGAGTCGAAAGTTTACGCAGCGTGTCATGCGGGTCATCAAGTCGACCACACGCACTGCGTTGCTCGAAGAGATGAATCGACTCTGACGGCGCCCCCTGGCGGCCGCTGTCCACCGGCCTGCCATCCCGCACCGATACTGATAAACTCCCGCTGCGCTTTGCGCGCCTGGACCGGTTGAATGTTGGGCTTTGCTTTGCTCAGAGTCTGTGAATTAATCGCCCAACCTGGCGAGACGGTTTCTGGGCGTGCCCTGCAAGGCGCGGCCGCTTTCGCACATCTGACCGCCATGGATGGCCGCTCTCGCACATCCTGTGCTTCGCGGCACCTGCACATCCATGTGCAATGGCGGGAATGCAAAAGGATTGCAGGAGCAATCCTTGCCAGGTGCAATGGGGGTGCACAAAATCGCGCGCGTCGCCGGGCGAGGTGAGCGATTTTGGGGGTCGCCGCAACGCCGCAGGGCGCGTTCAGGGGCCGTCGCAGTAGGCGGGTGATTGATTCACAGACTCTCAGCCCAACCTACGTCTCTGGGAATCAGTGGAATCAAACTATTTCTGGGTGTTATAGACGATGACTCAGCATGCCGATGAAGACCGACACCAGGAAAATCTCCGTCGACTGAACGACGCGCTGGAACGCGAGGCGATCAGCGAGGTGTACGCGCTGGTTCGGGAGCTGCATCCAGCCGACGTGGCTCTGCTCCTCGAATCGTTGCCCGAAGGGGAGCGGGACATCGTCTGGTCGCAGTTGGAACCGGTCTCCGTTGCCGAGGTGCTGGCCGAAGCGGACGATGCGATACGCGCCTCGCACATGCGCCACATGGCCCCGCAGGCACTGGCCGCGGTTGCTCAAGAGGTCGATCCGGACGATGCCGCCGACATTCTCCAGGATCTTCCCGAGCCGATCGCCGATGAAGTGCTGCAGGCCATGGACGAGCAGCATCGCGAGCGTCTGGAGGCCGTGCTTGCCTATCCGGAAGATACTGCCGGGGGTCTGATGAACGTGGACGTGCTCACCGTGCGGGCTGACGTGAGCCTTGAAACGGTGCTGCGCTATCTACGCCGGCGAGGGGAGATCCCGGAGAGGACCAATCGGCTGTTCGTCGTGGACCGGGAGAATGCCTACGTGGGCATGCTGCGGCTCGCCGATCTTCTGATCTGTGATCCGGATGACAGCGTGGAGTCACGGATTATCGATGAGCGGGATCCCATACTCGCGACCATGGCGTCCCACGAAGTGGCGCGGTTGTTCGAGCAACGAAACCTCATTTCTGCGCCGGTGGTGGATGAGGCCGGAAGGCTCATCGGACGCATTACCGTCGATGACGTGGTCGACGTCATCCGCGACGAAGGCGAGCAGACCCTGATGCGTATGGCGGGTCTCGACGAGGAACATGACCTATTCGCTCCCGTTCTCATCACCTCTCGCCGCCGGATGCTGTGGCTGGGCGTCAACCTGGCGACGGCGCTGCTCGCCGCCTGGGTGATAGGGCTGTTCGAGGCCACCATCGAAAAGGTGGTGGCGCTCGCCATCCTCATGCCGGTGGTCGCCAGCATGGGCGGGATTGCGGGTAGCCAGACGCTGACCATCGTCATTCGCGGCATGGCGCTGGGCCAGGTGGGCCGGAGTAACGCCCGTTGGCTCTTGAACCGCGAAGTGATGGTGGGCTTCATCAACAGCTTGTTGTGGGCCCTGGTGGTGGCGCTGGTCGCCACCTACTGGTTCGGATGGCCGGCCCTGGGGCTCATCGTGGGACTCGCCCTGATCGTAAACCTGGTCATTGCCGCGATCGTCGGAACCTTGCTGCCCCTGGTCATGCGCAAACTGATGATAGATCCAGCGCTGGCTGGTGGCGTCGTCCTGACCACCGTCACCGACGTGGTGGGCTTCGTGACCTTTCTCGGTCTGGGTGCATTGTTTCTGGTGAACTAGGGGCGTGTGCGGTCTCGCTGCGATCTACCAGCGGAAGATCACCCAGCCGGGGATAAAGAACGGTGGGTTGTAGTTGTTATAGCGCGTGTCAGTGAAGCCGTCGCCGGTGGTGTCCACCAGCCAGTAGGTGGGGCCCACGACCGGTTCCACCTTGATGGAATGTAGCCGGCCGTTGATGCGGTATTCGGTGATGGTCTGTTTATCGTCCCTGCGGATGGTGATTTCCGGCTCCAGGGTTTCGCCGCTTTTTACCCGCGGCGGGATATCCGGGGGCTCCGGCAGCGCCTGCAGGGTCGGCGACTCGCCGCTGGCAGCCGCTACGGGTTCGGCGGTGGCGGACCCCCACGCAATCCACGCAACGATGGTTGCCAGGATGATGGTTGATGATTTTCGCAAATTTCGACAGTCTCTAAAGGTGCAAAAGTATCTCGCGTTCCGCCGCCGAGGGTTCGAAGCAACGATGCTCATAATGCGCAAAGATAGCTTCGACTACTTCCTCCGGCTTGTCCACCAATTGGAATAGATTCAGGTCGTCTGGATCGATGGTGCCTTCTGCCACCAGGGTTTGACGGAACCATTGAATAAGGCCATCCCAGAATTTGCTGTTGACGAGAACGATGGGGATACGCCGTGTCTTGCCCGTTTGTACCAGTGTGAGAATCTCGGCCATCTCGTCCAGGGTCCCGAAGCCGCCCGGGAGCACCACGTAGGCCGAGGCAAATTTCACGAACATTACCTTGCGCGCGAAGAAATGCCGAAAGCTCAAGCCCAGATCCTGGTATTCGTTCGACGCCTGCTCATGAGGGAGGGTGATGTTGAGACCCACGCTGAGGGATTTACCCGCGTAGGCCCCCTTGTTGATGGCTTCCATGATTCCCGGCCCGCCGCCGCTGATTACCGAAAAGCCAGAATTCGACAGGCGCTCGGCGATGTCCGTGGCGAGCAAATAGTTGGGGTGGTCGGATTCGGTGCGTGCCGAGCCGAATATGCTGACAGACGGCGGGATAGAGGCAAGCTTCTCGAAGCCTTCCACGAACTCCGCCATGATTTGAAAGATTTTCCAGGATTCCCGTGTCGATTCTCCATCAACGATTGCGGGCACACGGGGGCGTTTTAATTGCGAATTGAGGTTATTCATGGCTGATTTTCGTTACTGTGGCCTGAGCGGGGAACGCTGACGGCGCCGCGGTTGCGCATTTACTGTTGTGTCCGGGGGCACGTACACTTCTCGCACTGTGCTCACGGAAACCTTTTTTCGGAACAAGACGGTCTAGCCCCATGTCCAAGCCGCAAAAGCACCTGGTGTTGGTTGACGGGTCCTCATACCTGTATCGGGCCTTTCACGCGATGAGCCGAGCCGGGCTCAGCAATTCCAAGGGCATGCCGACGGGCGCCGCCTACGGCATGACAAATATGTTGCGCAAACTTCTGGCGGATTACGATCCATCGCACCTGGCAGTGGTCTTCGATGCGAAAGGAAAAACATTTCGCGACGATCTGTATTCCGAATACAAGGCCAACCGCCCACCCATGCCGGATGAGATGCGGCAACAACTCGACGCAATCCGATCCCTCGTGAAAGCACTCGGCATGCCGCTTCTGGAGGTGCCGGGCGTCGAAGCCGATGACGTCATCGGAACCCTCGCCAAGCAAGGCAAGGATAGTGGATTCGACGTCACCATATCTACCGGCGATAAGGATATGGCACAGCTCGTCAACAATGCCGTGACCATGGTCAATACAATGGATAACAGCCGCCTCGATCCGGAGGGAGTGGAGGGCAAATTCGGCGTTACACCCGAACAAATGGTCGACTATCTGACCCTTGTCGGCGATGCGGTGGATAACGTACCCGGTGTTCCAAAGGTCGGGCCGAAGACCGCCGTCAAGTGGTTGAAGGAATACGGATCTCTTGACGACGTTATCGCACACGCCGACGATATCGGCGGCAAGGTCGGTGAGAGCCTGCGCGGGTGGCTGGACCGTCTACCGCTCTCGCGTCAGCTGGTGACGATCAAATGCGATGTCGATCTGGACGTCGGTCCCGATGATCTGGAGCGCACGGCTCCGGACAACTCCCGGCTGCGTGATCTGTACGCCGAGCTCGAGTTCAAGACCTGGTTGGCGGAGATTCTCGCCGGCGAAGAGGCAGCGGTGGAAGACAAGCTGGAGGTCAATTACGAGATTGTCCTGGAGAAAAACCAGCTCGCCGCGTGGATTAAGCGTCTGGGCGAGGCTGAGAGTTTCGCCTTCGATACCGAGACCACGAGTCTCGACTACATGAAGGCCGACCTGGTTGGCGTGTCTTTTGCCATCGAAGCAGGTGAAGCGGCCTACGTTCCCTGCGGTCATGATTACGATGGCGCACCGAAGCAGCTTTCCCGCGAGTATCTTCTGGCCGCGTTGAGACCGCTGCTGGAAGACCCGAAGCACCGGAAGATCGGGCAGAATCTCAAGTACGACATGAGCGTTCTTGCCCGCAGCGGTATCAAGCTCGAGGGAGTGGCTTTCGATACCATGCTCGAATCCTATGTGCTCGACAGCACGGCGACCCGCCACGACATGGATTCACTCGCGCTCAAGTACCTCGGCCATCGCACCATCCATTTCGAAGACGTGGCGGGGAAGGGAGCCAAGCAGCTCACCTTCAATCAGATCCCCCTGGACAAAGCCGGACCCTACGCGGCGGAAGACGCGGATGTGACGCTTCGGTTGCACCAGACCTTGTGGCCGCGGCTGCAAGTCGAGGCGCGCCTCGCGCGATTGTTCGAGGAGATCGAGATGCCCCTGGTGCCGGTGCTTTCACGAATCGAACGCAATGGTGTGCTGGTGGATCGGGGAATGCTCGAGGCCCAGAGTGTGGAGCTGGCGGCGAGCATGCAGAACATCGCCGCCGAGGCCTACGAGGCGGCCGGGGAAGAATTCAATCTCGCCTCGCCGAAGCAGATCCAGGCGATCCTGTTCGAAAAGCTCGCGCTGCCGGTATTGGAGAAAACGCCCAAGGGGCAGCCATCGACGGCGGAATCCGTGCTCCAGGAGCTTGCCCATGATTACCCGTTGCCGAAGCTCATTCTCGAATACCGCGGCATGAGCAAACTCAAATCCACTTACACCGACGCCCTGCCGGCCCGCATCGACCCCGAGACCGGCCGGGTGCACACCAGCTATCGCCAGGCCGTGGCCTCCACGGGCCGGTTGTCTTCCACCGACCCGAATCTGCAGAATATTCCGGTGCGCACCCCCGAAGGTCGACGGATCCGTCAGGCCTTTATCGCGCCTGCGGGCAGTTGCATTCTGGCAGCCGACTATTCACAGATTGAATTGCGCATAATGGCGCACTTGTCCGGTGACGAGAGACTGTTGGAGGCATTCGAGTCCGGGGAGGACATTCACCGTGCCACCGCGGCCGAAGTATTCGGTGTCGCCCCGAAGAAAGTGAGCGATGATGAAAGGCGCAGCGCAAAAGCCATCAACTTCGGCCTGATTTATGGAATGTCCGCTTTCGGTCTAGCACGTCAACTGGGCGTTCCCCGGCGCGAAGCGCAAGAGTACGTGGATCTCTATTTCAGCCGATATCCTGGTGTGAAGCAGTTCATGGACGACACCAAGGAGCGCGCCCGGGATTACGGCTATGTGGAAACCGTTTTCGGCCGGCGACTGTATCTGCCGGAGATCAAGTCGCGCAATTCGGCGCGGCGCCAATATGCCGAACGCACGGCCATCAATGCGCCCATGCAGGGCACTGCAGCGGACATCATTAAACGCGCCATGATCACCCTGGACCGATGGCTGGCAGAAAGCGGCAAGACGGTGCGTATGATCATGCAGGTGCACGACGAGCTGGTTTTCGAGGTGGCCGAGGATGCCGTCACCGATGTGCAGGCCGTGGTTGTAGCGCAGATGGAGGCGGCGGCCGAGCTCAGCGTGCCCTTGAAAGTGGACGTGGGCGTAGGCAAGAATTGGGACGAGGCACATTGATAGGACTGCCCGGCGATGCTTCTGATTCCAGCGATTGACCTGAAGAGTGGTCGATGCGTACGTCTGCGCCAGGGACGCATGGACGACGAAACGGTATTTTCCGACGATCCGCTGGCCGTCGCCCAGCGTTGGGTCGATGCAGGCACTCGCCGCCTGCATATCGTCGACCTCGACGGGGCCGTGAGCGGCCGGCCGGAGAACGCGGAAATCATTCACAGCATCACGGAAAGATTCCCCGATCTGCCGGTACAGGTCGGCGGCGGCATCCGCGATGACGACACCATCCAGTCTTACCTGGATGCCGGCGTGACATACATCATCATCGGTACCAAGGCCGTGAATGCGCCCCATTTCGTCGCGGACGTTTGCGCGGAATTTCCAGGCCGCATTTTCATCGGTCTCGATGCGCGCAAAGGAAAGGTTGCCACCGACGGCTGGTCGAAGTTGTCCCATCATGACGTCGTCGATCTGGCCCAGCAGTTCGAACGCCACGGCGCGGAGTGCATCGTGTATACGGATATCGAGCGTGATGGCATGCTCACAGGAGTCAATATCGAGGCGACGGTGCGGCTCGCTCGTTCGATCAAAATCCCCGTCATTGCTTCCGGGGGCATCCATACGATCGACGACGTGCGCGCGCTCAGCGAGGTTGCCGACGAAGGGATTATTGGCGCGATCACCGGCCGCGCCATCTACGAGGGTAGTCTCGATTTTCACGAGGGCCAGAGCCTGGCTGACCGCATTGCGGCAGGCGAGTCCTAGACCGTGGGCCTCGCGAAACGCATTATTCCTTGCCTGGACGTGGATGCAGGACGCGTCGTCAAGGGTGTGAACTTCGTCGCTATTCGCGATGCGGGCGACCCGGTGGAAATCGCCCGCCGATATGACGACGAGGGCGCCGACGAACTCACCTTTCTCGATATCACCGCGTCATCGGACGAGCGCGACACCATCGTGTCGGTAGTGGAAACGGTGGCGAGCGAGGTCTTCATCCCGCTCACGGTGGGAGGAGGGGTGCGCGCATGCGCCGACATACGGCGCCTGCTCAACGCCGGAGCCGACAAGGTCTCGATAAACACTGCCGCAGTCGCGCATCCCGACTTGGTCGGCGAAGCGTCGGCGCGTTTCGGCGCCCAGTGTATCGTCGTCGCCGTCGACGCGAAGCGTGTGGCGGAGGAGGTCGGGGTCAGTGACGGACAGGAATCGGTGCCGCGTTGGGAGGTGTTCACCCATGGGGGCCGCATCGCCACTGGGCTGGACGCGGTGACATGGGCGCGACGCATGGCCGAGCTCGGTGCCGGTGAGATACTGCTTACCAGCATGGATCGCGACGGTACCCGCAACGGATTCGATCTGGAGCTCACGCGCGCGGTAGTGGATGCGGTACCTGTGCCGGTGATCGCCTCCGGGGGCGTGGGCAATCTCGAGCATTTGAGTGATGGCATTCTGACGGGCGGAGCCGATGCGGTGTTGGCTGCGAGCATCTTTCATTTCGGCGAATACAGCATCGGTGAGGCGAAACGGAGCATGGCCGCCCGCGGCATCGAAGTCCGACTCTAGACGCCGTTGCGGACTCACGCCGGCCCTTGCTTGGGTTCGTGAAGCGCATCACATATTGCCGGACTGACCCCGGATCCGGCCTGCCTTTGCCCATATAATTGCACTGTCAAACAGTCTCGGGCATGTCCTACACTTAACCGGATGGGCAATTCCAGAACTAACCGGGTCAACGGCACCGTCAGCTCTTAGGGATATCGCGTGGAACTCAGCCTAGAAATCTCCGGCGATCAGATCGCGGGCGCCCGGGATTATCAAGAAGACGCCTTCCTGACGACCTATCTCGATGACGAAAGCGGCGAATCAAAGTCTTCGGCGCTGATCGTCGTCGCAGACGGTATGGGCGGTCACGCGGCCGGCAACATTGCCAGCAACCTGGTGGTTTCCACCTTCAACAAGACTTTCACGGGGAAGTTCGGCAAGCAGGACCCGCCCGGAGTGCTGCGCATAGCGCTCAAGAACGCCAATGACGGGCTCAAGGAATCCATCGAGGAAACGCCGGGCCTGGACGGCATGGGCTGCACCATGGTCACCGCGGCCATCACCAAGGGCAAGATTTACTGGATCAGCGTCGGTGACAGTCATCTGTACGTGATCCGCGATCGCGAGCTATCCAAGAGAAACGAAGATCACAGCTACGGCGGCTATCTGGACCGCATGCGATCCCAGGGCATCGACGTCGAGGCCGAGGCGGGGCTGTCGCGCAACATGCTGATGAGCGCCATGACGGGGGAGGAGATCGCAGAGGTGGATTGCCCGAACTCGGGCTACCAGCTGTTGCCAGGGGATCGCCTGATCATCGCCAGCGACGGCCTGGATACCCTGGACAGCGAGAGCATTCTAAAGACGTCCACTTGGTCCCACACGCCGAAGGAGTGCGTGGCCGGGTTGCTGAAAGCGGTGGACGAAGCCAAGCGTCCGCGTCAGGACAATACCACCATCGTGGTCGTTGACGTGGTCGAGCGCCAACCGGCGGAAGGCCGGGCGCCGGCGCCACCGGCCGCGGCGGTGGCGCCGGCGCGGGCAGAGCTTGCGCGGGAGCGCGATCTCCCGGCCAAGCCAGGCGGGGGGGGCTACAAGGGACTGATTTTTTTCCTCATTTTGTTGCTGGTCGCCGGAGCCGGTGGTGGCTACGTGTATATGACGGGTATGTGGCGGGACTGGTTGCCAACGGACCAGGCGCGAACTCCGCCGCCGGTAACACCCGTTCCCCTCCCCGAGCCCAAGCCTGAGCCCGAGCCGGTCAAGGTACAGCCCGAGCCTGAGCCGGAGCCCGTGAAGGTAAAGCCCGAGCCTCAGCCCAAACCCCTGCCGGAGCAGATTCCGCCGACCGCCGTGGGGGAATTTCGGGACCGTTTGAAATCCGGCGGCAAGGGACCGGCGATGGTGGAGATTCCCGCGGGTAGTTTCGAGATGGGCAGCCCGAACCACTCCGTCGAGGTCAGCGAGCGGCCCCAGCGAATGGTGGATATTCCGGCCTTCGCAATCAGCAAGCACGAGGTTACCTACGCCGAATACGAGCGCTTCGCCCGGGCAACGGGGCGCAAGAAGCCGAAGAACCCGGGCCTGGACAAGAAGACTCACCCGGTGACCTTCGTCAGCTGGGACGACGCCCTGGCATACACCCGCTGGTTATCGACCCAGACAGGCAAGAAGTACCGTCTGCCCACCGAGGCGCAATGGGAGTACGCGGCGCTCGCCGATACCGCCACCACCTACTGGTGGGGCCGTGAGCTCGGTAGCGGGCGCGCCCATTGTTTCAACTGCGACACCGGGCTCAATCCGCGCGCCCCCACCAACGTGGGACGCTTTCCAGCCAGCCTTTACGGCTTGCACGATACTTCCGGCAACGTGGCCGAATGGGTACGTGACTGTTGGCATCCCAACTACCAGGATGCACCCACCGATGGCTCGGTCTGGGAGGGCGGGGATTGCACCTACCGCGTGGTGCGCGGGGGCTCTTTCCTGAACACTGGAAAATCCATACGTGCCAAGAAGCGCACCAAGTGGAAGTCTCAGCGCGGTTACGACTCGGTGGGTTTCCGGATAGTGCGCGCGCGCTAGCTCCGACGATGGTTGCCCCCGGCGTCTGAATACTCGAATGGATGTAGTCCGACTTTTGTACCAAGTCGGTCGCTGGGGCGTCGCGGCGGCGTTGCTGGTCGGTTGCGCCAAGCCCTCCATGGTGGACGATCATCTGGAGGCGGGTGGAAGGCCGGCGGTGGAGTTCTCCGTCGACGACCGGTCGGTCACCTTGTTGGCCCGTTTCGATGCTGGTCTGGCCGCGGACGATCCGTTCATGGTGGAGTGGCTGTTCCCCGATGGCAAAATCTATTTGCGCAAACCGGTGCGCCGAAGCTACGACAGCCCCGATCTTATCGAGACGGCCATGCCGATCCAGGGCAAGGCGCCCGCCAGGTATCCGGGAACCTGGCAGGTACGCCTGTGGCGTGATGGGGACAAGCTGGCCGAGCAGTTCTTCGAGATTCGCGCACCCGTGCAGACGCTGGCATCTGCCGGGGCTGGATTTGCGCGCCTCGCCTATTGCGGCCCGTGGCGCTGGAACGATCCGGCCATCAGCAGACGCCATTCGGGCTCCCCGGCCACCGGCGTACCGGGGGCCTGGATCGGGGGCGAACTGATCGAGGCTGCCGGCGCTACCTATTCGCGCGTGATTCTGCTGACTGGATGCGCTCCCGGCTAGTTTCCACCCTCGCCGTGGGATTGTGAGATTTTTATCGTTTGCCATGAAAATCCGTGCCCTGAGCATCGCCGACAAGCCCGCATGGCTCGCTTTGCGCCGGCGCTTGCGCCCCGCCCTCAGCGACCAGCAACATGCGCAGGACTGGAATCGAATCATGGAGCAACGCGACCAGCGCACGACGCTGCTGTGCGTCGACGGACAGTTGGCGCTGCACCAGGTGTTCAACGACGGCGAATGAAGAACGCCGGCGTGCTGGTCGTCTTCTCGACGCGCGATGAAAGCCCGGTCCCCGGGCTGCCGGGCTTCGTGGCGCCGACCCCGATGAAGGCATCATGAGCGCGGTACCCGCGGTAACGATCCTGATGCCGGCGCGCGACGCGGCAACCACGCTTGGTTCCTGCCTGGACTCCATCCAGGCACAAAGTCTCACGGACTTCGAGCTGCTGGTCATCGACGACGCTTCCAGCGACGACACCTGCGAGATGGTCTCGGAGCGGGCGGCGGCGGACGCGCGAATACGTCTGCTGGGCGCACCGCGACGTGGGCTGGTGGCATGCCTCAATGCGGGACTCGGCGAGGCGCGCGCAGCGCTGATCGCGCGCATGGACAGTGATGACGTGATGAATTGCGAGCGCCTGGCCCTGCAACGTGATTACCTGCAACAGCACCCGGACGTGGACCTGGTGGCGAGCCGTGTGCGCGCGTTCCCGGCCGACCGGGTGCAGGCGGGGATGCGCGAGTATCTGCGCTGGCAGAACGCGTGCCTCGGCAGCGACACCCTGCGCGACGAAGTCTACGTCGAGTGCCCGATAACCCATCCGAGTGCCATGTTTCGTCGTGCCGCGGTAATCGCCGCCGGTGGTTACCGGGACGGTGACTTTCCCGAAGACTACGAGTTGTGGCTGCGTCTCACCGCGCGCGGCTGCCGCATGGCGAAGATCGATCGCTGTCTTCTCCACTGGCGTCAGCGCGACGACAGTCTTTCCCGTCGCGACCCGCGTTACTCGCGAGATGCTTTCGACCGCCTGCGGGCGCGCTATCTGGCCCGCGACTGGCGCCTGCGCAGCGGTCGGCCGCTGGTGTTCTGGGGAGCCGGGCGGCGCACCCGCCGGCGTGCCAGGCATTTCGTTGCGCTGGGATTTGCCCCTTGCGCCTGGGTAGATGTGGATCCGCGCAAGATCGGAAACCGCATTCACGACGTGCCGGTGGTGGCACCCGAGTGGCTTGACCGTCGGCAGCCGCGGCCCTTCGTACTTGCATGGGTGGCGAGTCACGGTGCCCGGGGGAGAATCGGTGCCGCCTTGACAGCCATGGGCTATGGGCGTGGAGTTGATTACCTGGCGGTAGGGTAGTCCGGGCTAGACGGCGATGGCGCCGGTGGCGCCGGTGGACAGGCGTTCGGTGGCCTGGGACAGGCGCGCCACCAACGCCGACAGGAAGACCCTGTGGAAGCGTAACTGGCAATTGAGCGATGCGCGTTCGATCATCGACGGGCGCACGTTCATGGTGGTCACGCCGGTCTTGGCAATAATGGTGGCGCTGCGTTCCTTGCGCGCGATGAATCCCATCTCGCCGAAACAATCTCCTTGATGCAGCTCGTCGACCTCCGTGTGGCCTTTGAATACGGCTACGTCGCCTGAGATGATGATGTAGAAGGACGTATCCAACTCACCCTCGGCGATGATCTCGCTGCCCGGAGTGAAATCCAACCAGCCGCTGGAATTGATCACCTCCCAGATCTCGGGCTCGGTGAATTCGTCGAAGAAGGCCAGGCTTCGCACCAGCTTGAATTTCTCGTCGCCGGGAAGCTGTTCGTCGAGTAGCTTGATGTGGTCGTAGACGAGACTCAGATCCGCGGCCAGATCGAGGCCCATCTTATAGCGTTGTCCGGCTTTCTTGCAGAGCGCCCGGTCGAGAATTCGCCCGAGTATCTGCGGCGCGTCGGGGCGCATCTCCGCAAGAGGGGTGTGTATCTTCTGGGTAATGCGATGGGCGATGGCGGGTAGATTGTCCGCCGCGAACGGATGCCTGCCCGTCAGCAGCTCGTACATGACCACGCCCAGGGAAAAGATGTCGGTCTGGTTGCTGATGTCGTCGTCCCTGACCTGCTCCGGCGACATGTACAGCGGCGAGCCGATATAGCCGTGCACTTGCGTGTCGGTGGCATCGCCGTGGGTCCTCAGCGCGATGCTGAAGTCCCCCAATTTCACTTCGCCGTCCACGGTGAGGAGAATGTTGCGCGGTTTGACGTCGCGGTGAATGACTCCCTGGCGGTGGGCGTAGTCCAGCGCCCGGGCGCTCTTGAAGATGATCCGCACCACGTCTTCGATGGGCAGCAGACTGTCTGGCTGACAATGGTCGAACAGCGTTCGGCCACCGGAAATCAGCTCCATGACGATGTAGCAGATTTCATCCTCGACCCCGGCGTCGTAGACGCCGACGATATTCGCGTGGCGAAGCTTGCCCGCTACCTTGGCCTCGTTGAAGAACAGCTTTCGATAACGGGCGCCGCCGCGGGCGTCCTGGAGCGATTCCGGCAACGCCACTTTGAGGGCCACGTCGCGCCCGGTGAAGGGATCGTGACCGAGATACACGACCCCCATGCTGCCCCGGCCGATTTCATGGAAGACGTCGTACTTGCCGAGGGTGGTGTTCTTGAGGTCATGCATGGGGCGCGTGAATCGGACAAACAAAGGCTCAGTAATGGGATCGGTCGCTGGCGGCCCATCTTTAGGGACAGGAGCCCCGAAATCGAAAAAAAGATAATTTCCCAACGCAAGCCGCGACCGGGTAATTGAGGAATGTCCCCAATGATTTCTCCGGGGACGCTGGCCGGCAGACGATCAAACGCGACGAAGCGCCTCGAGCAAGCCGGCTTCGGCCAGTGCCAGGCGGCCGTCGGAGGCCAGCACCAGGTCGAAGCGGCCGCTGAGCTCGCCCCTGGACCCGGCAGTGGGAAGCAGCGTCACGATGAGGCTCGCGCGGGCCCGTGCATCGCGGATGCTGTTGAGAAGGCCATCGCGGGCGTTGCCCGGCTCGCCGGCCACGTACATCTGCGTAACCAGGCTCTCGATGCCGGGTCCGCTGACGGCGAAGTGAATGTGGGGTGTGCGGCCAGGGTAGGGCACGGGCCTGATGGCGCGAAAGCGATAATAGCCGTCATCGCCGGTGGTGAATCGGCCATAGCCCTGGAAATTCTCGTCCATGGGGGCGTTCTGCGGGGCCCTGGGATGGTGGTAGCGGCCGAAGGCGTTGCATTGCCAGATCTCCACCAGCGCCCCGGCGATGATTCGGCCACGCTCATCGCTGATCCGGCCGGCGATGTGGATGATGACGCCTTTCGCGATTCCGGACCGTCCCCTCACCACCACCAGGTCGTTGTCCGTGTCCAGGGGCAGGCTGGCGGGATAAAAGGGGCCAAGGCTCTGGCGTGGCGTTCGCTGGAGCTGCGTGGCCGCCGTCAGAGGCGGTGCGAACAGGGCAAGCGTGGCCCCTGTCGTGGCAAGGAAGTCGCGTCGTGTGCGCTTCGCTGATTGACTGTTCGTGTTGCTTTTCATGGATGACTGCTCCGAGTGCCGGTCCGCCGTGTGTCGATCAGTTGCTGTGACAGGCGGCCCGCGCCCGGGTTCCCGGTATCAGTCGAATCCCCTGGTGGCGAGCACTTCACACGCGGGCGTGCGGTCGCCGGTGCGGCTGATGCTGCGCGGGGCTTGCATGAATGCCAGCTGGAAGTCGAGGGACTGGTAGAGCGCGACGATGCGCTCGGTGGCCTGGTTGGAGAGTACCACCGGACCCTTGTGCCTGCTGAGCCAGCGGGCCAGTCGTACCTGCTCGCTCCAGTCGAATCCGTAGCGCGAGTAGTTCCGGAAGGGAACGTCGTAGGGAGGATCCGCATAGATGAAGTCATCGTTCTCCAGCTCCAGCGCTTCGAAATCGCCGCTGCTGAAATGCCAGCGGCAGAGCACTCTCCGGTAAGCGTCGAAGTCGCGCACGTAGTTGATGCGTGCATGGCGGCCGAAGGGTACGTTGAACTCGCCCTTGCGATTGAATCGGCAAAGTCCGTTATAGGCTGTTCGATTCAAGAAGTAGAAAAGCTCGGCGGCCTTGCGGCTGATCGAACCCCGGCGCGTCGATGCCAGGCGATTGAAGTCGTTGCGATGCTGGTAGTAGAGATCCCTTTCGTTGCGCATGGCAAGGCGTATGGTCAGTCCTTTCTGCAGGTGCTGGTAGAAATTAACCGGATGCGGGTTGACGTCGTTCAGGAGCGCGCGTCGCGGATCGATGCCCAGGGCCACCGCCAAGCCACCGCAGAAGGGCTCCACCAGGCGCCGGGGGCTTTGCGCGTACCACAGTCGCTGAAGCTGTGGCGCCAGCCAGCGTTTGCCTCCGGCCCACTTGAGGGGTGGGCGCAGCCGCGCCGCGCGGTCATCGGTGATCGGGGACGGTGGGCGCTCTGGCGGCATCGGTGCTGATTCCCTAAGCGCCCGGGGATGCGGCGCGCTTCTGCCAGCCCCAGCCACCGCGATCCAGGGCCTCGGTGAGCCACGCTGCGGCGTCATCGACCCTGCCGGCCTGGCCGCGCACGCCGAGTTCGGTCTCACGGTAGTCACCTTGCATGTGCGGCAGGCAGGAAAACTCCACCTCGGGAAAGCGTGCGACAAAATCCTGCATGATGTCGATGAGCTGACCCTCGCTGACACCGGGCAGGGTCAGCAAAATCTCCGCCGGCGGCTCTTGATCGCGCAGATGTGGATAGTGGTTGTCCAGCACCCACTCCATCATCGGCCACGCCATCTGCGGAAAACCGGGGACGAAGTGCAGCTTCCCCAGGCTGAATCCAGCGATCTGGTTGACCGGATTCGGAATCAGGGTGCAGCCCGCGGGAAGGGCGGCCATGTGTATGCGCTGGGGATAGGCGCTGTCTGCGAATCGTTCCTCGATGATGGCCGCCGCTTGCGCGTGGCGAACCAGGGCGACATCCGCGGCCTTGGCGGCGCTGGCACGGGTGTGGTCGTCCGGTGTCGCGCCGATACCACCGCAGCACAACGCGATGTCGTCACCCTCCATGACGAAGCGCAGCTCCCGGACGATGGCTTGCGGATAGTCACCGATGTAGCGGCACCAGCTGAGCGCCAGGCCGCGATTGGCAAGTGCCTCTACGGTATGCGCAAAGTGACTGTCCCGGCGTTTCCTCGTGAGCAGCTCGGTGCCGATGACGATCAGTCCGATTCCCATATCTTCACGCCACCCTCGCGGCCATTGTTCAAGAC